>Ga0334885_1000241_pt1 | contig 102262 bp, 94 predicted proteins | sample GraSluR1_MG_8_FD_207233 | JGI IMG/M metagenome (GOLD analysis project Ga0334885, IMG submission 207233) | Sludge microbial communities from methane-producing bioreactor in Wageningen University, Netherlands - Granular Sludge_31_05-R1 | ecosystem: Engineered > Bioreactor > Anaerobic >...
TGTATTAAATTTAGGACCTACCGGTCATGGAGCTTACCAGCTCTTTAATTAAGTGTAATAAAATACAATTCCAGTAAAAATAAAATTTTTACTGGAATTTAGGTGCGAAAGTTCTGTGGAAATATTTAAATCCTTGTCAGAGCATGTTTAAGCATAGCTGAATAGTTACAGATTAAACCTTTGATTTTGAATAAGGTCTATTAGATTCTTTGATTTTCTAAAAATTGGGAAGCTTCTGTTTGCTAAAGCTTATTTCATAATCTACATCAGCACTATGCTTATTAGTTGAACAATTAGGAAAAAGCTTATTAGCACAATATGTTACAACAGTGCTTGTAAGCATATAATTCCTTAAAGTTTCTATTTCTTATCAACTAATCAATATTATAGTTATTTGTATTTTAGTAGGTTGACTTTGTATATTATCTGAAGCTATGTTTCAATCCTCTAAAGGATTATCACTTGTATTATATAAATAGATGTTATTTATTTTGATGTATCTGCCATAACTCAGCACCTCTCTAAGCCTATTTTAAGGCAAAAAAAGAATCTAGCAGAAATACTAGATTTGTATAAAAAGGTACACCATAAAGTAAGTCTTTTTAAAAATATTTTAAGATAATCTTTAATTAAAATATAACAAATTATTTAAGATCCTTATTTAATTTATTAGCTATATCTATATTTTGAAAGTTCATTAGTAAAATTATTTAAAAAATCAACATTTGTTGCATAATCAGTACTATCCAAATTATCTTGGTATCTTGTTGTGAAATAATTTGTGAAATCTTTCATTAGATTTAGGTATCCGTCAACATTATTATTAGTGATATCAATAGTATCACCAGTTTCCTTTTGATAAGCATACATATAGAATGTCATACCTTTAGGAATTGTACTATTTTCAGCGGCTACCCTGTAAGCTTTTCTTACATTTGCAGGAGCATTAAGTGGTGGAAATGATTGAACAGCATTTTTATAAAAGTCTAGTGAATGACTAGTAAAGTCTAAGCCTGCTGATTTTAGATGTTGATATAAAAGTTCATCCTCTTCCTTTTGTACTGGATTAGATTCATTATTTATTTCATCCATTATCTTAGTATCAGTGTTATTGCTTACTGATTTACTAATAAAATTACTATTGAAATAGGAACTAGAAGATACTTGACTAATATTCATACACCATACCATCCTTTAAATTATTTTGACCATCCTTAGCAACCAAAAAAGGTTTTAATGATTTTTTCATAAAAACACTTCCTTTTTAATAATTTATTTACATTTTACCTAATAGTATATAAAATATCAAATTATCTATTATATTACCTAAATAATCTATTTAAGTAATATAAAATTTAATGATATTTCTTATTTGGTATATATTTCGCTTTATATTTTCAATATTTTTATTAAGCTAATCCTGACTGTAGCAAGGAGAAACTTTTAGTCATCTCCTAGTACTTCCGAGGTTATAACAGGAGATGATTATCATGCCAAATATTAAACCAGTTTCAGATTTAAGAAATTATACGGAAGTACTAAAAGAAGTAACAGAAGATAGTCCAGTTTATCTAACTAGAAACGGACGAGGAGAATATTCAATTATAAAATTTAAGGAATTAGATAAGTTAAAAGTCATAGTCAGATTATTAGCAAAGATGGAAGAAGAAGAAAAATCAGCACGAGAGAAAGGGTGGATTTCAGCAGATGATGCCGAATCTGCTTTGGGATTATAAGTATGTTAAAAGTTGAATATTCTCAAGCGTCATTAGAAGATTTGCAACGTATCCGTGATTACATTTTAGCTAATTGAGGAGAGAATATTGCAGAGAATCTCGAAAAAGATTATATCTGATATTAGAAGCTTAGTAGCACCTCAGAGGTCATACACAGTATCTATTGAAAACAGCCACTGCAGTGCATAGGGAAATCGTCTGACAAAGGCTTCTTTACTATGAACTGCTCCATCACCTAGGATTAATTTTAAATTTTTAATTCTTCCACTATAAAAGATAAATATTCTTTACCTTTACCGCCAAAATCTTCACCTTTTTCTACTAGTGATTTTGAATACCAAGGTGTATATTCATCAATTCGCTTCTTACTTTCTATGCCAACTAATAAAAATTCTTTTAATGCTTTATTTTTAAACATAAGCTCTAGTTTTTCTAATATATTATATTTATTGTAATCAAATAGACTTTCTTTATCTTGAACATATACAACAGGAATTTTAGCTTTATACTTTACGTAAGATGGCGGAATATATATCACTAAGTTTCTATTTTTAAATTTATCTTTAACTATTACTCCCTTCAAATTTTTTTCCTCCTTAATCTTTTACTGAATATTTTTATATTTAAAGTATAATATTTATTTTTATATTAGGCTATATATTTAGGCTATATATTAATGATGATAATCATAAATAACTGAATAGTTTAATTTATAAAATTTAAAGGATATTATTTTAAAATCACTAATATCGAAATATCAATTTGAACAATAAATATATAATTTAAATTAATAAAAATTTATTGACAAACAATAAATATGATATTAAAATCAAAGTACAATAAAGTAGTAAGGTGCTTTTATGAAACGCAAACAAGTTTCAATAATTTTCTTAACTTTCAGAAATAGTTGGAATAACCATGGCTAGTCTTTCCATATTGAAAAATGGAAAGGCAAAAGCCCTTCGATTATCAACTTTAGAGGCAATTTGTAGGACTCTAGAATGTTAGTCTGGAGATAGTTTAGAAGGCAAAAGTTACGAAAATAAAAAATAATACCTAATAAGGAGGTAAAGTTCAATGTACGATATAGTGATTGTTGGAGCTGGACCAGCCGGAGCCACTTTAGCCAGACTGCTTGGTAAAAAATTAAAAATATTAATTATGGATAAAAGGCAACTGCTAGATATGAATTCTAAAAGCAATTTTGAAAAATGTTGCGGTGGATTACTTGCTCCGGATGCACAGCAGATGCTAGCCAAGTTTGGACTAGGCATTCCTAAAGATATATTAGTTGGGCCTCAGCTATTTACGGTGAGAACTATCGATATTCAGAATAACATAGAACAGTATTATCAACGTCACTACATAAATGTTCATCGAGAGAAATTTGATAAATGGTTAGTTTCAATGGTTCCTCCTGAAGTTACAGTAGTTTGTGAGGCAGTCTTTAAAAGATTTGAAATAGCAAATGATAATAATATTAAGGTGCAATATTTTGAACAGGGGAAAGAACGTACTATTTATACAAAAGTTTTGGTAGGTGCAGATGGAGCTTTTTCAACTGTAAGAAGAAAGATTTCATTAGACTCACGAAATCCCAAGACATATATTTCAATTCAAGAATACTATAAAATGAATAGTAATCTACCATATTTCTCTTCCATATTTGATGATGATATCACTGATTTTTATTCATGGACAATTCCAAAGGATGATTTACTTGTTTTGGGAACAGCAGTTATGCCAAAGAATAAACCCTATGAAAAATTTATGGCATTAAAAAAGAAGCTTATTTTGAGAGGGTTTGAGTTTGGTCCCTGTGTAAAGAAAAATGGTGCTTATTTATTGAGACCTGAAAAACTGGATCAGATTTGTCTTGGTAAAGCAAATATTCCATTAATTGGTGAAGCTGCTGGCTGGATTAGTCCTAGTTCCGCTGAGGGATTAAGTTATTCATTTAAAAGTGCATATGCATTAGCAAATGCAATACAAAAGCGGCCTGATAGTATTATTGCTGAATATTATCGAAATACCAATAAACTACGGATTAATATAAGATTGAAACATCTCAAGTCACCATTTATGTACAACACTTTTTTAAGGAAGATAGCAATGAAATCAGGTTTAATGAGTATGGATATTATTAATTAATCATTGCAAATTTACTAGATATGTATTAATATATATAACGGTAAATTTCAATATTCAGATGAAGATAGCGGGAGAGTTATGGTTATATCCATTCACCGAAGAAGTAAATCTTTCAGGTATCTATTTAATTAGAGATGACTGCTATTAGATGAAACCTTGGAGAGACTCTTGATGAGCACCGAAGGAGAAAGTCGTACGGCAAAACTCTCAGGTAAAAGGACAGGGAAAAGGAAAAGAAAAAGGCAGCATATTTCTTATCATTTCTTATAAAAGTACTTACTTAAATCAATTTTACTGTACGTCTAGTATTACTTCAATCATAAAAAGGTGACATTGACATGAATTTATCAGTAGTAATATTAGAAAGGCGGAATACATATGTCGGAAAATGAAAATCTATCCAGAGGGTTAAAAAATCGTCATGTTCAGTTACTTGCAATTGGAGGTGCAATTGGAACTGGATTATTTCTTGGTGCAGGCAGATCCATTCATCTGGCTGGTCCATCTATTTTATTTGCATACACCATAACAGGGGCAATTTGTTTCCTTATTATGCGTGCTCTTGGGGAATTATTGCTTTCCAATTTAAATTATCATTCTTTTGTAGATTTTGTACATGATTATTTAGGAAACACAGCAGCATTTATTACAGGATGGACCTATTGGTTCTGCTGGATTTCACTTGCTATGGCTGATTTAACTGCTTCAGGACTTTATATTCAGTACTGGTTCCCAAGTATACCTCAATGGGTTCCAAGCTTTATATTCCTTTTAATTTTACTAGCTATGAACCTTACTGCAGTAAAATTATTTGGTGAAATGGAATTCTGGTTTGCATTGATTAAAATTGTTGCAATTTTATTGCTGATTATAATTGGTATATTTATGATTGTTAAAGGATTTTCTACAAATGCTGGTGTATCTAGTTTTTCAAATCTTTGGAATCACGGTGGTTGGTTTCCAAATGGGGCAAGTGGTTTTATACTTTCTTTCCAAATGGTTGTATTTGCTTTTACTGGAATTGAATTGGTTGGTTTAACAGCTGGTGAAACTGAAAATCCAGCACAGGTTATTCCAAAGGCCATTAATAACATTCCAATTAGAATTATTATTTTCTACATAGGGGCACTTATTGTTATTATGAGTATATATCCATGGAATTCAATTAATCCAGCTAAGAGTCCCTTTGTACAGGTATTTGCTGCAGTGGGAATTGCAGCAGCAGCAAGTATTATAAATTTTGTTGTACTGACATCAGCTGCGTCTGCTTGTAACAGCGGTATATTCAGTACAAGTCGTATGGTTTATTCTCTTGCCAAAGAAGATAATGCACCTAAGTCAATGGAAAAATTAACTTCTCATAAAGTGCCTTCTAATGCTTTAATATTCTCTGCAGCTGTCATATTAATTTCAGTTATCCTGAGCTATATTATGCCAGAAGGAGTATTTGTACTTATTACCAGTGTATCAACATTCTGCTTTATATTTATTTGGGCTATTATAGTTGTCTGTCATCTAAAATATCGCAAAGCTAATCCTGAACTTGCGGCTAAGAGCAAATTCAAAATGCCCTTTTACCCAATTGCCAACTATGTAATTTTAGCATTTATTGCTTTTGTTTTAGTTGTATTGGCGCTTAATAAAGAGACTCGTGTGGCCCTATTTGTAACACCTGTATGGTTTATAATGCTTTGGGTGATTTATAGTAAGGTTAGTGTTCCTTCTTTCTCAAAGGATACAGCTAAATTACATAAAATAGAATAAATATAAGCAAATTTGATTTTATACTTTAAAATTAAAGAGAAAATTAAAAATCCAGTTGAGGTAATATTAGTTATTTCAGGTTTAAATCAAAAAGAATATAATGTGGTGAAGCTTAGCTTTACAAATCAAATAAATAATCCACCTGAACTTATTTGTATTGAGATGTGTTTTCTATGAAAATACATCTGTTTTTTTGTATTTTTTTATATAAAATTTCAAAAGATAATCTTAAATGCTAATGTCTTAAAAATATTAGTATTAATTTAACAGTTTTAACAATATATTTTATATTGAAATTTTTATAAATTTATTTTAAGTATTGATTAAATAATATAATTATGATATCTTATTATCATAGAATTGTAATTATTAAATAATAATTAATGTTTATTAATAAGGCGTAAAAGGAGAGATTAATATGAGCAAAATTGTTTTGGTAGGTGCAAATCATGCTGGGACTGCAGCAGCTAATACTATTTTGGATAACTATCCTGAAAATGAATTGGTTATTTTCGATAGAAATAATAATATCAGTTATTTAGGATGTGGTACTGCTTTGTATGTTGGAAGACAAATAGAAGATACTGCTGGTCTATTTTATTGTTCTCCAGAAATATTTGCTTCTAAAAAAGCTGTGGTACATATGGAAGCAGAAGTAAAAAATGTGGATTTTCAAGAAAAGAAAGTTTATGCGGTAGATAAAAATGGCACAGAAATAGTTGAAAGTTATGATAAGTTAATTTTGGCTACAGGATCCCTTCCTATTATTCCTAAAATTCCTGGAGTTGATTTAGAAAATGTAGAAAATGTGAAATTATTTCAGGATGGTCAAAAAATTGATAAATTGCTTCAAGATGATTCAATTAAAAATGTAGCAGTAGTAGGAGCAGGGTATATTGGAGTTGAAATTGCAGAAGCCATTAAACGTCGTAATAAACAACCTCTATTATTTGATGTGGCAGATACTAGTCTTTCAAGTTATTATGATGAATGGTTCAGTCATGACATGGATGAAATCTTAAAAGACAATGGAGTAGAATTACACTACAATGAAATGGTTAAGAAAATCAAGGGTGATACTAAGGTAACGGGTATTGTCACTGATAAAGGCGAGTATGATGTGGATTTAGTAATTGTTTGTATAGGATTTTATCCAAATAGTTATATTGGTAAAGATAAAATTAATACTATTGGAAATGGAGCTTATAAGGTAAATCTTAATCAAGAAACAAATATTAAAGATGTATACGCCATTGGTGATTGTGCTACTGTATATAGCAATGTCATAAAACAGAGTAATTATATAGCACTGGCAACTAATGCAGTACGCAGCGGTGTAGTAGCCGGACACAATGCTTGTGGTACATCTATTGAATCAGCAGGGGTACAAGGTTCTAATGGAATATGTATATTTGGATATAAGATGGTGTCTACTGGTCTTAATTTAAAAGCTGCAAAAAAAGCGGGATTTGATCCAGTTTATACACAGTATGAAGATTTACAAAAACCGGCTTTTATTAAAGAAGAAAATGAAAAGGTAAAAATTCGTATTATCTATGATAGGGAATCCCGCAGAGTACTAGGGGCAGAGATGGCTTCATATTATGATATTTCCATGGGTATTCATATGTTCTCCTTGGCCATTGAAGAGGGAGTTACTATTGATAAGCTAAAACTTCTTGATATATTCTTCTTACCTCATTTTAATCAGCCTTATAATTATATAACTATGGCAGCATTGAGTGCTAAGTAATAGTATAAAAATAAGGTATTAATATTTACAGTAGGAAATCTTGTGACTGTAGACTTGTATTAATTTTAATAATAAAAATTATATAAAAAGGCATTCAATCTGTGAATTGAATGCCTTTTATGCATCTGAAATACATAATTAATTTTTTATTACAGTCAACAGCATTTTAAATTTTTTACGAGCTTCTAAACCGTGTGGGATATTAGAAGGCATAACTATAGTTTCTCCTTCTTTAACCGTAAATATATTGTCACCTATGGTGATTTCAGCTTCTCCATCTAATATCTGGACCATAGCATCTCCAGGAGTGACATGGGAACTTATACCTTCATTTTTATCTAGTGAAAATAAAGTAATATTTGCATTAGGTGTCTGCGCAATAGTTCTGCTTATAACCTGGCTTTCTTGATAAGATACTAATTCTTTTAGATTGACTATCTTTGAAAATTCTATATTTTTTATTAAATTATTCATTATCTTCACCTCTTTATATTCTTTAATCATAGTATAAGCCTTTTATTGATAAAAATATGTATCACAGGTTACCAAATGTATAAATTTAATTTGCTATATAGAGATTTTAATTGTGATTTTTATAATTATTTTAAATATATTACTTATATATTGACACTGGGAAATATAAGTAATATAATTACAGCTAACATATATGTTTACTAAGATTCGAGTTTTTTATATTTTAATTAATTAATCACATCAATTATGACAATCTAAGAATAAGCCTGTTATTAAAGAAAATTGAAACAAGTTCTTAATTCAGGTGGGGATTCTTTTACCCCCTCTGAATTTTAGAACTGCAAATGCATGGCTTACTTGGCGTCGAACTCCCACTTGAAGAAAAGTAGAGAACCCAAATTTTAATTTGGTGTGAATCACTTTCACAGAGTGCAAGTAGAGAACCCAAATTTTAATTTGGTGCGAGGACTGTACAGAGTGCTTGGGAGACTTACGCCAAGTTAGTCAGGTTAAATATTATGAATGGGGGCATAAATTTGAATAGTGTTAAAAAGAAGATAGTTTTAGTTATTATTATTTTACTGGTCATTGGCATTTATCCTATTTATAAAATTGTTTCTAGCGATAAAGCTAGTGCAGCTGTAACAAATAAAAAGAATATTCAAGTATCATCTATAAATTTTGACAAAACTACATATAGCTTAAGTATAGGTAATACATATGCTTTAAATGAAATTATATTGCCTAGTAATGCTACAAATAAAGCTGTTACATGGTCATCATCGTCACCTAATATAGTAAAAGTAGATTATGATGGAGTTATAACTGCCCTGCAGAAAGGCACAGCAAAGATTACAGCAACTACTGATGATGGAGATAAAACAGCTGTCTGTACCGTAACTGTAAATGATCGTGATGTTAATGATACAGTAATAACTTTTAAAGACAAAAATTTAGAACAAAACATAAGGTATAATATTCATAAACCTACAGGTGATTTATATAAAAGTGATGTTAAAAATATTACTAATTTATCTGCGAGTTATCAAGATATAAAAGATATTAGCGGTATAGAAAATTTAATAAATTTACAAGTACTTAATTTAAGCAGAAATCAAATAAAAGATATAAATGCTATAGGAAATCTAACTAAATTAGAGACGATTTATCTTGAAAATAATCAAATAAGTGATATAAGTCCGCTAAAAGGGTTAGCTAACTTACAGATCCTTGGATTGAAGAAAAATCGAATAAATGATATTAATTCACTAAAAGGGTTATCTAATTTAAAAACTCTTGCTTTAAATTTTAATGAAGTAAGTGATATTAATGTATTAAAGGAATTAAGCAATTTATACAGTGTTGATTTACAATCAAATAAGATAAGCGATATAAGTTCATTAAAAGACTTAAAAAATTTACAGTATCTTTATTTAGAGTCTAATAAAATAAAAGATATAAGTATATTGAAGAATTTAACTAATTTACAGGATATTAGTTTGGAATCTAATGAAATAGACGATATAAGCAGTATAAATAACTTAACTAAGTTAAATAGTCTTATTTTATCAAATAATCAAATAAGTGATATTAGCGCGTTAAGCCAATTGACTAATTTGCAATTTAAACTTGATCTAGAAGGAAATAATATAACTGATGTAAAACCATTAAAGGGATTAGTTAAATTACAAAATCTTGTACTGAATTCCAATAAATTGAGTAATTTAAGTGGGCTAGATTCTTTAACTAATTTACAAATACTTGAACTAAAAAACAATCAAATAAGCGATATAAATCCATTAAAAAAAATGTCTCGTCTTCAATATCTTTTTTTACAAGGAAACAAAATTAGTGTTGATAATCAGCAGGCATTGAAAAAGGCTCTATTGCAGCTAAAAAATATATATTTTTAAAAGTATTGTATATATTTTTAGGGGTAAAAACGATATGAAATAATTTATTTCAATAAAACTTTGTTTAAAATACAGTAATAAAATTGTAAATAATTTAATCAAGGGAAATTAAAATTATAATATAACTTTAATTTCCCTTGATTTTTATTTTATAATTTTACAATGTTATTTTTGATTTCATTTAAGTATTATTGATAAAAATTATATATATAAATTTTTTGATTAATTTTAATAATACTAGTACTTATATAGATTATTTAATGAATATACGGTAAAATAATTGTATGCATACATAATATTGTCAAAAATAAATGTTGTTAATACATAAGTTCTTTTTAAGTTAAGGTATATAACATGATTTAAAGGTGCTTATAATTTTGTTTTTAGGAGAATACCATATGAATATAATGAATCTTTCAGAAATAATGGATAGGTCTATTGAAATTTTAAAAAAATATATTAAAACTATAATTTTATTTAATCTTGCCTATGGTGTTATTTCATTTATCGCAGTGGTTGTGTTATTTGTAATAGGAATAATTTTAATGTTTTTATTTCGTGATAGTCTGACAAGTCCAATAATCTTTGGAATCATATTTTCTATTTTGTCTCTTTTGGGAGTTTCATTTTTTTTATCTACAAATATAGGGATGATTAAAATTTCCAGTCAAGATTTTCTTGGAGGAAAGGTCTACGCAGATGAAGCAATAAAAATTTCCTTTAGATATATATTTAAAGTATTTGCTATTGTAATATGTGTTTTTATTTTGTTTATTCCTGTTATGGCAATTTTAGGAGCTATAATTTATTATGCTTACAAAGGTAATGAACTGATATTTAATTCTTTTGACTTCTATAATCCAATTGAAATAACTTTAATTATTACTTCAGTAATAATATTATTAGTTACGGCTATTATATTTTTATCTTACATAACTTGGATTATATTCTCTCTTCATACACTTGTTATAGAAAAACAAAGTATTTTCACATCAATAAAACGTAGTTTTCAATTAGTTAAAGGTGATTTTTGGAAAATACTTGGATGTATAATAATATTCAGTTTATCAACTTTTGTAATAAGACTATCCCTTGATAGTTTTTTGGCTGTGATATTGAGCATATTCTATATGCTTCTTAAATTTTTAAGTGTAGAAGGAGATTATGTCACTTTTATGGGAGTAATTTTTGTATATGCCAGATGGCCTTTAAGTATTTTATCCTGGCTTGTTATTTCACCAGTTGTTACTATAATGATATCCCTATTATACTTTAATCAGAGATTTAAAAAGGAAGGCTATGACATTCTATTAAAGCTTAAAAAAATACAACAAAGTGAAGAAAGGAATAGAACAAGTGAATCTACTGAGTTTAATGATACCATCTGAAACACAGTTTAATGATACAGTACAGGAAATACTTAAGGGTGCTGAGTATAAACATTTAAATAATGCTTTTAGTGATATGATAGAGGGAATTAAAGAAACATTGATAAAACTTATTTTAAAAGTTCTTGAAAATACTTTTTCTAATATGTCTAATGTTTCTTCAATATCTGAAAATCTTTCTACTGTGTTCATAATTATAGGTATTTTAATATTATTGGGTTTGATAATTTTTATATCCATAAAAATAAGTAAGTCCTTTGAGAAAAGACAGAGAATAAGAGAAATATTAGGAGAAAAAATAGATAATAACACTACGCCAAATAGTTTAAGGCACAAGGCTGATAATTTTAGAAAACAAAAGGATTTTAGGAAGGCTATACGTTATGAATTTATAGCATTATTGCTTCTAATGCATACAAAGGGTGTTTTATATCTTGATGAAGCAAAAACCAATAGAGAAATTTATGAATATCTTGAGAAGAATAAAATTTCTACTTTAAAAGCTTTTAAATATTTGTCAGAAACTTTTAATGAGTGTTGGTATGGTCATAAATTAAAGGAAGATAGAGTATATGATCAGTGGCAATCCAATATGTCTTCAGTTTGGAATGAGGTGATAAATCTTGAAAACAAAAATAAGTAGGGATTTAATATTATTTATTATATTCATTCCTGTTTTTCTTATAATTACTTTTTATGTATCCAGCAGAATGCAGGATAAGATGCCTTCCTATTCTGTCAGTAATAAATCAAAATTTGGGATTAGTGTTTTTTATGAAGCCATGAAGAAACTTGATTATCCTGTAGAAAGAACTCTAAAACCTGTAAATACATTTAGTACAGATAATATTCAAATAGTACCTGCAGGTGGGGATTTTGATATAAATTCTGATGATATAAAAAACTGGATAAATAAAGGAGGTAAACTTATATATATTGCTCCTGAAAGTATACATTTTATAAATTATGCAGTTCCACAGGAAGAGAAGGGTGATTTTACTGTATACAAATATGGTAAGGGTAATATTATTACTTACAATTCATCAAATATTACAAATAAAACTCTAATGGTAAATACTAATAAAGCTTATGAATTTCTTAAGGAGATTGATAGATATTCTTATAACAAAATATATTTTAATGAAAATTACTTGTTTTCTTTGGAGGGTGGTAAATCCCTATGGGATTATGTACCTTTACAATTGAGATATTTTATCTATCAGATTTTAATAATAGTGGTTGCATTTTTCTATTACAAAGGTAAAAGATTTGGCAGATCAATCCCATTGTATGAAGAGATTGAAAGAAGTGAAAATGAATACTTATACTCTGCTGCATCTTTATACAGATCAGCAAATTGCTGGGATATTATGCTTGAAAATTATTATGAAAGCTTTTTAAGACAAATTAATTGCTCTCATGAAAATTGGCTGCATTACTGGGGAAAAAAGGAATTTGATTCTCTTGAACAGGCAAAAAAGGTATATAAGTTCATTGATAAAAAAGATAAGAAATTAAAATCAAAAGAATGTATGTCTATAATTGCCAGTATAGAAAATTTAAAAAATATTGAAAAGCAAAGGAGAGATTCATATTGGAAAATAATCAAGAAAAGCTTGTAAAAAATAGTATAGATAAAATAACCTCAGAATTAAAAAAAGTAATAGTGGAGCAGGATGAATTAATAGAATTCTCCCTTATAAGTTTAATTTGCGGAGGGCATGTCCTTTTAGAAGGAGTTCCTGGTCTTGCTAAAACACTAATGGTTAAAGCTCTATCAAAAATAATTTCTATGGAGTTTAAAAGAATTCAATTTACTCCTGATCTGATGCCGGCAGATGTAACGGGTACGAAAATATTCAATATGCAGACAAGGGAATTTGAACTTAAAAAAGGTCCTATTTTTACAAACTTACTTTTAGCTGATGAAATTAATCGTACTCCACCTAAGACACAGGCAGGACTTTTAGAAGCTATGGCTGAAAATACTGTTTCCATTGACGGGGAAATGATTTCTCTTCCTTCTCCTTATATGGTACTTGCAACACAGAATCCTTTGGAATATGAGGGAACATATCCACTGCCAGAGGCACTGATAGATAGATTCCTAATGAAGCTCGTAATTGATTATCCATCTATTGCAGCGGAAAAAGAAGTTCTAAAACGTCATCATCAAGGTTTGCATAGTATAGATTTGGACAATTATAATTTACAAAAGGTATGTACAGCAGAAACTATTTTAAAATGCAGACGGGAAGTGCAGTCAGTAGGAATAGAGGATAGCCTTATGAAATACATAGTAAGTATAATTTCTGAAACTAGGAATAATCCTCTTATTGATATAGGAAGTTCTCCTAGAGGGTCCATTGCTGTGCTGGAATGTTCTAAAGCTTATGCTGCCTACTCAGGTCGTGATTATGTAATTCCAGAAGATATAAAAAAGGTAGTTATACCAACACTAAGACATCGTATAATTTTAAAACCAGAATTAGAGCTTGAGGGAGTCAATCCAGAACAGGTGCTTTCAGATATACTATCAAAAGTAAAAGTACCCAGGTAGGAGTGATATTATTGAATTTTACTAGACGTTTTATTTGTTTATTGTGTCTGGGATTTTTAATCCTTATTTTCGGAATTATAGTAAATAATTATTTTAGCTTATTTATAATTTATAATTTAATCTGTGCTGCACTGCTTATAACAGATTACTTTATATCCGTTAATGAGCAGGATTTTATAGTTGAACGCTGTGGAGATGAAAATCTATCTATTTATGAAAAAGAGTCTATAGGTTTTAAAGTATACAATAAAGGTGATTATAAGTTATATGTGAAATTGAAGGATGAGATACCTGATTTCCATTTTAAAGCTGAAAATAAAATTATGGAAGACTATATACTTCCTAAAGAGAAGAAATTTCTACAGTATTTTGTAGTTCCAACTAAAAGAGGAGCCTTTACTTTTAATAATGTCTATGTAAAATGTAGAGGAAAATTAGGGCTATGTGAAAAAATATTTAAAATAAATATTTCTAAGGAATATAAAGTGTATCCCAATTTAAAAAATCTTCGTAAATATAGGATTAGTATATGCAATAATAGAATGTTTAAACAAGGTCAAAGAAATTTAAGAATTCTTGGAAAGGGAACTTCTTTTGAAAGTTTAAGAGAATATGTATCTGGTGATGAGTATAGAAAAATTAATTGGAAGGTTACAGCTAGAGCAAATAAACCTATAATAAATCAATATGAACCAGAAAAAAATCAGCACGTATATATATTTATAGATGCAGGCAGACCTATGAGTTACAGTATAAAGGGCTACAGAAAGCTGGATATGGCAGTAAATACTGCCCTTGTTTTATCCGATGTAGTAAATCGTACTGGAGATCAGTCAGCACTTATATTATTCAGTACAGAAGTGAAAAACATGCTTTTGCCAGGTAAAGGTAATGAGCATAGAGCTAAAATGCTGGAAATGCTCTATCACGTACAACCCAATAATGAAACTTCAAATTATGATGAAGCCTTTTACTATTTTAAGAAGAAAGAACGTCATAATAGTATAATTTTTCTTTTTACGGATTTTGATACTTTAGAAGAAGCAGAAAATATGATTAAAGTATTGCCCATTATTTCAAGAAACAATAGAGTTGTAATAATACTAATGAAAAATGAGGAATTAAATAAAATAAGTACTATGGAAATTAAAAATGAAAAAGATATATTTAATAAAGGTGTGGCACTGGAGCTTTTAGAGGATAGACGTAAAATTATAAGTTTACTTAATAGGAGAGGGGTTCTTTGTCTGGAATGCGCCGCAGAAGAAATTGAGTATGCCGCAGTGAATAAATATATTCAGGTTAAAAATAAAAGTTATTTATAGTTTATAAGCACTAGGTAATGTTGAGTGATATAGATATCCAACTTGAAGTATAAATTTATAATTTTAAAATGCATTTATAATTATAAATATTTGATTATAAAACTGTGGATATCTATATTAATAATACTGACTGTCTTAGCAACTTTAATGTAAATGCAACTTTAATTAACTATTTTTTTATTATATAGGGAAGTGAAAAATATATAGTTAAAATTAAAGCAGTTACAGCGGCGAAGATAAGCTTTATTACTGCAGGAATATTAAGAGGAGTAAAAAAGCCTTCTATAATGCCTGCTATTATAAGCATAAATACTATTCCGCCAAGTAAGGACACAGCATTTTTTGTACCTTTTATTAAAGAATGTATTCTGGAATATTCACCGGGTATAAGTATACTTTTGGCAATTATCAGGCCTGCTGCTCCAGAGATGAATATAGCTGTGAGTTCAATTATTCCATGGGGTAAAATCAGTGACCAATAGTTTATTGGATCACCATAGGAATAAATCAATGCCGTTAGAGCACCAAGGAGTGCACCATTAAAAAATAATGCATAAATTGTACCAATTCCTAGGGTTATACCCATAACAAAAGCTTTTAATGACACAGTAATATTATTTGTCATTATATAGCTGGACATAAGTGGATAATTCCATTGGCTGTTCCCAGAAGATCTACCGCTTTTTATTCCCTGTACCAAACTTGGATCTAAAAAAATATTTGCATTGTCGGAGTTATATAGAACTAATATAAGACTCAATAATGTTCCTATAATAAAAAATGAAAAGGAGCCTAATATATACCATCTGTATGTTTTTAAAAGTTTTGGGAAGCCATAGCATATGTAATCTTTAATTTCTTGCAGAGGTATCTTTTTTACAGTGTAAATATAGTTTTGACTTTTACCAATTATAGAATTTAAATACATCACTACATTACTCTGTGGATAATGAGTTTTTGCATAAGCTAGGTGGTGACTGCTTAGCCTAAAAAGGCTTAAAAATTTTTTTACATTTGTTGAAGATAAGGATTTAATACCTTTTTTATGAATTTTCATGGAAAGTTCCTCAAGTTCTCTCCAAGTGTCTGAATTTGACTTAATAAATCTTTCTTCGTTCAATATTTTCACCTCATGACTATTTTATCAGATTAAGGTGAAATTGTGTATATTTGTATTGGAGTGATAATATGAAAAAAATTAAAATTACAACCCCTGAAAATATAGATATAGAGTATGCTCTTGCAGGACTAGGGTCAAGAAGTGCTGCAGCTTTTATTGACATGCTTATTCAAAGTATAGCGATAGTTTTACTTATTGTTGCAGCAGTACTTATAAGAAATTATTCAAATTGGTTTTGGGTAAAATATTATGGATGGATATTAGGTATATGTTTATTTATTTCTGTATTAATTATTTATGCTTATTTTATAATTTTTGAGCTTAATACCAATGGAGCAACTTTTGGAAAAAAAATTCTTAAAATAAGAACTATAAGAGAAAATGGTCAGCCTATTACATTAAAACACTCTGCTATAAGAAATTTATTTAAGATATTTATAGATATGCTTGGAGTAGGTGTGGTATTAATGTTTTTTTCAAAGAAATATAAGCGATTAGGGGATTTTGCAGCATCTACTATAGTTATAGCTGATGAAAATAAAACTATGCCAATTACTTTGGAGGATCTTCAAAACATAAATGAGAATTTTAGTTATTATATATCCAAAGAAGAACAGGAGATTTTAAGAGAATATTTTCAAAGAAAGAATCAATTAGAAAATTATATTGAATTGAGACAAGAGCTAAGAATGCATTTTACAAATAAATTTGAAAGCTTAGGAATATTAAAAGAATGGCAGGATTTTATAAGTAAAATTTAAATGGGTATACGAATAAATATTTTTTATTCCATTAGTAGTCACTGAATTCATCTAAGCTTGGAAGGGTATAATAAAACTCTTCCAAGTTTAAATGAATTGATACTGTTTATTTACAGATTAATACTTTGAAACCTCTTTTAAATTCTCATAAAAATTAGCGGTTGTTGTATTGATATAGGGAATAAGGAACAAATAGCCTATAGCTGCCAAAATTAATAAAATAATACCTAATACAATACTTGTATCAAGTAACGAAATAACAATAACATATCCTAAGACTAAAGCAATTGATATAAGTATACCCCAACCTATAAAGCTAAGGTGAAGAAGAAATAATTTACCTTTATGACCTGTCATCATTTTTTTACTTTCTCGTAGTGCATTCATTGCTCCTATTTCAGGATTATCATTGAGTATATAAAAAGCCATACTATATCTGTATGCAGCAATTATACCAGGTATTATGAAAAGTAAAGACCATAGAAATGTAAATATTCCCATTAATAACATTAATACAAATGAAGATGCAAAATTTTTAAAACCATCAAATAAATTTTCGAATCTAAAATCTTTATTTCGTACAAGTCTTAAAAAGCATGAAATGAGTCCAAATGTTAGTGGCCCAGATATAATCCAAGATACTATTGCTCCAGCAATAGGTATGCATCCTAATAATCCAGTTATAAGGAAAAATATAAAGTATAATAAAATTGCTGTTCCCCATTTTCCTTTCAATTGTTTTCGAGATAGAGCTCTTAACTCAGAGTTGTTTTTTATAAGTCCAGTATTGGTTTCCATAAAATCTCTCCTTTAAAAATATATAATAATATAATAATATATTATACATGAGGAAAATATTACTTTACAATAAAAATATACATTATTGTTACAAATAATAAAAATTAATACAAAATAATAGAAGTTTATATTATAAAATATGTAGAAATAACATATTTTATATAAAATTTTGAAACTTATAGGAGATGCTAAAATAGATTTAAAAATAATTTAATAATATGGTTTTATAGAAAAAGGTTTAATATGGAGGATTATTTATGGGTATATATGAGGATAATGCAGTAAGAGAGTTATTGAATTGGCAGAAAGAAATGACAAAAAAATCTGGATTTATGGAAAACCTAACTAAAGGTGCTCAAAAAAAGATAAATAATATTATTCCTGAAAAGCTTCATATTGTAATAACGGAAGCAATAAAGAATATGGTAAAGGCAGTGATTTTTGGCTCAGAATATACTACTTCATCTCCGTTAATAAATCAATCCCTTGAGATTAGAGAAAATATGGTTAGAGAGAAGATTGATTTTTATAAAAAAGCAGCAGCAGTTAGTGGAGCAGGTACTGGAGGAGCTGGATTTTTGGTGGGTTTAGCAGATTTTCCTATACTTTTGAGCCTAAAAATGAAATTTTTATTTAAGTGTGCAAGTCTATATGGTTTTGATGTAAAGGACTATAGAGAAAGATTGTATATACTCTATGTATTTAAACTTGCTTTCTCCAGTCAGGAAAAGAGAAATGAAACTTTTGATATTATTAAAAATTGGGATATATATTATAAAACTTTGCCTAAAGATAAAGAAGCTTTTGATTGGAGAGAATTTCAGCAGGAATATAGAGATTATATGGATCTTGCTAAACTGCTGCAAATAGTTCCTGGAATTGGAGCAGTAATAGGCGCTTATGCAAACTATAAGCTTATGGATCAGCTTGGAAAAACTGCAATAAATGCATACAGATTGAGAGTTTTTAAATTTAATTAGCTGTCTATATAATAGCAAGGTCTTAAGTAAGTAAATAGAATAATTTTGTAAATATTAAAAAAGAAGATGAGTATATAATATTCTATATAAATTATTTTAAAAATAAATATATATAAAAGTATAAATATTATCTGAATTTTATGATATCATTGTCATATAAAAATAATTTTAATATTTTTATTTATACCTAAAGTTAAAAGATTAGGAGTTGGTACTCTGTGTCAGAAAAAGCTGTTGTTAAGGAAGAAAATAGGATAAAGATAAAAAAGCCTAGAATGTATAAGGTTATTATGCATAATGATGATTATACAACTATGGAATTTGTTATTAAAGTTCTTACTGAGGTTTTTAACAAAGACGCTATTGAAGCTACAAAGATAATGTATGATGTACACAAAAAGGGTATTGGAATAGCTGGAGTATATACTTATGATATAGCAAAGACTAAACTTAATCAGGCTATGGATATGGCAGAAAAAAGTGGCTTTCCCTTTAAATTAAGTATGGAAGAGGAATAATTATGAGAATAGATGATTTATTAAATGAAATTATTACTGCTGGTTACAATGAGGCTAAAGATAAAAAACACGAATACTTTACACCAGAACATATTCTTTATGCTTCACTATTTTTTGATGAAGGAAAAAAATTGATAAAAAACTTTGGTGGAGATGTGGAACTTTTAAAAAATGATTTAAATACTTATTTTAAAGATAATATAAGTATTGTAGAAAATGCTGATCCAATACAGACAGAAGGAATACAAGATATATTAAATAAAGCGGCACAACATATATTGGCAGCGGGGAAAAATGAAATTAAATTAGGCGATGCTATTATAGCCATATATGATGAGGAAGAATATTTTGCTAGCTATTTTTTAAAGAAGCAAGGTATAAAGAGACTTGATATTTTAAACTATATTACTCATGGAGTTTCTCTTGTAGAAGATTATGAAGACATAGGTGAAAATGAAAATAGTGATAAAAGTCAAAGTGAAGATAAAAATAGTATAAATGAAGAAGAAAGTTTTATAAGCAAATTTACTATTGATTTGACAAAAAAAGCAAGAATGGGAAATATTGACCCTCTTATAGGCAGAGAAGATATTTTAGAAAAGAGCATACAGGTTTTATGCAGAAGATTTAAGAATAATCCTGTACACGTTGGGGAACCTGGTGTAGGTAAAACTGCCATAACAGAGGGTCTGGCAAATTTAATTGCTGAAAATAAAGTTCCAAAGGCTCTTAGAGGAAGTAGTATTTATTATCTTGATATGGGAAGCTTATTGGCAGGAACTAGATATAGGGGAGATTTTGAAGAGAGGATAAAAAAGGTTTTAAATAAGCTGAGAAAAAAGGGAAACGTTATTGTATATATTGATGAAATTCATACTATAGTGGGGGCGGGTTCTGTCTCTGGAGGATCCATGGATGCTTCTAATATTTTAAAACCATTTTTGCTAGATGGAAGAATTAAATTTATAGGGGCAACCACCTATGATGAGTATAAGAAGATTTTTGAAAAAGATAGAGCACTATCTAGAAGATTTCAAAAAATAGAGGTGTTGGAACCTTCAGTGGAAGAAACTTATAAAATTTTACTTGGTCTTAAATCAAACTATGAAAAATTTCATGAAGTGGAATATACAAATGAGGCCCTAAGTGCAGCAGCAGAGTTATCTGCAAAATATATTAATGATAGATTTCTCCCAGATAAAGCTATTGATGTAATAGATGAAGTTGGGGCCTATATTAAGATACATAAAGCTAATGAAGAGGATATAAGTATAATAAAGGAAGAAGATATTCAAAAAGTTATTTCTTCCATGGCAAAAATTCCAGAGCAAAATGTATCTACTAGTGAAATTGATAAGTTGAAAAGTCTTGAAAATGATATGAAGGCAGAAATATATTCACAAGATGAGGCCATAGAAACAGTTGTTAGAGCCATAAAACGTTCTAGAGCAGGGTTTAATGAAGACAATAGAACTGTTGCAAATTTATTGTTTGTAGGACCTACTGGAGTGGGAAAAACAGAAATATCAAAACAATTATCAGAAATACTGGGGATACCTCTTATAAGATTTGATATGAGTGAATATCAAGAAAAACACTCTGTTGCGAAGTTAATAGGTGCACCACCGGGATATGTAGGATATGAAGAAGGAGGACTATTAACAGATGCTGTGAGAAAAACTCCTTATTGTGTACTTTTATTAGATGAAATAGAGAAAGTCCATCCTGATATCTTAAATGTTCTCCTCCAATTGATGGATTATGCAACACTTACAGATAATACAGGGAAGAAAGCTGACTTTAGAAATGTTATTTTGATAATGACTTCTAATGCAGGTGCTTCTAAAGTTGGAAAATCCATAATCGGTTTTGGTGAGAGAAAATTGGAAGGTGAAGAGATCCAAAAGGAAGTTGAAAGAGTATTTTCACCAGAATTTAGAAATAGACTTGATGATGTTGTAGTATTTAACCCTATTAGTGAAGACATGGCATTACTGATTGCAAAGAAAGCACTTAGAGAATTTGAAGAAAAGCTTTTACAGAAAAATATAAAATTAAAGATTACGGATGCTTGTTACAAATGGATTGCAGAAAAGGGATATTCATCAATTTATGGAGCTAGAGAAATTTTTAGGGTAGTACAGCATAAAATTAAGCCTTATTTTGTAGATGAAGTTCTTTTTGGAAATTTATCTAAAGGCGGAACTGCCGTGATAGATGTTAAAGATGAAGATATAATAATCAGCAATGATTTTAATTAAAAGTTTTTTTATATTGGAGTAATAAAAAGCCATATTATAATGCATTATTTATGTATTGTAATATAGCTTTTTTATTTAAAATATTTGTATTGAATTATTGTATAAAAAATAGTAATTTGTAAATAATCTAAAACAAGTGGACAGCTTATTTTGAGGTCAGCTGCTGTAAAAATAATATATTTATAACAGCAGCTAAATTTTATTTGAAAATTTATCCGATGACTATCAGCCGCAATACTTCCAACGCACTCTGTACAGTCATCGCACCAAATTAAAATTTGGGATCTCTACTTTTCTATCAAAGTGGGAGATAATGGCTGGTACGTCTCTGAATAACGATTTCTAAGTTTCATCTGGAAAGAAACTTCGCCTGAAACAAAGAACTCTGTTTGTAGATTATATTTATTAATTATTATACAAAGAATTTTATAAAAATCAAATGTTATGTGATTATTAAAAAAAATGAAAAAGTTGAAAAGGAGTGTCTGATAAATGGAAATTCCAATATTGAAAAATAGTTTTAATACGAAGATAGATGAAATAGAATTTAAAGATTTGGTGAAAAATTTGTATAGTCATTGTAATAAACTTGATGAAGCTGGAAAAATGGAATTCTCGGAAAATAAACAGAAAATATCCACTGAAACTTTATATATAATTCAAGACTGCATTCAAATATTAAAGCAGCTTAAAGACAGTGGATATAATATAGATATAGATTTCCAGGTCCATAAGTATAAGCTTAGAAAATACAAAAAAGTTGGAACTGCAGAGTTAAAATTTAATTTTTAGCTACTTTCCCTAATTACTAAATCTGGACGAACCAATATATTCGATGCTACATTTTTCTTTTCTATAAGATCTGTTAATAGTTTAACGCTCAAGGAACTGGTAGTTTCTACCTTATTATCTACGGAGGTCAATTCAGGATAACAGCATCTAGCAAAAATAGAATTGTTAAAACCTGTAATGGCCACATCTTTTGGAATATGAAGACCCAAAGATCTGAGTTTCTTTATGCCTCCAATAGCAGTTATATCTTCACCGAATATTATAGCTGAAAATTTTTTATTTAGTTGGATGAGTTTTTCTACAGCATCAGCTCCTCCTTCTAATCCCTTTTTTACATTTATTATAGAATTATCATCTATAGAAAGATTATTTTTATTCATACCCATTATAAAGCCTTCTTTTTTTTGATTGGCACTGTAGGTATTTTGATCTTTTACATATACAATGTCTCTGTGACCACTATTAATCAAATGATCTACACAAAGGCTTATGCCATAAGCATCATCTACTAATATCGAGTGTGTATTTTCTATATTTAAGAAACCATTTATAATAACCATGGGAATATTATTAATGTAGGAAGCCATGGAAGATTTTATATCATCATCGTTAAATACCGACCCCATCAATATAATTCCATCTATATTTCGTTCCGATAACATTTTAATATAATTAATACTCTCCATAGTTTTTCCACCAGTATTGCAGAGAATTACATTGTATCCTATTTTATTGAATTCTCTTTCAATTATATAAGCGGTATTTCCATGATGTATATCTGTAATATCTGTAGTTACTACACCTATTGATTTCATGGATTTGGCTACTAAACCTCTTGCTATAGCATTAGGCGTATAATTATATTTATTTAATATAGATTGGACTTTTTCTTTTGTCTTTTTACTTATATTCTCTTTATTATTGAGGACTCTAGATACTGTTGTTATGGAAACTCCTGCTTCTTTTGCAATGTCATATATATTCATATTTATTCCTCCATAAAAGCTAAAAAATTGAAAGCGCTTATAATTTTAAATATATATCTATGATTTATTGTATATTTATGTAAATTATTGTTGCTATTATTAAAAATAAATTAATGTAAAAAATTTTTATATTAATTTATTTTTAATTTTATATTAATTATATTTTATTAGTATATATAATGTCAAACTTAACTGACAATGGACAAAAATATAATTCTTTGATTATAAGAGTAATACTCAGTAGCAAGGGTATTAGTACTGCATAGATTGCGAATAATGCAATTATTATTATTTAAATTATAACTGTGAATTTAAAAATAGTTAGTTATATAGAAAAAATAAATTTTATTATATTTTGATAAGTCTTATTAAAGTATTTATAGAAAAAAATTTTAAAAATAACTATTGAAATATTTTTTCACATGTACTATAATTAAGACATGGTTATGAAAGCCCTTTCATAAAATAGTCAAGAATATGACTATAGGGGGATATATAATGAACATAATTAAAAATTCGGGGGTGTAATTATGATATTTGGTGATATAAATAATCTTGGTGATATGGAGAAAAGTCTCCCTGGACCTATTTTGAAAACGATTAATTATTTAAAGAATAATGATTTTTTAAATATGAAAGCAGGTGTCTATGAAATTGAGGGAAATGATATATTTGCACAGGTTATAGATGCTACTACGAAAGAAAAAAATGATGCAAAACCTGAAGTTCACAAAAAATATATTGATGTTCAATTTTCTGTAGAAGGCAAGGAGAAAATAGGTTTTGCTAGAGATACTGGTAATAATAAGATTACAGAGGATTTACTTGATGAAAAGGATATTAAGTTTTATGAAAATGCAGAAAATGAAATAGATTTGATAATGAAACCGGGAAATTTTGCAGTGCTTTTTCCAAATGATGTCCATAGACCTGCCTGTTCAGTAGGAACTCCAGAAAGTATAAGGAAAGTTATTGTAAAGGTAAATACTGCATTGCTTTAGAAGGTGAAAAAATGATGAGAACTGTACATTGGGGAATGATTGGCTGCGGGGATGTAGCAGAGGTCAAAAGTGGGCCAGGATTTTATAAATGTGAAAATTCAACCTTAGAAGCTGTAAGCAGTTTGAGAGTCGAAAAAGCTAAGAATTATGCTAAAAGGCATAATGTTCCTAAGGTTTACGAAAGTGCAGATGAATTAATTAATGATCCAATTATAGATGCAGTATATATTGCAACGCCTCCAGCTTTTCATAAGGAATATGCCATAAAATGTGCTATAGCTAAAAAGGTTGCCTATATTGAAAAGCCTATGGCGCAGACCTATAAAGATTGTCTGGAAATAATACAAGAATTTAAAAAAACTAATACCTGTGCTTTTGTTGCTTATTATAGAAGAGCTATGGAACGCTTTAATAAAGTTAAAGAATTAATTGATAATAAATTTATAGGAGATATAAGATTTGTAAATGTGATTTTATATAAAAAAACTGAAAAAGAAGATTATTGTAAGAACAATTTACCTTGGAGATTGATACCAAAAGTTGCTGGCGGAGGAAAATTTGTTGATATGGCAGTTCATGCAATTGATATTTTAGATTTTCTATTTGGACCTCTTTCAGAAGTGAAGGGAAAGGCATCCAATCAAGCTGGATTATACGAAGTAGAAGATATAGTAACAGCTAATTGGAATTTTAAAAATGGTATACAAGGTACTGGAACTTGGTGTTTTACAGCTTTTGAAAACTATGATAAGGTTGAAATAATAGGAAGTAAAGGGAAAATATATTTTGAATTTTTCAGCCAAAATCCTATATATGTAAAAACAGAAGAAAATACAGTAGAATATAGATATAATGATCCTGAACATGTTCAGCAACCTTTCATTCAAAGTATAGTAAATCAATTGACGGGAAAAGGAAAATGCAATGGTGATTTAGAAAGTGCTGCAAGGACTAGTAAGGTAGTAGATGAAATATTAAAAGAATACAGAATAAATAAAAATTTTAAAGAATTTATTTAAATAAAGAGGTGTAAATTTTTTATGAAAGCTGTTTATTTAGAGGATCCAGGGAAAATAGGTATTAAAGACATAAAAAATCCTATTAGAAAAAAGGGTGAGGCTCTCATAAAGGTAAAATCCATAGGTATATGCGGGTCTGATATAGGTGCATATCGTGGTACCAATCCCTTAGTAAGCTATCCTAGAGTTATAGGTCATGAAATAGCCGGTGAAGTAATAGATGTAGAAGAGAATGATAAGGATATTAAAGTTCACGATAGAGTAATAATAGATCCTTATGTCTATTGTGGAAATTGCTATCCTTGTAGTTTGAAGAGAACAAATTGTTGTGAAGATTTAAAAGTTTTAGGAGTTCATATAGATGGCGGAATGACGGAATTATTTTCTCATCCAATTAAACTTATGAATAAAGTTCCAAGTAACATTTCCTGGGAACAAGTACCTATGGCGGAACCGCTTACAATAGCACTTCATGCTATTCACAGGACTGAGGTCAAAGAAGGAGAACATGTAGCTATAATAGGGGCTGGTCCTATAGGACTTTTGGCAGCACTGGCTGCATTAGCTTATAGAGCAACACCAGTACTTGTGGATATAGTAGATGAAAGATTGGAGTTTGCAAAGAAATTGGGAATAAAATACATTATAAATTCAAAAAATCAAAATGCAGAGGAAGTTATAAAAAATATTACTAACGGAAGGATGGCGGAGGTTGTAATTGAAGCGTCTGGAGCAAATACAGCTATAAGAAATACTATTGATTTTGTTTCCTATGCAGGAAGAATAGCATTTACAGGATGGCCTAAAAAGGACACTTTGCTTCCTACAGGACTTTTTACTAAAAAAGAAATCGATATCAGGGGATCAAGAACTAGTGTTGGTGAATTTCCCGAGGCATTGGAATTAATATCTAAAGGTATTATAGATGTAAAGCCTATAATTAGTAAAGTGGTTAGTCTGGATGAAGTACCAGAATCAGTGAAGGACTTATCAGAACATCCAGAAAAATATTTGAAAATAAATGCTGTATTATAAATAAAGTATTTATATATAAAATAAAATTTATAAAAGGAGAGGGAAAACCTATGCAGATGACATTTAGATGGTATGGAGATGATGATAAAGTAACTCTGGATCAGATAAAACAGATACCGGGAGTAACAGGAATAGTATCCGCAATTTATGATGTTCCTGTAGGTGAAGTATGGCCTATGGAAAAAATAATAGCCCTAAAAAAGAAGATAGAGGATCATGGCTTAAGTTTTGAAACTGTAGAAAGTGTACCAGTTCATGAAGATATAAAAATGGGACTTCCAACTAGAGATAGATATATTGATAATTATTGTGAAAACTTAAGGAATTTATCTAAAACAGGAATAAAAGTTGTTTGTTATAATTTTATGCCAGTATTTGACTGGACTAGATCACAGTTGGATTATGAATTAGAAGATGGTTCCACAGCACTTATATACAGACAGGAAACTGTAGAAAAGATGGATCCTGTAAAGGGAGAATTATCTTTACCAGGATGGGATTCAAGTTACACAAAAGAGGGACTTAGAGATTTACTAAATCAGTATAAGGAAATTTCAGAAGAAGACCTTTGGAATAATCTAAAATATTTTTTAAAGAAAGTTATTGCTGTAGCTGATGAAGTATCAATAAAGATGGCAATACATCCGGATGATCCACCTTGGTCAATATTTGGTCTTCCAAGGATAATAACCAGCAAGGAAAATCTTGACAGATTGATAAATCTAGTGGATAGTCCAAATAATGGTATAACTCTTTGCTCAGGTTCCTTAGGACCTAATCCTAAGAACGATATACCAGATATGATTCGTTATTTTGGAGGTAAGGGAAGAATACATTTTGCACATACGAGGAATATAAAAATTACTGGAAATAAGAGCTTTGAAGAGTCAGCTCATAGAAGTGAAGATGGTTCCTTGGATATGGTAGAAATTATGAAGGCCTATCATGATGTAGGTTTTGATGGACCAATGAGGCCAGATCATGGAAGAATGATATGGGGAGAAACTGGAAGACCTGGATATGGACTTTATGATCGAGCTTTAGGAGCAACTTATTTAAATGGCATATGGGAAAGTCTTGAAAAGCAATCTAAATAAAGATTAATTGCAACATTATAGGAAGTCTCGTGAAATAGAACATAAAAAACTAAATCATAAATTAAAAATTTATAGGGGGATGTAGTTTATGGAATTACCATTTCAAATTGATTTAAAAGATAAAGTTATAGTAGTCACTGGTGCTGGTGGAGTTATATGTGGTACTTTTGCTAAGGCATTAGGTCAATGCGGAGCCAAAATAGCTGTTTTAGATAGAAATGAAGAGAGAGCTGCTGCTGTTGCAAAAGAAATTAATTCTAATGGTGGAGTTGCCATCAGCGTGGTAACAGATGTACTTGACATTGAAAGTCTTAAAAATGCTAAGAGTGTAGTAAATGAAAAATTTGGTACTTGTGATGTGCTATTAAATGGTGCAGGAGGTAATAATCCAAAGGGTACTACTTCAAAAGAATATCTATTTAAAGAAGATTTAGAAAATAAAAAAGAAGGAGAAACAACTTTCTTCGATTTAGACCCAAAGGGCATAGGATTTGTCTTTAATTTAAATTTCCTTGGAACGCTTCTTCCAACTCAAGTATTTGCAACTGATATGATAGATAAAAAAGATGCAGCTATAGTTAATATATCTTCCATGAATGCTTTTACTCCTCTTACAAAAATTCCAGCATATAGTGGCGCCAAGGCAGCAGTATCTAATTTTACTCAATGGTTGGCAGTGCATTTTTCAAAGGTTGGAATAAGAGTTAATGCAATAGCTCCAGGTTTTCTTATAACCAATCAAAATAAAGCACTTCTGTTAAATGAAGATGGAAGTTATACTGAAAGATCTAAGAAAATATTAAATGCAACTCCAATGGATAGATTCGGTAAATGTGAAGAATTATTGGGAACATTACTTTGGCTTATAGATAGCAAGGCTTCAAGCTTTGTAAATGGTGTAGTTATACCAGTAGATGGAGGTTTCTCTGCTTATTCTGGTGTTTAAATAATAATCATTAATATATAAATATCCTAAATAATATATGTTAAACTCTGTTTAGATAAGTTAAAAAGCTTATCTAAACAAGAGTTCTGTATCCTTATCAACAATCACATCATAGATATTAATTATTTTATATACAATATAAAAGATTAAAAAAATAATTCCCTAAAAATATATTATTAATAAATGATTTGTATAAAAGTTTATTTTGTTACTAGTAATTAGATGTTTTTGGTAAAAATTATTGTAAAAGTAACAATATTTAATTATAGGTAATAATAAAAATACAACCGTTTGGTAAACGCTTTCATAAAAATATAAATTAGGAGTGTGTAAATATGAGTGAAAGTACATTAACAACAAAAAAAATTCCCAATAAACGTTGGTTGCATATTATTCCACCTATTCTTCTGGTATATATAGTGGCTTACATGGATCGTACCAATGTAGGTTTTGCTATGGCAGGCGGAATGAGTAAAGAACTTGGAATGACTGCTAGTGTCTCAGGGATAGCAGCTGGCATATTCTTTATAGGATATTTGTTTCTTCAAGTACCGGGAGGACAAATTGCAGAGAAAAGAAGTGCTAAAAAATTTATAAGTTTTACTATAATAGCTTGGGGTATTCTTGCAATTGCTTCTGGATTTTCAAGAAATACAACTCAGCTGCTTATTTTAAGATTCTTACTTGGAGTTGCAGAAGGTGGAGTTATGCCAGCAGTGCTTACAATAGTTCGTCATTGGTTTCCAAGCGAAGAACGTGGAAGAGCTACAGCTTTTGTTATAATGAATAATCCTATTGCCTCAATTATAACAGGACCTCTTTCAGGACTTATTCTAACTAAATTTACATGGCACTATGTATTTATAATAGAAGGAATAATATCATTGGCATTAATTTTAATTTGGTTACCATTAATAAGTGATAGACCGGAAACCGCTAAATGGATCAGCAAGGAAGAGCGAGACTATCTTGTTGAAAGATTAGAAGCAGAACAAAAATGTATGGAGGTAAGTCAGCAGAAAAAAACATCTTTAAAGGACATTTTAAATAATAAAACTTTGTGGAAATTAGTGCTTATATTCTTCTTTGTTCAAACCGGTGTATATGGATATACTTTGTGGCTGCCAACAATTCTTAAAAATTTAACTAATACAGGTATGGGTCAGGTTGGAATTTTGTCTATTTTCCCTTATATAGCAACTATAATTGGTTTATTTGTTTTTCCATCCCTTTCAGATAAGAGCATGAAGAGAAAAAAATATATTGTAATTACAATTGTAGGATTTGCAATATGCTTATATTTATCAGTTGGATTTCAGCATTCTATATGGCTATCTTTCATAATGCTTGTAGGTTGTGGATTATTTTTACAAGCATCTTCAGCTATATTTATGACGATACCACCAGCAGTATTCAGTTCAGAGGTAGCTGGTGGAGCTACTGGACTTATAAATGCATTGGGTAATCTTGGTGGATTTATAGGACCTTTCTTAGTTGGACTTTTAATGCAGGTGTTTAGTTATAGTATGAGTATATATAGTCTTGTAATATCTTTAGTACTTGCTATTATAATCACTTTTACTTTACCAAAAGAGAAGAATGATTGCGCTCATCAAACTGTGCCAGAAAATTCAGTAAAAAATACTTCTGATGTGAAATCTGAATTTTAAGAATAGATGTAAATAACTTTTTATATTGAATTTAATAAAATATTGAAATATTATCCTTCTTGTATTATAATTACTTATGAAAGGGCTTTCATGAATACGCATTATAATATTTAAGAAAAATTTTTATAGATAATAGAGTTAAGTGAGGTGTGGTATGATATTTGGAAATATAGACAATATTGACGACATAAAAAAGGTATGTCCCAAACCAATATTGAAAGCTGTTAACTACTTGAAAGATAACGACTTTAACAATATGGAGGCAGGGGTATATAGTATCATGGGAGATGATATATATGCTCAGGTAGTAGATAAAATTACAAAAGATAAACAGGAGGCAAAGGCAGAAGTTCACAGAAAGTATATTGAAATTCAGTTTTCTGTGGGAGGTAATGAGGTTATAGGTTATGCAAGGGACACTGGAAATAATATTGTTACGGAAGAATTACTTGAAGAAAAAGATTCTATTTTTTATAATAATGTAGAAAATGAAATCGATTTATTCATGAATGCTGGAAGCTTTGCAATATTTTTTCCAGAAGATGTTCACAGACCTTGGTGTGCTTATAATAAACCCTGTAAAGTTAGAAAAATTAATATAAAAATTAATAGAGATTTAATTTAGTTAATTTAAGACTATAATGAATGTTATTTAGTGATGAGATTTTATATTTTAATAAATATTAGATGAGTTATCCAGTAGCATAAAACTATTATCCCCATCTTGCTTGTATAAGATGGAGTGTTACAATTATTAGTTATAGGGTAAATTTATTATGAAAGGTAAGGTTTTGTTATGAGAGTTGGTTTTGAGGAAATGAAAAGTGAATTCAAGAGAATATTAATTAAAAAAGGCTTCAGTGAAGAAAGAGCGGAAGCTTCAGCACAATTATTTACTGAAACTAGCTGTGATGGAGTTTATTCTCATGGATATGTTAGATTTCCAAGAGTAATAGAATATATAGATAAAGGATTTATAGATATAAATGCAGTTCCAAGCAAAGTGGAAGGTACAGGAGCTTTTGAAAAGTGGGATGGAAATCTTGGAATGGGAAATTTAAATGCCAAGTTTTGTATGGATAGAGCTATAGAAATAGCTAAAATAAATACTATAGGATGTGTTGCTTTAAGAAATACAAATCATTGGATGAGAGGAGGCAGCTATGGATGGCAAGCAGCGGATAAAGGCTGTATAGGAATTTGCTGGACTAATACTTTTACCAACATGCCTGCATGGGGTGCTAAAGATAGCAGGATAGGTAATAATCCTCTTATATTGTCTGTACCAAGAGAAGGTGGACATCATGTAGTTGTTGATTTGGCTATGGCTCAATTTTCTTATGGAAAAATTGAAGTAACAAAACTAAATCATGAACAATTGCCAATACCAGGTGGATATGATACAAAAGGAAATATAACTACAGATCCAGCTGAAATTGAAAAGACTGGTAGGGTTTTGCCTATAGGTTATTGGAAGGGCTCTGGACTATCAATACTGTTGGATCTTATAGCTACAGTATTGTCAGGTGGAAATTCTGTTTCTAAAATAGGTAAAATAGATGGGGCATCAGAGTATAAACTATCACAGATATTTATAGCTGTTGATGCTGAAAAAGTAGCTGGAAATCAATTCTTAAAATCTGCTGTAGATGAAGTACTAGAAGATGTGAAAGCCTCACAAAAGGTAGATGAGAATAAGGAAATATTCTATCCTGGAGAAAGAACATTAAATACCAGGGAAAAGAATCTAGATCTTGGAATACCTGTAGATGAAGCAGTATGGACAAAAATAAAAAATATGTAGAAATGAAATGTTGGATGTTTTAATTACTTGTTGTAAAATAAAAACTTAAATTGTCGTAAAATAAGAAAGAAGAATGGACAAAATTCTTCTTTCTTATTTTTGTACTATTCTAAAGTTTTATGGAAATAAGGTAGCATGTTGTTATTAAATATAAGGAGGAATCATATATGAATTATTTTGATTTGAAGGGTAAAAAAGCTATTGTTACTGGAGGAAGCAGCGGTCTTGGTAAAGGAATGGTTGAAGGATTATTAGAGGCTGGAGCAGAAGTGGTTATTGTAGGTGTATCTGATAGATGCTATAAAACTTGTGAAGAATTTAAAAAATTAGGATACAGAATACATGCAGTAAAAGGTGATGTTGGAGAAATAGATGGATTAATAAAATTATTTAATGATTGTTTAGATAAACTAGATGGAACTTTGGATATAATGATAAATAATGCGGGTATTCAGAGAAGAAATAAAATTGAAGAATTTATACTGGAAGATTGGAATGAGGTTATCAATGTAAATCTTACAGCTGTTTTTCAACTATGCAAGCTTGCGGGAATAGAAATGATAAAAAATGGTGGTGGGAAAATTATAAACATTGCATCCATGCTTAGTTTCTTTGGTGGATATACTGTACCTGCTTATGCTGCAAGCAAAGGAGGGGTAGCACAACTTACCAAAGCACTTGCAAATGAATGGGCAAGTAGAGGGATCAATGTAAATGCTATAGCACCAGGGTATATTGATACTGATATGAATACTAATTTAATAAAGGATGAAATTAGAAATAATGAAATACTTTCAAGAATACCACAGAGGCGTTGGGGAATACCTGAGGATATAAAGGGAATAACTATATTTTTGGCCTCTAACGCTTCTGATTATGTAAACGGTGCTATTATACCATTAGATGGAGGATATTTAGGAAGGTAAAATATTATAGTTAGGATTGATACCATGAAAGTTATTGTAGATAGATTTGAAGGTAAGTATGCTGTATGTGAAAAAGAAGGCAATGTAATGATTAATATTGAGAAATCGCAATTACCTAAAGGAGTAAAGGAAGGAGATGTGATTATCATAGAGTCAAAAAATATTTATATAGATTTAGATGAAACAAAATATAGAAGATCTAAAATTAAAGAATTAATAAAAGATATCTGGAAATAATATTGAAAAATATTCCCATAATATTTTATTGATTTTATAAAATGCTCCATGATTTATTAATACTTAAGTATAATTTAAAAGTAAAATTTTTTTAAAATAATTTTTATATAAAATTTCAATAAATAATTAGTATGAAAATTTTATTGACAAAAAAAATTTTTTGATTTATTATATAGTAAATCGAATAAAGCTTATCAAGAGAGGTAGAGGGACTGGCCCGTTGAAACCCGACAACCAGCATTATTGTTAGTATGCATGGTGTTAATTCCAGCAGATTGTTTCTGAGAGATAAGGAAAACTATTTTAGTTTGCTAGGTTGTTTTCCTTTAAATGGAAAACAACCTTTTATATTTACTTATTAATGACTTTGCTTTGTAATATTTTATGCATTGATAATTTACATAAGGTTAAGAGTTTATGTTTTCTATTTTTGTGTGAAAGTAGAAACATACTATGTAAGTTTTAGGTAATTAATAATTAGATGGAGTAATGCTAGGTTTTAATAGATAGGGCTCAATTGTTGGAATAAGTGCATTAAGTGTAAGACATAATTAATATATATAACTATGTTTTCTATAATAACCCATTAAACTGATATGATAAATATGAAATTATGGGTGCATTTTGCACAGTAAAAAGCTAGATTTAATTTTATTAAGATAGGAGTGAGTGTTTGTCGATGCCGATAAATATACCGAATAATCTTCCAGCAGCTAAACTTTTGAAAGAGGAAAATATATTTGCTATTGATGAAAATCGTGCTAATAAGCAGGATATAAGACCGCTTAATATTGTGATAATGAATTTAATGCCTCTAAAAATTGTAACAGAGACACAAATACTAAGGCTTTTAAGTAATTCACCGCTGCAAGTAGATATAACTTTAATATATCCTAAAACCCACTCTTTTAAAAATACTTCAGAAGAGTATTTATTTAGATATTATGAAACTTTTGAGGATATAAAAAATAAAAAGTTTGATGGCATGATAATTACAGGAGCTCCTGTGGAACAGATGGATTTTAAAGATGTAGATTATTGGAATGAATTGGTTGAAATTATGGAATGGAGTGTTCATAACGTATATTCAACTTTTCATATATGTTGGGGTGCTCAAGCTGGTTTATATTATCATTATAATATTCCCAAATATCCTCTTTCCCAAAAAATGTTTGGAGTGTTTCTTCACACAATAACTGAAAAAAATGTAAATTTACTAAGAGGGTTTGACGATGTATTCTTTGCTCCACATTCAAGACATACAGAAGTGAGAAGAGAGGATATTGAAAAAGATTCAAGGCTTAAAATTTTATCTGAATCTAAGGAGTCAGGTATATATATAGTCACAGCAAAGCATGGACGACAAATTTTTGTTATGGGTCATTCAGAGTATGATCCTCTAACTCTAAAGAGTGAGTATGATAGGGACATTTCACAAAATAAGAATATTGAAATTCCAAAGCACTACTTTATAGAGGATGATCCAAGTAAAGAACCTATAGTAAGATGGAGAAGTCATTCTAATTTGTTATTTTCAAATTGGTTGAATTATTACGTATATCAAGAAACACCTTATAATTTAAATGATATTAAATAATAAAAATTATATTTTGCATTTAACAGTATAGTCTAATTTCTCATTAATAAAACTCAAATTTATTTTAGAGATCTGTTTATATGTAAAGTATATAATATATAAAATATAATGAAAAGGAGATATTAAGAATGAGTGAAGAAAGAAAGTATAGTTTTGAAACACTTCAAGTACATGCAGGTCAGGAGGTAGATCCAACAACAAGATCAAGAGCAGTTCCAATTTATCAGACAACATCTTATGTTTTTAAGGATGCAGATAATGCGGCAAATTTATTTCAATTAAAAGAACCTGGAAATGTTTATTCAAGAATAATGAACCCTACTACAGATGTTTTTGAAAAAAGAGTGGCAGAACTTGAAGGTGGAGTTGCAGGTCTTGCAGTTTCATCAGGTCTTGCGGCAATCACTTATTCAATACTTAATGTAGCTAATTCAGGAGATGAAATAGTATCTGTAAGTACTTTGTATGGTGGTACTTATGAACTATTTGCAGTAACTTTAAAAAAGCTCGGTATAAAAGTGACATTTGTTGATCCGGACGATCCTGAAAATATAAGAAAAGCTATTACAGATAAGACAAAGGCTGTCTATGCTGAAACTCTTGGAAATCCAAGAATTAATGTACTTGATATAGAAGCTGTAGCTAATATTGCTCATGAAAATAAAATACCTTTGATAATAGATAATACATTTGCTACTCCATATCTTGTAAGACCAATAGAATATGGTGCTGATATAGTGGTACATTCTGCTACTAAATTTATAGGTGGACATGGAACTACTATTGGAGGAATTATAGTTGATGGAGGAAAATTTGACTGGAGAGCAAGCGGCAAATTCCCTGATTTTACAACACCGGACAAAAGCTATAATGGACTTGTATATGCAGATTTAGGAGCACCTGCATTTGCTTTAAAGGCAAGAGTACAGCTTTTAAGAAACACTGGAGCAACATTATCTCCTCAAAGTGCATTCTTATTTTTACAGGGCTTAGAATCTCTATCTTTAAGAGTTGAAAGGCATGTATCAAATACAAGAAAAATAGTAGAATTCCTAAGTAATCATCCAAAAGTTGAATGGGTAAACTATCCTGAATTGCCAGATAGTCCATACAAAGGATTAGCTGAAAAATATCTACCAAAAGGAGCTGGTTCAATATTTACTTTTGGAATAAAAGGCGGCCTTGAAGCAGGTAAGAAGTTTATAAATAGTGTTAAATTATTTTCACTGCTTGCAAATGTGGCAGATGCAAAATCTCTTGTAATTCATCCTTCAAGTACAACTCATGCAGAACTTAACGAAGAGGAACAAAAAGCTGCAGGAGTTACTCCAGATCTTGTAAGACTTTCAATTGGTGTTGAAGGTGTAGATGATTTAATATATGATTTGGATCAGGCTTTAGCACAGGTATAAATATATAATTCATTTATAGATTATAGTTATCAGAAATCTGTCTCGTTATTAACAAAATTACGAGGCAGATTTTTTATTATAAAATAGTTAAAAATAATAGGCACATAGATTTATCTATGTGCCTAAATTACATATCAAAAAGATTCTAGACTATTTACCACTTAATTTATTTTCGTACTCCTGAACCATCTTTTTAACCATTTGACCGCCAACAGAACCATTTTGTCTTGAAGTAAGATCCCCATTGTATCCTTCAGTTAAAGGAGTACCAACTTCATGAGCTGCTTCCATTTTAAATCTGTTTAAACCTTCTTTTGCTTCTGGTACTAAAATTCTATTACTTCTACTTGCCATGTGTTCCATCTCCTTTTAATTAATTATTTATGTTACAATAGTATATTGTGTAGTTTGAATAATCGTATTCTAGGGAATTGAAGGTGGGACAGGAAATAAATCCAAGCTGTAAAGTGTTTGTATAAAAACTTTCAATTCTCAATATATAAAATGAAAGTATATTCTGCATTACTATATTGATTATTTTTTTATAAAATGTTAATCTAACAAGTATGGTTTTTATTATATAATTTTTGAAAACAAAAATTATTTAAGAAAGGAGATAGATAGAATGAAAAGCTTGAACAAATTTTTCCAATATTATAAGCCCTATAGAGGATTATTTTTTGCAGATATGTTTTGTGCTTTGCTTTTATCAGCTATAGATCTTATTTTTCCTATTATAGTAAGATTTTTATTGAATGATGTATATGTCTTGAAGAATGAAAATAAGATACTAAAATATGTTTTTATAATTGGAGCAGCTTTACTTATAATGTACATAGTAAGATATTTTTGTCAATATTTTATAACCTCTTGGGGACATATTATGGGTGCAAAGATGGAAGCAAATATGAGGAAAGACCTTTTTAATCAATTTCAAAAGTTACCATTTTCATATTACGATAATAATAATACGGGAACACTTATGTCGAGAATAATAACAGATCTTTTTGATATATCTGAATTGGCACATCATGGTCCGGAAGATTTATTTATTTCCATATTGAAGATAGTAGGCTCGTTTATTATACTTTCAAGTATTAACCTTCCAATAACACTTGTGCTTTTAGTTATTACTTTGGGAATGGTATATTTTTCTGTTTTTTATAATAGGAAAATGAAACATGTATTTATGAGAAATAGAAAGGAAATTGCAGAGGTTAATGCAGTTGTACAGGATAGTCTTGCAGGCATAAGAGTGGTAAAATCTTTTGCTAACGAAAATGTTGAAGAAAAGAAATTTAAAAAGGGAAATAAGCAATTTTTAAAAACCAAGGAAGAAAGCTATTTCATAATGGGAAAATATTATAGCGGAAATGGTTTTTTTCAGGGAATATTATATCTTGCTGCCATACTGTTTGGAGGAATTTTAATAAGTAAGTCATTGTTAAGTGTGTCAGATTTGGTAATTTATATTCTATATATAAATATATTTTTAAATCCAATTGATAAATTAGTTAATTTTACAGAACAGTTTCAAAGAGGTATTACAGGTTTTGAAAGATTTTTACAAGTAATTAATACAAAGCCTGCAATTGTAGATAAAGAAGATGCAATAGAAGTATTTAATCCAAGGGGAAGTATTAAATTTAATAATGTTTCTTTTGGATATGATGACAAAAATGATGTTTTAAAGGATATAGATATTGAAATATCAGCTGGAAAAAATATTGCTTTGGTAGGTCCTTCAGGAGGTGGAAAGACTACTTTTTGTAATCTTATACCGAGATTTTACGAGGCTACTAAGGGGGATATAACTATAGATGGGATAGATATAAAAGATATAAAATTAAATTCTTTGAGAAATGCTATAGGACTAGTACAGCAGGATGTATATATGTTTGGTGGAACTATAAAAGAAAATATAGCTTATGGTAAACAGGATGCTACAGATGAAGATATAATAGAAGCAGCTAAAAGGGCAAATATACATGAATTTATTGAGAACTTGGAATATGGATATGAAACTCATGTAGGTGAAAGAGGGGTTAAGCTTTCAGGTGGACAAAAGCAGAGAATATCTATAGCTAGAGTTTTTCTTAAAAATCCTCCAATATTAATACTTGACGAAGCTACATCTGCTCTTGATAATGAAAGTGAAAGATTTATACAGCAGTCTTTAGAGGAACTTTCAAAAAATAGAACAACTATAGTTATTGCTCATAGATTAAGTACTATAAGAAATTCAGACCAGATAATAGTATTAACTGATAATGGTGTAAAGGAAAAGGGAAGTCATAAAGAGTTAATCGCAAAAAATGGATTATATGCGACACTTTATAATATGCAATTTGATATATTAAAATAAGATAATTAGATATTAAAATTATATAGTGAAAGGATTAAAGATATGGAACTTTTAAAGAAAAGAATATTAAAAGATGGAATTGTCATTAAGAATAGAATATTAAAGGTTGACAGTTTTTTAAATCATCAAATGGATATAGAACTATTTAATGAAATAGGAAAAGAATTTAAAAATAGATTCAAGCACAAAAATATAACAAAAATACTTACAATTGAAGCTTCTGGTATTGGAATTGCATGTATAGCAGCTCAACATTTCAATAATGTACCTGTAATATTTGCAAAGAAATATAGTGCTACAAATCTTGATAAAGATGCCTATGAGTCAGAAGTATATTCTTTTACTAAAGAAGAATCTTATAAAATAAGAGTTTCAAAAAAGTACATAAATAGTGGTGATAGGATTCTTATCATTGATGATTTTCTTGCTAGTGGCAGTGCAGCACTTGGATTAATTGACATAATTAGACAAGCTGGAGCTGAAGTTTGCGGCATAGGAATTGTAATTGAAAAATATTTTCAGGGTGGAAGAAAAATGATAGAGGAATGCGGTGTATATCTTGAATCTCTGGCAATAATAGAGGATATGAAAGATAACAGATTAATTTTTAAATAATATCAAAATATTCATTGAATTTGAAAATGTACTCATTTGGCTGTTGAAAATTGGATTTTAATGATTCTTTTAATAGTAGAATAGCTAAAGAGCTGTCTCACATTTATGCATATATATGGTGAGACAGCTCTTTTTATAAGCTGCTAAATATTAAACTGCTAAATTTCTGATATTCACTTATTCTCTTACAGCTTTTTTTCTAGTAACCACTTTATAAATTATAAAAATTACTAGTAATATTACTACGGCTATATCTGCATAATGATAATAAGAATGTATAGTTTCCCAGTTTTCACCCATTATAAATCCCAAATATACCAGAAATGTACTCCATATTGCAGATCCTACTACTGTGTATAATACAAATTTTGAAAAATTCATTTTAGCAACTCCAGCTGGGAGAGATATAAATGTTCTAATAACAGGTAGAAGTCTTGAAAAGAATATTATCTTATCACCATACCTGTTAAACATGGAATCACTCTTTTCAATTTTTTCTTTTGATAAATGGAGTTTGCTTGCATATTTTTCTACAAGTGGTCTTCCCCCTAGAGAACCTATGAAATAAGCTATAATAGATCCAGTAGTTCCACCTAAGGTCCCCGAAATTATTACTATTACTAAATTTAAATGTCCTTGAAAGCTTAAATATCCACCAAAGGGTAAAATAATTTCACTGGGGATAGGTATACAAGCACTTTCAAATAACATACCTAAAAATGTTCCTAAGTAACCAAGCTTATCCAATATACTTATCAATATATTTATGATGTTTTCTACCAATTTTAATGCAGTCCCTTCTTATAATAATAACCAGCAAATAAATATTATTTAAGATGAATTGATATTTTGATTATCTAATAAATAAAATTTTAAATTTTGCTTTAGTTATTTAAATTAATTTATGTAAAATATGCTATAATTATATTTTAATATTTTAATAAGAAATTTTCTATAATAATTTTTAATAAAATACAATTTGTAATATAGATATCCAGCTTGTATAAATTGTGAAATAGTTAAATAGATGTTCATTGACAATTTTAGACTATAATGATATCATATTATAAGTGAGATAGCCTTTAAATTCAGTTCCGTGAGACTGGGAAGGTAAAAGTAATGGAATTTTTATGCCTTCTTTTGTGGAGGCATTTTTTAATGCACTAAAATAAATATACAAGAAAAAGATTGATTTTATCTTATCAATTTTAATACCTTTAAATTTAGTACAGGGAGACTAAGAAGGAGGATGATTATGTTAAAGGGAAGAAGTCTTATTGATCCTATGGATTTTACTATAGAAGAGCTTGAAGAAATATTTTCTCTGGCTGATAATATAATAGAAAATCCCAAAGAATATTTGCATGTAGCAGAAGGAAAAATTTTAGCAACGCTTTTTTATGAACCTAGTACAAGAACTAGATTTAGTTTTGAGGCTGCTATGCTAAGACTTGGAGGACAGGTGGTTGGTTTTTCAGAGCCTAATTCCAGTTCCGTGTCAAAAGGAGAAACTGTAGCAGATACTATCAGAATAGTATCTTGCTATGCGGACATAACTGCTATGAGGCATTCAAAAGAAGGAGCACCTAAAATAGCCTCCATGTATTCAGAGATTCCTGTGATAAATGCAGGTGATGGAGGACATCAACATCCAACTCAGACACTGACAGATCTTTTAACTATAAGAAAAATGAAAGGAAGTCTTTCAAATTTTACCATTGGTATATGTGGTGACTTGAAATTTGGAAGAACAGTTCACTCTCTTATAAAGGCAATATCTAGATATGAAAATAATAGACTTGTATTAATTTCTCCTAAAGAGTTAACAATACCAGAGTACATAAAAAAAGAAATACTTGAAAAAAACAATATAGAATATGTGGAAGCAGAAAATTTGGAAGATGTAATAGATGGATTAGACATACTTTATATGACAAGAGTTCAAAGAGAGAGATTTTTTAATGAAGAAGATTATATAAGGTTAAAAGACAGTTATATATTGGATAGGCAAAAACTTGATAATGCAAAAGATGATATGATAATACTGCATCCTCTTCCTAGAGTTAATGAAATAGATTATGAAGTAGATGAAGATAAAAGAGCTTGTTATTTTATACAGGCGAAATTTGGTATGTATGTAAGAATGGCGTTAATAGCTAAGCTTTTGGGGGTGTGCTAATTGATTACTATAAATAGTATAAAAAATGGCATAGTTATAGATCACATAAAAGCAGGTCATGGAATAAAGATTTATAATTATCTGAATTTACTAGATGCGGACTTTCCTACAGCTTTGATTATGAATGTAAATAGTACAAAAGATAAGAAAAAAGACATTATTAAAATTGAAAATGTAATAGATTTAGATTTTAAAATGCTTGGTCTCTTAGATCCTAATATTACGGTTAATATAATAGAGGACGAAAAAATCAAGGAAAAGAAAAAGCTCAGTTTACCGGAAAGAGTTGAAAATGTAATTAAGTGTAAAAATCCAAGGTGTATAACTTCTGTTGAAAAGTATGTTCCTCATATATTTCATTTGGTAGATAAAGAAAAAGGGGAATACAGATGTGAGTATTGTGATGAAATAGAGACAATATAGAGTATATAAAATAAAAATAATTAACAAAATAGCTTATATATTTAATAAAGATTTTCTTTTAACCTGACTAACTTGGCGTAAGTCTCCCCCTTCTTCAAGTGGGAGTTCAACGCCAAGTAAGCCATGCATTCGCAGTTCTAAAATTCAGATGGGGTAAAAGAATCCCCACCTGAATTAAGAACTTGCTTCAAAATGTGATATAAGGAGCGAAAAAAATGGAACTGTTAGTAAAGAACGGAAGAGTTATAGATTATACCTCAGATTTTGTTGGTGATATATATATTAATAATGGAATTATAGAAGAAATAGGCTATAATTTACAAAAAGATTGTGATATTCTTGATGCAAAGGGATATGTAGTTACACCTGCCTTTGTAGATTTGCACAGCCATTTTAGAGATCCGGGATTAGAATACAAAGAGGATATAAAAACAGGAAGTAGAGCGGCAGTAAGAGGTGGATACACTACTGTAAATCTTATGGGAAACACTAAGCCTGTATGCAGTGATATGAGAACAGTAAATTATGTTGTAAATAAAGCCAAAGAGATAGGTCTTGTGGATGCATATCAAACTGTTAGTATTACCAGAGATCTTCAAGGTAAAGATATAAGCCATCTTGAAAAAATTGATGATTCTGTAAAGTGCATATCTGATGATGGAAAAGGTGTAAACAGCGACAGGATAATGCATGATGCTATGGTTGTAGCAAATAAGAGAAATTTTGTGGTCATGTCCCATGCAGAGGATGAAGAAATTACTCCTATAAGTACAAGATTGTCAGAAAATATGATGACAGAAAGAGATATTACACTGGCTAAATTTACTGGATGTCATTTGCATCTATCTCATGTTAGTACAAAAGAAGCTATGAAAGACATTATTGAAGCTAAAAAAGAAGGTTTTAATATAACCTGTGAAGTAACACCACATCATATAGCTTTAACCGGGGAAAATTTATACAAAGTTAATCCGCCAATAAGAGAGGCTGAAGATGTAGATTATATTATAAATGCCATTAGAAAAGGGTATGTGGATGCTATAGGAACAGATCATGCACCTCATAGTAAAGAGGATAAGGAAAAGGGAGCCTGTGGAATATCGGGGATAGAAACTTCATTTTCTGTATGTTATACAAAACTTGTTAAAGAGGGAAATTTAACTATAAATAAGCTTTCAGAGATAATGTCAAAAAATCCTGCTGATATACTAAATATCAATAAGGGAAAAATATCTATAGGATATGAAGGAGACTTAGCAATCATAGATTTGGATAATAAATATACTGTTGATTCACAAAAATTCCACTCAAAAGGAAAAAATACACCTTTTAATGGGATGGAGTTATATGGAACAGTTATTAAAACTATAAGAGCAGGTAAAATTGTTTTTCAAAACATGTAGGAGGATTTATTATGATTATAGATGAACTTTACCAAAGAGTTGAAAAAAATGGGCATGTTTGCTTGGGACTAGATACTGATATAGAATACATACCAAAATGGTTTTTGAATAAATACGATAATTTGGAAGATGCAATATTTAATTTTAATAAAAAAATAATTGATGAAACTATTGATGTGGCTGCCTGTTATAAAGTTCAAATTGCATATTATGAAGCTTATGGAATCAATGGTCTCAAAGCTTATGAAAAGACTTTAAAGTACATAAAGAATGAGAATGCTATATCTATAGCTGATATAAAAAGAGGGGATATAGCAAAAACTGCCGAAATGTATGCAAAAGCTCATTTTGAAGGAGATTTTGAAAGTGATTTTGTTACTTTAAATCCTTATATGGGTTTTGATAGTGTAGAACCATATGTTCCGTATATTAAAAACAAGGAAAAGGGAGCGTTTATTCTTCTTAGAACATCAAACCCTGGTTCAAAGGATATTCAATATATAGATGTTGAAAACGGTGAAAGAGTGTATAATGCTGTGGGTGATAAGATATATGAAATTGGTAAAGATTGTCTTGGAGAATGTGGATACAGTTCTATAGGAGCTGTAGTTGGATGTACTACTGGCTTTGAAGGAAAACAGATAAGAGATAAATATGAATCAACATTTTTCTTAATACCAGGTTATGGTGCACAAGGAGGAACTGCTGAAGATGTGGCTAATTACTTATCAAAGGGTAATGGAGGAATTGTAAACTCTTCAAGGGGTATACTTCTTGCGTATAAGAAAGTTGAGAATGGAGAGCATAGTTTTGAAAAAGCTGCAAGAAATGCTTCTATAAATATGCGGGATGATATTTTAAAGCACATAAGTTAAGGCATATTCAAATAAATAACTAGTCAGTATGCTAGCCTATTTTGAATCCTACTGCGTCGGCAGAACCCTCAGATAGCCCACTATCCTGGTCACCTGCTTCCATGTTGGATTCAAAATATTCGTCGCATCTTTGACTTACTATTTATTTTCACATGCCTAAAATATTTATATTTGGAGGGAACTCATGAGCGAAAAATATATGGTGAAAAACGTATTTAGTAATGAAAAGATAGAGGAAGATATATATGAGATTACTATAGATGGGAAATTTGAGGGTAATCCTGGTCAGTTTTATCTGTTAAGAGCTTGGGATGAAGAACCTGTATTATCCAGGCCTATAAGCATATATGATAAAGATGAGGAAAAAATAAAATTTTTATATAGAGTGTGCGGCAGAGGAACAGAAATTTTAACTAAATTAAAAAAAGGTGACGAAATAAAACTTACAGGACCGCTTGGAAATGGTTTCCCTTTGGAAAAATTGAAGGGGAAAGTTGCTTTAGTGGCAGGAGGTATTGGTATTGCACCAATGCTGTATTTAGCCAAGAAATTAAAAAATTCTTCATTGGATTTATATGCTGGGTTTAGAAGTGGTAGTAAAACTGTGGATGATGTGGAAAAAAATGTTAATAAATTATACTTATCCACAGAAAATGGTGAAGTTGGACATAAAGGATATGTAACAGATTTGCTTAATGTGGAAAATTATGATGTGGTAGTTTGCTGTGGACCAGAAATAATGATGTCAAAGATAATTAAAATGTGTGATGAAAAAAAGGTGCCATTATATGTATCTATGGAAAATAGAATGGCCTGTGGAATCGGTGCATGTCTTGTATGTACTTGTAAAACTAAAGATGGAAGAAAGAGATCTTGTAAAGAAGGTCCTGTATTCTTAGGAGAGGAGCTAGTAATAAATGACTAATGTTAGTATTTCTGGAGTTGATTTTAAGAATCCTGTAATTGCTGCCTCTGGAACTTTTGGTTTTGGAAATGAGTATATGAATTATTTTGATGTAGGTAGACTTGGGGGAATTTCTTCGAAAGGCTTGACTATTATGCCTAAAGAAGGTAATAATGGTATGAGAATTTATGAAGTAGCTAGTGGAATAATGAATAGTGTAGGATTACAGAATCCGGGTGTTGAGCATTTCATAAAAGAGGAACTAGAAGATATGAAAAAGCTCAATACTGTAGTAATAGCTAATTTAGGCGGAGGAACAACGGAGGATTATGAAAAGGGCATTGAATTGCTTGATAAGACAGATGTAGATATTATAGAATTAAATATATCTTGCCCAAATGTTAAGCATGGTGGAATGGCTTTTGGCATAAAATCTAAAGTTGCCTTTGATGTAGTCAGCAAAGTGAGAAAACTTTGTCATAAACCTCTTATGGTAAAATTGTCACCTAATGCTGAGGATATAGTGGATATGGCCGTTAAATGTACTGAAGCAGGAGCTGATTCTATATCTTTGGTTAATACTTTTAAGGCTATGGCAATTGACATAAATAAAAGGAGACCTGTATTTGACAATGTAAGCGCAGGACTTTCTGGTCCCTGTATAAAACCTATTGCTTTAAGAATGGTATATGAGGTAGCAAAAGCGGTAGATGTACCTGTAGTTGGTATGGGTGGTATATCTAATGGAAAGGATGCTATAGAATTTATCATGGCAGGAGCAACTGCAGTGCAGGTTGGAACAGCTAATTTTATGAAACCGGATATATGTGTTGATATAATAGAGGATATTGAAAAATTTATGGAAAGAGAAGGAATAAATAATCTTTCAGAAATAATCGGTATAATTAAATAACTTAATATAGTGTTAACAATATTAAGTATCAGGATTTTTTACTAAAATTAGTTTTACATGAAATATTTAAGAATTTTTGGCTGCTATAAGCTAATTTAGTTTTTACAAAATTATTTAGGATAAATTTTAGGAGAGTGTTTAAATTATGGAAAATACAGATAACAAAGTTATAGAAATACTAAAAGAGTCAGAGGCTCTTTTAGAAGGACATTTTTTACTATCATCAGGGAGACATAGTGAAAGATATTGTCAATGCGCTAAACTTTTACAGCACCCTGATAAGGCAGAAAAAGTTATACAGGTAATTAAAGATAAAATAAAAGATGTAGATTTTGATATAATCGTTGGACCTGCTATGGGAGGAGTTTTGGTTTCTTATGAACTGGCAAGACAAACAGGAAAACCAGGAATTTTTGCTGAAAGAGTAGATGGTAAAATGACTATTAAAAGAGGATTTGAAGTTAAAAAAGGAGATAAGGTAATAATTTCAGAAGATGTTATTACTACAGGAAAATCTTCTCTTGAAGTCGTAAAAATTTTAAGAAACATTGGAGCGGAAGTAGTAGCACTATGCTGTATAGTAGATAGAAGAGCTAAAGATGTAAAAACTGAATTCCCTATATACAGTGCCGTTAAGCTTGAAATTGAAAGTTATGAAAAAGAAAATTGTCCTCTTTGCAAAAAAGGTATACCATACATAAAACCTGGCAGCAGAAATATAGTTTGATTTATCAAATATTTTTAGTATAATTGACTTTATTTAAAACATAATTGTTTGATTTGTAATTGTTGAATTAAATACAAATTTATAACTTTAATATGATTTTATAGGTTTAGATTTATAGAAGAATTTTAACTTATGAAATCATATTTTTTTATTTTAATCTATGTATGATATAAGTAGATTTTACATAAACTTTCATTCAGGAGGAATGTTTATGTTGAAAAAATTGTGTAAGATTATATGTATAGTTACAGTTATAGTATTATTAACCTCTTCCTGTGGAAGAGGAAGTGAAAGTGCACAAACTTTTAATCCCAGTAGCCCTGCAATAAAAAGTATAAACTCTATAAAACCTGCAGTAGAAAGCAGCACAAAAGTTGATTTTCCTAAAAATATATATAAGATGGATGTAAATTTGGATACTAAATCAAAAATGTTAACAGGTGAAGAAAAACTAACTTATATAAATAAGAGTAAAATTTCACTTAAAGAAGTGTATTTTCATATTTACCCCAATGCCTATAGAGAAAAAGAAACTACACCTGCTCAATTTGGCTTTAATGAAACCTTCCCAGAGGGATTTAGTGAAGGAAATATGAACATAAAGGACATATATGTAAATGGAAAAGTTTCTGATTTCGAAATAAGTGGAAAAGATAAGACAATATTAAGAGTACCATTAAAAAAAGAATTAAAACCGGGAAGTAAAGTTAATTTTAATTTAAATTTTACGGTGAAAGTTCCTAAAGGGAAAGATAGATTAAGTTATTATAATAGTTCTTATAATTTTGGAAATTGGTATCCTATAGCTGCAGAATATGACGATAAAGGATGGCATTTAGATTCATATTATAGTATGGGAGATCCTTTTTATAGTACAGTTTCTGACTACAAGGTAAATATAACAGTGCCTAAGGATTATGTAGTGGCGGCTACAGGGGAGTCTGCCAGGGAAAAGCTAAAAAAAGGTCTAAAGACCTATTCTTTTAGTGAATCTAATGTAAGAGATTTTGCCTTTACTACTAGCAACAAATTTAAAGTTAAGGAAGAAAAGGTAGATGGCATAAATATAAAATGCTATAGTCTTGGTACAGATAAAGAGCTCTCAGAGCAAATGAATTATGCAACGAATTCTATAAAGATCTTTAATAGATTTTATGGTAAGTATCCCTATAAAACTTACTCTGTAGCAGAAAGTAGCTTTTTAACAGGTATGGAGTATCCTGGTATAGTTTTTATATCCGATAATCCAGTATATAAAAAAGGCGGTTATTATGAAGCTATTGTAGTCCATGAAACAGCTCATCAGTGGTGGTATGGTGTCATAGGTGATGATGAGGTCAATGAAGCTTGGCTAGATGAGAGTTTTGCCTGCTATTCTGAAAATATATATAATGAAAGTATAAAAAATAGCAGAGAAGATTTCTTACAATTAAAAGATTATTACTATATATATTCTAAAAATAACCCTGATAAAAAAGTTATGTTAAAGCCAGTACAGGATTTTAAAGATGACATGGAGTATTCGATTCTGGTTTATTATAAAGGAGCTGTCATGCTGGACGATTTTAGAGAAAAGGTAGGAAATGAAAATTTCTTTAAAATAATTCAAACTTACTACAACAGATACAAATATAAGGTTACCAGAACGGAAGACTTCATAAAAGTATCAAATGAAATTACGGGGAAAGATTGGAATGAATATTTTAATAAATGGTTAAAAGGTGAATAAATTATTTTTAAAATAAATAATTGATATATATGTAATAATAGTGTATTATAATATATAGAAAATTAAATACGACCTTTAAATTTGGTCCAGAGAGGCTGAAAAGGTAAGATTGTATATAATTGTGTAAAAGCAGCATTTTTATGTATAGCTTTATTTCGTATGCAACGAGCCTTCTGCCATAGTAGAAGGCTCTTATTTTTATGTAATGAGCATAAAGTAAGAAATATAAGCACATAACGTAGGTTGACAGGGAAAATGAATTTATGTTAATGTATGAATAAATATAAAAAAAGCTGTATAAATATTAATGACAAGGTTTTTTAATATAAAGAAGAGGTGGATTTTATGAAAGGCATATTATATTTGGAAGATGGAACAATATATAACGGAGATGGTTTTGGAAAAATTGGAACATCTGTTGGTGAATTAGTTTTTAATACCTGTATGACTGGATATCAGGAAGTACTTACTGACCCATCTTACGCAGGACAAATAATAAATATGACATATCCTTTGATTGGTAATTACGGAACAAATTCTTTTGAAAATGAATCAGATAAGGTATATGCTAAAGGCTTTGTGGTAAAATCTGTATGTAATAATCCATCAAATTATATGAATGAGGCTAGCTTGGATGATATGCTTAAAAGTATGAATATAGTTGGAGTTTACAATGTAGATACTAGGTCTATTACAAAAAAAGTAAGAAATGTAGGATCTATGAAGTGTGTAATATCAAATGAAGAATTCTCTGTAGAAAGACTTAAGGATATTATGGAAAAAACAGAACTTAGCAAAAGTTATGTTAGAGATGTAAGTCCAAAAGCTGTTAAGCATATTCCAGGAACCGGTTCTAAAGTTGCATTAATGGATTTTGGAGCTAAGCAGAATATAATTGAAAACTTAAAGCAGAGAAATTGTGATATTACAATATTTCCCTATGATGCTACTTATAATGATATTATGGATATAAGCCCAGATGGATTATTCTTAAGCAATGGTCCTGGAGATCCAAAAGCTATACCAGAAACAATTGAAACAGTAAGTCATTTAATGAAGGTTTTACCTACCTTTGGTATATGCCTTGGACACCAAATATTAGCACTAGCTGTAGGTGGAGATACTTACAAGTTGAAGTTTGGTCATAGAGGTGGAAATCATGGAATTTATGATATTGAAAGAGATAAAGCTTATATAACTTCTCAAAATCATGGCTATGCAGTAGATGAGAAAAGTATAGAAAGCAAAGGTATGATAGTGACTCATAGAAACCTTAATGATAACACTGTTGAAGGAATGAAACATAAATCTTTACCAGTTTTTTCAGTACAATTTCATCCAGAAGGAGCACCGGGACCAATAGATACAGCTTATTTATTTGATAAATTCATAACTATTATGGATGGAACTATTAATGACAAAGCAATGTAATAAAATTACTTACTGTAAGATTTAATTAGTTACTACAGATATATATTTATTATAATTTGGCCTCTCTAGTTTTAGATGCCCAATACTAATGATTTTGGAGGAAACAAATATGCCTTTAGACAAAACTATAAAAAAAGCTCTTATTATTGGATCAGGTCCAATAATTATCGGTCAAGCGGCTGAATTTGATTATTCAGGTACAGAAGCCATTAAAGCCATAAAAGAAGAGGGAATAGAAACTGTCCTTGTAAATAGTAATCCAGCTACTATAATGACAGATTACCATATATCAGATAAAGTATATATAGAACCTTTGACTGTGGAAGCATTAGAAAAAATAATAGCTTTTGAAAAGCCTGACGGAATATTAGCAGGTTTTGGCGGCCAAACAGCTCTTAATCTTGCTATGAAACTAAGAGATGAGGGAATTCTTGAAAAATATAATGTAAGGCTTCTAGGTGTAAATAGTGAAGCTATAAAAAAAGCTGAGGATAGAGAAGAATTTAAAAATCTTATGGAAGAAATAAATGAGCCTATACCTAAAAGTATAATTGCTACTCATGTTGATGAATGTATTGAATTTGTCAATAATTATGGGTTTCCAGTAATTATAAGACCGGCATATACACTAGGTGGAACTGGCGGCGGAATAGCAGAAAATATGGAAGAGTTGATTGAAATAGCCAGCATGGGAATCGAAATGAGTCCTATAGATCAGATACTTCTAGAACAAAGTGTTGCTGGATGGAAGGAAATTGAGTATGAGGTAATTAGAGATAAAAAAGATAACTGTATAATTATATGTAATATGGAAAATATTGATCCTGTGGGTGTTCATACTGGAGACAGTATAGTTGTAGCACCTTCACAGACTTTGAGAGATACAGAATACCAAATGCTTAGAAACGCAGCCATAAAGATTATAAGAAATCTTAAAATAGAAGGTGGCTGTAATATACAATATGCATTGGATCCAAAAAGTAATAATTATATAGTAATAGAAGTAAATCCTAGGGTAAGCCGTTCCAGTGCATTGGCATCTAAGGCTGCAGGCTATCCAATAGCTAAGATAGCTGCTAAAATAGCTATTGGATATAGTTTAGATGAACTAAGAAATTATGTTACTAAAAATTCCAGTGCTTGTTTTGAGCCAGCTTTAGATTATTGTGTTGTAAAGATACCAAAATGGCCTTTTGACAAATTCAGTACAGCCCTTAGAACACTTGGTACACAGATGAAAGCTACGGGAGAGGTAATGGCCATAGATAGAACTTTCCACAATGCTCTTTTAAAGGCTGTTACATCTTTAGAGGGGAAATTTAGTGCCCTTAGAATTGATGCTTTTGAAGCATTAGATGTGGACACTCTTATAGATAAAATAAAGAAACAGGATGATGAGAGAATTTTTGCTATAGCAGAAATTATGAGAAAAGGTATTTCAATAGATGAGATCCATAATGTAACTAAAATAGATAAATGGTTCTTAGAAAGCATTAAATTAATAGTAAACACAGAATTTAAGCTTAAGGAAGATCCATCAGAAGAAAATATAATTGATGCAAAAAAAATGGGATTTACAATAAAAGAAATAAGCAGACTTACAAAAATAACTGAAAGTAAAATATTAGATGTTTTAAATGATAATAATGTTAAACCAGTTTATAAAATGGTAGATACCTGCAGTGGAGAATTTGAAGCTGATACTCCTTATTATTATTCATGTTATGAAGAGGAAGAAGAAGATACTATTTCAGAAGAACAAAAAATAATAGTTTTAGGTTCTGGACCTATAAGAATAGGTCAGGGAATTGAATTTGATTATTGCTGTGTTCATGGAGTTTGGGGTATTAAAGATGCTGGGTTTAAATCTATAATTATAAATAATAATCCAGAAACGGTAAGTACAGATTTTGATACAGCAGATAAATTGTACTTTGAATCACTATACATAGATAATGTTCTTGATATTATTGATAAGGAAAAACCTTATGGTGTCATTGTACAATTTGGTGGTCAAACGGCTATAAATCTTGCAGAAAAACTTTATAAAAAAGGTATAAAGATTCTTGGAACTTCCTTTAAATCCATAGATTTAGCTGAGGATAGAGAAAAGTTTAGTGAACTCTTAAATAATATAGATATACCATTACCTAAAGGTTTTTCGGTAACAAATATGAATGAAGCCTATAAAGCAGTTGAAGCTTTAGGATATCCTGTACTGGTTAGACCTTCTTATGTAATAGGAGGAAGAGCTATGCAGGTAGTACATGATAGAGATACTCTTGAAAAATATATGAAAGAAGCGGTTAATTTATCTACAGAGTACCCTGTACTCATAGATAAGTATATAAGGGGAACAGAGATAGAAGTAGATGCAATTTCAGATGCTGAAAATGTATTAATACCAGGCATTATGGAACATGTAGAAAGAACTGGAGTACATTCAGGAGACAGTATAACAATGTATCCAACTAGAACTCTTTCAAAAGATGTGCTTAATACATTAAAAGAATATACAGAGAAAATTGTAAAGGCGCTTGCAATCAAAGGACTTGTAAATATACAATATGTATTTGATGGAGAAAATGTATATGTAATAGAAGTAAATCCAAGAGCCTCTAGAACAGTACCTATTTTAAGTAAGGTTACTGGAATACCTATGGTAAAACTTGCTGTAGAAATCATACTTGGTAAGAAGCTCAAAGAACTTGGATACGGTATTGGTATTAATGAAAATCATAAATTATGTGCAGTGAAAATACCTGTATTTTCTAATGAAAAGTTAGTGGATGTAGATACTTATCTAGGACCTGAAATGAAATCTACCGGTGAAGTGCTTGGGGTAGGTCATGATTTTGAATCTGCAATATATAAAGGATTCTGTGCAGCAAATTATCAGATACCTAAAAAAGGTAATATATATGTATCTTTAAAAGATATAGATAAATTAGAAGCCTTAGAAGTAATTAAAAAATATATTGAATTAGGCTTCAATATAATTGCCTCTGAAGGAACAGGAAAATTTTTAAGAGATAAAAATACAGAGTGTACTATAAAACCATTATCTGATATAATAGACAATCTTATTGAAAATAAAATAGCCTTCATAATTGATTCACCTACTAAAGGAAATAATATTAATACTTTAGGATTTAAACTTAGAAGAAAGGCAGCAGAACATAGAATACCCGTATTTACCTGTATAGATACTGCAAATATATTTGTAACGGCTGTAAACTATAAAATATCAGGTAAAGATGTGGAATATTCTTCTATGAATAAGTATTTTGTAAAATAAAGAAAATTATAATTCACATAAACCGCTATTTAATTTAAAAATTTTAACGGGGATTTTAAAATGCAATATATAAACACTATCAAAGTTATTGTTAATAAAATAATTTTGATAGTGTTAATTTTTAATTATTCTAATTTAATAATTACATAATAAGATTTATTTTAGATATGATACTTTTCACCTGACTAACTTGGCGTAAGTCTTCAACTTCTTCAAGTGGGAGTCCAACGCCAAGTAAGCCATGTATTTGCAGTTCTAAAATTCAGAGGGGGTAAAAGAATCCCCACCTGAATTAAGAATTTGCTTCAATAGTGTTAACTTTAAATATACAAAAAATTATTATTAAAATATTATACAATGAGTTATAATATTTAATGTATGCTTATGTAAGGAGGTTTTAAAATGGGAAAACCAAGTATTTTTAGCAATCAGTATAGAAGTGAAATGAGAAAGAGGAGAAATAGAATTATTCTTACTATAATAGCAGTTATTATTGTGGTTGTAGTTGGTATAATAGTAATTTCAAATAATTGGACTAAAAATAATTCTGATGTGAAAAATATATCCCAAGGAAGCAGTAATAAAAATCAAAATACAGCAGTTAATAAAGATGCATCTAAAATTGATGAAAAACAGAATTCTGATAAAAAACAAGAAGAGAAATCAGAAAAAATATTTACTGTGAATATAGCTGATGGAAAAGTTTTAAATATTAAATACGATGATAGTTCTAATGTAAAGAAGATTACAAATATACAGAATCAAGATTCCGATATAGATTTCAATATTAACCCATCAGGAACTTTTGCTGTTGCCTACGAGAAAAGCAAACAGAGTTTAACACTTATAAATGCAAATGGAACATCTTCAGATATAACAAATACTTCATATACTTCAAGTAATGGGAAAGTATTTACAAAAGACAGTATATTAGCTCAAAAAAATAATTACATATGGCAGCAATTACCTAAATTTATTGACGATGAAAATATAGCATATATAAGTCAATTGCCATGGCTCAATAAAGCAAATAAATATATATGGAAATATAATATTAAAGATAAGACGAATACGAACACAAATATAACAGGTGAAAATATTCAAATAAATAATATTGTAAATGGCAAAGGACTGGAAGTAATAGTAGATAATATTACTGGATATTTAAAAGGAGACGGTTCTTTAAGTAATTAAAAACAGTGTTTAGGAGAGATTTTATGGAGATTGGGTTATCGTCAGCAGTTTTTTATCCAAATATAAAGACAGAGGATAGTATAAAATTAATTTCTGATTTAGGATTTACCTGTGCTGAGGTGTTTCTAAATAGTCCTTTTGAGTATGAAAATGATTTTATTAAAAAGCTTACATATATAAAAGAAAGTTGTGGATTAAAAATAAATAGTGTACATAGTTTTTCATCTTCTTTTGAACCCTATCTTTTCGATGCATATAAAAGGAGAAGAAGAGATATGTTAAAGTTTTTTGAAATGGTATGTAAAGCAGGAAGTTCTTTAGGAGCAAGTTGTTATACCTTTCATGGCATGAGAAATGGACCAACAGATTTTATAAGTAAAGATTTAATACATGATGTGTATAATAATCTTACATATATAGCAGGAGAAAATGATATAAAATTAGCTCAGGAAAATGTGTCTTGGTGTATGTCCAGTAACCTTGAGTATTTACAGGATTTAAAGGATAACTGTAGATACCCTTTGTACTTTACCCTTGATATTAAGCAGGCTTATAGAGCTGGAGTAAATCCATTAGAATATTTAAATATTATGGATAAAGATTTAATAAATTTCCATATTAATGATAGGAATGATATATACTCTTGTCTGCTGCCTGGAGATGGTGATGTAGATTTTCAAAGCATATTCAGTAAAATCAAGTCATTAAATTACAAAGGAAATGCTATAATGGAGGTATACAGTAATAATTATACTTCTTATGAGGATATAAAAAAATCTAAAAGATATCTAGAAAAATTTGTTTAAATTAAGAAATAAATTAGTTAACTTATAATTGTAAACTAATAGGTGTTTGTTATATAATATATTAAAGTAGTTTTTGTTACCAATAAATTTAATTAGTAAGCATTGGATAAATGGTTATTAGATTGCAGTAGACTATTTTTTAATATTATTTGTAAATGTATGAGAATATGTTATAATATTAAAGTTGAAATAAGAAGGCAGTACTTATAGGAGGAATTTACGTATGAACGCTAAAATGGAAAAAGTAGAAAATAACGTGGTTAAACTTGAAATAACAGTTGAAGCAGAAAAATTTAATGAAGCAGTTCAAAAAGCATATAAAAAGAACAGCAAAAAGTTTAATGTACCTGGATTTAGAAAAGGAAAAGCACCTTTATCTATAATTAAGAAATACTATGGAGAAGGAGTATTTTATGAAGATGCAATAAACTTCTGTTGTGACGATACATATCCAATAGCTTTAAAAGAAAATGATATAAACCCTGTTGACTATCCAGAAATTGATATAGTTGAAATTGGTGAAGGAAAAGATCTTGTATATACAGCTAAAGTAACTGTAACTCCAGAGGTTGAACTTGGAGAATACGAAGGTGTTGAAGTTAAAAAAGTAGAATATCCTGTAACAGAGGAAGACATAGATAACGAATTAAAGGCTACACAGGAAAAAAATGCAAGAATAGAAACAAAAGAAGAGAATGAAGCCGTAGAAAAAGGCAATATAGCAGTAATTGATTTTAAAGGATCTGTAGATGGAGTAGCCTTTGAAGGCGGTGAAGCTACTGACTATTCACTAGAGATAGGTAGTGGTGCCTTTATAGATAATTTTGAAGATCAGCTTATTGGACTAAAAAAAGGTGAAACAAAAGATGTAGAAGTTACTTTCCCAGAGGAATATGGTAAAGAAGAATTAAATGGTAAAAAAGCTGTATTTAACGTAACTATAAAGGAAATAAAGATAAAAGAATTACCTGAGATAGACGACGAATTTGTAAAAGAAGTATCAGAATTTGATACTCTTGAAGAACTTAAAAATGATATAAAGACAAAAAAAGAAGAAAGTAATAATGAAAAAGCAAAAGCAGAATATGAAGATCATGTAGTAGATGCAGTATGTGATAATGCAAAAGTTGATATTCCAGAAGTTATGATAAAAAATGAAACAGATCAAATGATTAAAGAATTAGAAATGAAATTAAAATATCAAGGATTAGATTTAGATTCTTATTATAAATTTACAAATAGCTCAGAAGAAAAAGTTAGAGATTACATGAAAGAAACTGCTGAAAAGAGGGTTAAAACAAGACTTGTCATTGAAAAAATAGCTGCTGTTACAGAGATTAAACCTACAGAAGAAGAATTGCTAGAAAAGGCAACAGAGGCAGCTAAGCAATATGGAACTAAAGATGTGGAAAAAATGGCAAAAGTACTTTTAGATGCACAAAGACCTATGCTTGAACAGGATTTAACAAATGGCAAAGTTATAGATTTATTAGTAGAGAAAAGTAAGGCAATTGATTAAAAAATTTTTTAATTATATATTGATTATTTGCTGTTATATGTTAGCATAATATAAAAGGGGTTAATTGCCAGAATGATTTTCTGGCAATTAATTTTAATATTTATACATGAGGAGGGAATTTTTATGGCTTTAGTACCAATGGTAGTAGAACAAACAAATAGAGGAGAAAGGTCTTATGATATATATTCTAGACTTTTAAAGGATAGAATTGTATTTCTGGGGGAAGATGTAAATGATGCAACTGCTAGTTTGATTGTTGCACAGCTTCTATTTTTGGAAAGTGAGGATCCAGATAAAGATATATCACTGTACATAAATAGTCCAGGTGGTTCCATAACTGCTGGTATGGCTATTTATGATACAATGCAATATATAAAACCAGATGTATCAACAATCTGTGTTGGTATGGCAGCATCAATGGGAGCATTTCTATTAACTGCGGGTGCAAAAGGTAAGAGATTTGCACTGCCTAATAGTGAAATAATGATTCATCAACCGTTGGGCGGATTTCAAGGTCAGGCCACAGATATAGGGATACATGCCAATAGAATATTGAGTATTAAAAAGAAATTGAATTCAATTTTAAGTGAAAGAACTGGTCAGCCTTTAGAAATTATAGAAAAAGATACTGAAAGAGATAATTTCCTAGATGCTGTAACTGCTAAAGAGTATGGCTTAATAGACGAAGTTATTACAAAAAAGAAATAACCTTTAAAGGGGTGCAGATATGTCAAAATTTGAGGATAAGAAACAATTAAGATGTTCTTTTTGTGGCAAAAGTCAAGATCAAGTTAGAAGGCTTATTGCTGGGCCAGGAGTATATATTTGTGACGAATGCATAGAGTTATGTTCTGAAATAATAGCTGATGAGTTTGAAGATAATTCTTCTGTAGAAGTAGGTTCATTACCAAAACCTATTGAAATAAAAAATTATTTAGATCAATATGTTATAGGACAGGAAGAAGCAAAAAAATCCTTGGCTGTAGCAGTTTATAATCACTACAAGAGAATAAATTCCAATGTGTCCAATGAGGATATAGAGCTGCAAAAAAGTAATATTTTACTTTTAGGACCTACAGGTTCAGGTAAAACTCTTTTAGCTCAAACTTTAGCTAAGTTTTTGAATGTTCCTTTTGCTATAGCAGATGCTACTACTTTGACTGAAGCAGGTTATGTAGGAGAAGATGTAGAAAATATCTTATTAAAGCTTATACAGAATGCTGACTATGATGTAGAGAGAGCTGAAAAAGGTATTATATATATCGATGAAATAGATAAAATAGCAAGAAAATCTGAAAATCCATCTATAACAAGAGATGTTTCTGGTGAAGGTGTACAACAGGCACTTCTTAAAATTTTAGAAGGTACTGTTGCATCTGTGCCACCTCAGGGAGGAAGAAAACATCCACATCAAGAGTTTATACAAATAAATACAACTAATATTTTATTTATTTGTGGAGGAGCCTTTGATGGTATAGATAAAATAATAGAACATAGAACTAGAACTAGTTCTATGGGATTTGGGGCAGATGTTCAATCAAAGAAAGAAAAAGACATTGGTGTTTTATTAAAAGATATTATGCCAGGAGATTTATTGAAATTTGGTCTTATTCCTGAATTTGTTGGAAGATTACCAATTCTTGTTACGCTGGATGCATTAGATGAAAAGGCTTTGATAGAAATATTGAGTAAACCTAAAAATGCATTGGTAAAGCAATATAAAAAATTATTTCAGATGGATAGTGTAGATTTAGAATTTAAAGAAGAGTCCCTTACTGCTATAGCTAAAGAGGCTATAAGTAGAAATACTGGTGCAAGAGGATTAAGAGCAATAATAGAAGAAATGATGAAAGATATAATGTTTGATATACCATCAAGACAGGATATTAAAAAAGTATCTATAACAGAGGATACTTTGAAATCAAAGACACCAGAGTTTGAATTAAAAGATGCAAGTGAAATACCTGCATTACAGCCTCAAGTAAAAAAGACTGAGGATATAAAAAAGAAAAAGGGTCCAGAAACTGCTTAAATCTTAAAGAAGAGTAATGTTTAGTTACTCTTCTTTTTATTATGGAATATGTTATCATAAAAATGTGCATACTAAAAATAATATTGTTCTTAAAATTATTTTTAGAAAGGAATGGATATTTTATAATATCTTTGGTGCAGATTAATATGACGAATATTTTATTAACTATAGAAATAATTTTTACTGTTATAGTTGGATTATATTTTTTCAACGCTTTAAAGAGTCAACAATCCAGTAAAATTGTAATCAATAAAGATTCTACAAAAGAAATGAATAATCTTCAAAAACTCAGAAAAATAACTCTTACTACTCCTTTAACAGAAAAAAGCAGACCCATAAGTTTTGAAGAAATAATAGGCCAAGAAAAAGCTTTGAAGGCCTTAAAGGCAGCACTTTGTGGACCTAATCCACAGAATGTGATAATTTATGGACCACCTGGAGTTGGTAAAACTGCTGCAGCTAGATTGGTTTTAAAAGATGCTAAGAAAAGAGATTGCTCTCCTTTTAAATTAGATGCAAAATTTATTGAAATAGATGCTACCACCGTGAGATTTGATGATAGGGGAATTGCAGATCCTTTAATAGGATCCGTTCATGATCCTATATATCAGGGGGCTGGATCCCTTGGGGTAGCAGGTGTACCTCAGCCAAAGCCTGGTGCAGTTACTAAAGCTCATGGAGGAATTCTATTTATCGATGAAATTGGTGAATTACATCCTATTGAAATGAATAAACTTTTGAAAGTATTAGAGGACAGAAAAGTATTTTTTGAAAGTGCCTATTATAATTCCGATAATAGTAATATGCCTAATTATATAAAAGAAATTTTTGAAAAAGGGCTTCCTGCAGATTTTAGACTTATAGGAGCTACTACAAGAAATCCTGAAGAAATTTGTCCAGCATTGAGATCAAGATGTGTAGAAATATTTTTTAGGGCATTACTGCCAGATGAGGTGGAAAAAATTGCTAGCAATGCATCTGATAAAGTAGGAACTAAGATAGAGGAAAGAGCATTAAATTTAATTGGAAAATATGCTAATAACGGAAGAGATGCTGTAAATTTAGTTCAATTGTCTGCTGGTATTGCTATAAATGAAAATAGAAATGAAATAAATTTACAAGATGTAGAATGGGTTATTGAAAATGGTCAATATTCACCGCAACCTGATAAAAAGATAAATAATAGACCTCAAATAGGTTATGTAAATGGTCTTGCTGTGTATGGTGCAAACATAGGAGCGGTTATGGAGATAGAAGCCAGTGCAAAAAAAATAAAATCAAGAAAGGGAATTTTAAAAGTAACTGGTATCGTTGAAGAAGAAGAAATAAAAAATTCTACAGGTAAAATTTTAAGAAAGAGTAATGCTAAATGTTCTATTGAAAATGTCATTACAATGCTTGAAAAAATTTTTGATATAGATTGTGATAAATATGATATACATATAAATTTCCCTGGGGGAATACCTGTAGATGGTCCATCAGCAGGTATAAGTGTGGCAACAGCAGTATATAGTGCGATAATGGAGATGCCTGTAAATAATAGTGTAGCTATGACTGGAGAGATATCTCTATATGGTAAAGTTAAACCTGTAGGAGGTATGAATGCCAAGATAAATGCAGCAGTGAAAGCAGGAGCAGATAAAATTATAATACCTAAAGAAAATTGGCAGGAAAGTTTTAATAATATTTCTGGTGTGGAAATTTTTCCTATTGAACATATAAGTGAAGTATTTAAAATAGCTTTTTCTACAGACAATAAATCTGAAAAAATTGTAGTTGAATCTAATGCAAAAATTCTTGCTGCCCAAAAACTGAAATTTTGATTTTTGAATTTAGAAATAAATTAATTAAATAATAGTACTTATAATTGAAAAAAACTTGTTTTAAATGTATAATGTATAGGACTATCTATATGATTAGATAGTAATGAAAGTGAGGAGAGAAATATGAGCAGTAACAATATAAAAATTCTTCCTCTAATTCCGCTAAGAGGTATAGTTATATTTCCTTATATGGTAATGCATTTTGATGTTGGCAGAGAGAAATCAATACTTGCTTTAGAGGATGCTATGATAAATGAACAAGAGATATTCCTGGTAGCACAAAAAAAAGCAAAGACTGAATCACCAGAAGAAAGAGATATATATTCCATAGGTACTATTTGTACTGTTAAGCAGCTCTTAAAATTACCTGGCAATACTATGAGAGTATTAGTTGAGGGAAATAAAAGGGCAAAAATTAATAAGTATATTGAAAAAGAACCATTTTTTAAAGTGGAAGTAGAAGAAATTGAAAATAAAGATTTATTGAATGATGAAAAAATTCAAGCTTTGATAAGATTAGTAAAGGAAAGTTTCAGCACATATATAAAGCTTTCAGGTACAGTACCTAGTGATGCATTAATACCACTGGATAATGTTGATGATCCAGGAAGATTTGCAGATATAGTGTCTTCTTATTTAATAATAAAGCAAGATAAAAAGCAAGAGATGTTAGAGGCAATTACTCCTATTGATAGATTGGAAAAAGTACTTGAAGTACTAGAAAATGAAGTTAATATACTTGAAGTGGAAAAAGAGATAGGAAATAAAGTCAGAGATAAAATAGATAAATCTCAAAAGGATTATTATTTAAGAGAACAAATTAAAATTATGCAGGAAGAATTAGGAGAAGAAGACGAAGATAAAAAGGAACAAAAGAAATATAAGAATAAAATAGCAAAAAGCAAACTTCCTAAAGAAGTTAAAGATAAAGCTATGTACGAATTAAATAAGCTAAAAAATTCTGGGAGTTATTCCTCAGAAGGAGGAACTATAAGAAATTATTTAGATTGGATTTTGGATTTACCTTGGAATGTAAAGACAAAGGATTACATTGATATAAAAAAAGCAAGGGAAATTCTTAATAAGGAACATTATGGACTTAATGATGTTAAAGATAGAATTATTGAATACCTTGCGGTTAAAAAAATAAGTAATTCATTAAAGGGACCAATACTCTGTCTTGTAGGCCCTCCAGGGGTAGGAAAAACATCTATCGCCAGGTCAATAGCCCATGCACTAAATAAAAATTTTGTTAGAATGTCCCTTGGTGGAGTAAATGATGAGGCGGAAATAAGAGGTCATAGAAGAACTTATATAGGTGCAATACCTGGTAGAATAATATATAGTATGAAAAAGGCAAAATCAAAAAACCCCCTTTTTCTATTAGATGAAATAGATAAAATGGGAGAAGGCTATAAAGGAAATCCTGCAGATGCACTTTTAGAAGTTTTAGATAGTGAACAAAATAATACTTTTAGAGACCATTATTTAGAATTAGATTTCGATTTATCAGAAGTTATGTTTGTAACTACAGCTAACACTCTGGATACGATTCCAGGACCACTTTTAGATAGAATGGAAATAATAGAAGTATCAGGCTATACTTCAGAAGAAAAATTCCATATAGCTAAAAATTATCTTATACCAAAACAATTGCAAGAGCACTCTGTGGATTCCAATAAAATTATCTTTAGTGATAACAGTATTTATTATATAGTAGATAATTATACTAGAGAATCTGGAGTAAGAAATCTTGAGAGAAACATTGCTAAAGTAATACGAAAATCAATTGCTGATATGGTAGAAAATGATAAGAGAAATATAAATATAACAATAACTCTTGTAAAAAAATATTTAGGCCCAGACATATATACTTTTGATAAAGTGGATAAGGATGATAAAGTTGGTATAGTTACGGGTATGGCTTGGACTGGCTATGGTGGAGATACTTTGCCTGTGGAAGTAGCAGTGATGCCTGGTAGTGGAAAATTATCTCTTACTGGTCAATTAGGTGATGTAATGAAGGAATCTGCAGAGACAGGTTTTAGTTATGTTAGAACTAATGCAAGTAAATATGGAATTAATGAAAAATTTTATAAAGAGAAAGATCTACACATCCATGTACCAGAGGGAGCTGTACCTAAAGATGGCCCATCAGCTGGGGTAACAATGATAACAGCTATGGTTTCTGCTTTGACTGATACAAAGGTAAAACATAATATAGCAATGACAGGAGAAATTACACTTACAGGAAGAGTTTTACCTATTGGCGGGCTTAAGGAAAAATCCTTAGCGGCCTATAGAGCAGGTATAGATACAGTTATAATTCCAAAGGATAATAAGAAAGATTTAAAGGACGTACCTAATTCAGTGAAAAGCAAAGTGAACTTTATATTGGCTGAAAAAGTTGAAGATGTGATAAAAACTGCATTGGTTGGTGATATAGATGGAAATAAAACAAGCTGAATTTATAATTTCAGCTGTAAAGAGAGAACAATACCCTAAAGATCAATTGCCAGAGATAGCATTTGTAGGAAGATCTAATGTGGGAAAATCTTCTATAATAAATGCACTTACCAATAGAAAAAAGTTAGTGAAGGTAAGTGGTACTCCTGGAAAAACTAGATTGATCAATTTTTTTCTAATAAACGATAATTCATATTTTGTGGATTTGCCAGGATATGGTTATGCGAAAATATCCAAGGAACAGAAAAAGGATTGGGGAAAAATTATAGAAACTTATTTAAAGAATAGAAATCCTCTTAAAAAAGTCGTACTCTTATTGGATTGCAGAAGAATACCTAATGAAGATGACATACTCATGTATAATTGGATTAAACATTATGGTTATAACTGTATGATAATATCTACTAAAAGTGATAAACTAAATAGAAGTGAATTATCAAAAAGTGAAAATACCATAAGAAAGACTTTAAAACTCCAAGAAAATGAAAAAATAAGTTTTTATTCATCCTTAAAAAAAGCGGGTACAGAGGAATTATTGGATAAAATTTTCTCTGAAGTTATATAAAAAATTATTTATTTTCAATAAATTTGAATAAGGATTTAAAAAGTGGATATTATAATAAATGTGATTGAAGATAATATCTTCAAGAGTGTGAAATGAGGGCAATTATGTAGTCTTTATTTTATACTAAAACCCCCCATCCCCCTTGGGACCGTAAAACGGTCCCTTTTTAATTTTAATAAAATTTTTTGGTATTATTTTTGAGAGAGAATTTGAATAGATAATATTTTAAAATAATTTTTATCACTTGGGTCTCCTTGTGACTTTAATAATAGATCTAAAGTGTAATTTTTTACTACATTTTTATCTTTATTGGAAATTGCTTTAAAGTTTAGTGTCCATTTAGTTTCAGTAATATCTCCATCCTTATTGCAACGGTTGTCCATAAAAATACCATCTTGAAATGTAAAAGTATTGTCTGAAGCAGATAATGTATTTATAGCATTTATATAGGCAGCGTCAGTATCAGGCAAAAATATGTCTAGTGGCTTTTCAGATTGGTTTTCAGGTAAACTCTGAATATAATTTATAAAGGATAGGATAGAATCTTTACCTAAAAAATTATCATTGTAATCATTGAAATAATTTATAAGCTTACCTTGAGAAAATATGTAATTAGACATAGTTATAGTATTCTTATATATATTGCCAGATATTATTTTTGGAGTCCTATTATTATGAAGATCTATAAATCCTATTAAATTATTAGCATTACATAAGAGATCTTTAAATTTATTATTATTCCATATAAATGTATGTTGAATTGATTTACCATTTTCAGAGGCTTGGATAAAAACTTCTGGAATTTTGTCCCTAGATATATCTAGAAAAGTAACTCTTAAAGGCCAATAATCATAATGATTACCAAGTGTATCTAGTTTTTTATTAGGAGTTAGAGGGTAATTTTTACCGTTAGAAATTACATCTATATTATAGCCTTTATCAGTCCATTTTATGGATATCAAGTCCTTTATTCCATCACCAGTAATATCATGATTTTTTATAGTTTTATTAGTGTTTATGGTACTGATAGTTGGTAGAGAATCTTTTGAAATAAAAAATAAAATTGACAATATAATTAAAAGTATAGTTAAAACAGAGTAATAAATATATTGTTTTTTGAAAAAAAATACTTTAAGTTTCATATTAATCACCTCATAGAAAATATATGATTAACATGATTAAGTTAGTATAAAAAAATAGATTATGTATTTAATACATAATCTATTGGGGGAAATAAAAAATTAGTAGACACTATTCTAAAAATCAGTATTGTCTTTATCCGCACAATCTTTACAAACACCGTAAAAATAAACTTTATTAGTCAATACTTTATAGTCGGTAAATTCAGCTATTTTATCATTTAAATTAGTAAAAGATACATTCTCTACATCATCTACTCTTCCACAGCACACACACTGTATATGTGGATGAGAACATACATTACTATCATATCTAAAATTACCTTCACCAACATTTAGCTCATTGACTAAATTTACTTCTGTAAGAGTTTTAAGTGCTTTATAAACAGTAGCTAAACTCATAGTTGGATAATCTGTTTGTAAAGCTTTGTATATAGTTTCAGCAGAAGGATGTTCTTTAGTAGATTGTAAATATTTATATACGGCTATGCGTTGAGGTGTCAATTTTAATTTTTTTTCTCTAAATATATTAGTTATGCTGTTCATAAACACCATCCTTATTTTTTAATTAATTATATTATATAATAAACATTATTAGTTGTCAAAAGGATAATTTTGGTAGTAAATAAAGTAACAGTAAGGTATACATGGAATTCATATTTTACATATATTAATATAAAAACTGGAAATTCAAATGAATTTTAAATACGTAATATTAATTTTGAAAAAATTAGCTATAATTTATAGAATGAATTAACATTTAATATATTTATAGATAATATAAATAATATATCAGAATATATATTTTTTACAAGATTTATTTAAAGTTAATTTATTCCTTTAATTTTAAGGCTAATTAAAATTATCTTCAAAAATCTAATGAAGAAGTTGCATGTTTTATACAATTTCATAAGTTTTAATAAAATTATTAAGAAGATAATTTTTAAAATATCTTTGAAACATACTATATGTTTTTATGTGTTTAATTTGTTGGGGTGAACTTGAAAGGGGGAGTTTTTTTGAAACGTACTTATGTTTTAGATACAAATGTTATCCTCTATTCTCCAGGAGCAATAACTTCTTTTGCAGACAATAATGTAGTTATTCCAGAAGTAGTTCTTGAAGAATTAGATTCATTTAAAAAAGACAATAGTGATTTAGGAGCTAATGCAAGACATGCAGCAAGAATATTAGATAAATTGAGAAAAGAAGGTAATATAAATAAAGGCATAAATCTTCCGGGTGGAGGTAAATTGAGAGTTGAGATGAATCACCATGATACAGTAATTCCTCAAAGTTGGGATAAATCTAAGGCTGATAATAGAATACTTCAGGTGTGTAAAGCTCTTAAGGAGCAGGGAGAAGATGTATATTTAATTAGTAAAGATATATTTGAAAGAATAAAAGGAGATTGCGTAGGCGTAAATGTAGAAGATTTTTATGAAAAAGTAGTGCCAGAATATGACAGTCAATATACTGGTAGAATTGATGTCTACGTGCCAGCAGAAAAATTGCAGGATTTTTTTAAAAATAAATATTTGGATTTACAAAATGTTTTAAGCTATTCTTATGAAGATAAAGAATATTATAAACCTCAGTTGTATATGAATCAATTTGTCATAATCCATTCAATGGATAACTATAAGCAAACAGCACTTGGCAGATTTGATGGAAAAAAAGTAGTTCCACTTATATTTACAGAGATGAAACCTCTGGGGCTTACCACAAGGAATGTTGGACAAAAATTTATGCTGGAAGCTCTTTATACTAATGCGGATAGAGCTCCATTAGTAATAATAAAAGGGCCTGCTGGTACCGCTAAAACATTATTTTCTTTAGCAGCAGGGCTTTATAAGATATTAGAAGAAAATGACTCAGAATACAGGAGAATTCTTGTATGCAGGCCTAATGTGACTATGGATGAGGATATAGGATATCTTCCTGGATCGGAGCAAGATAAAATCTCTCCATTTATGAGACCTATTTTTGATAATTTGGAGATACTTGTAGATTCAGATGAAAATGAAAGATATAAAAATGAAGGAGAGCTAAATGATAAAATAAAAGAACTTTTTGATAGAAGAATAATAACTACCGAAGCAGTAGCTTTCCTTAGAGGAAGATCCATATTGAAAAATTGGGTTATAGTAGATGAAGCACAAAATTTATCTCCTAAGCAGGTTAAAGCTATAATTACACGAGTGGGAGAAGGTACTAAGCTTATATTAATTGGGGATCCGGACCAAATAGATCATCCTTTTTTAGACTCAAGATCAAATGGGCTCTGTTATGCTGCAGAAAAGATGAAGGGAAGTAAGATATGCTATCAGGTTACGTTAAAGTTTGATGAATGTGAAAGATCTCCACTTGCTTTTGAAGCATCTAAAAGGTTATAATAATATCCAAGTACTCTGTTTATATATTACAGAGTACTTTTTGCTAGGTAACTTATTGTCAGCTAGTTAAAAACAATTAACAATTATTTTGTTTTAAATTTTAGAAACAAATTGCTAAAGTGATCAAAATAAAAATAAAATTTTAATCTGACTATAGTATTTTAAATTTTATAAATATTATGATTTAATTCTTAGTTACAAAAAATATACAATTTATATGTGAAAAGCTATTAAAAATGTTGTAAAATATAACTTAGGTATGTAAAACAAATTATATTTATGGGATTCACACTATAAAAAAAATTTTTATGAGGTACAGAAATGAAAAAGAGAGTTAATAATGAAACCAATTTAAGGAAAAATAGAATTAATAAAAATAGAGTAAAAAAAGTTAAAAGGTCAAGACTTTTAATATACTTTATAATTTTTCAGATTATTTTTGGCATAGCTACTGCTCCATTTATAGTTTTTTATGGGCCCTTTTCTACGCTTAAAAAGATGATTGTAGGTCAAGCTATGAGTACAATGAGCCATCAATATATAGCTACGCTTTTTTTATCGGAAAAACAGATTAACGATATATTGTATAGTGGTGAAGGCAATGGTAATCAAAATGATTCTGGAGTCATTGGCTCATTAGAGGAAGATTTACAAAAAATAAAAGTAGGAAATCACGATAATACTATTGAACTGGAAAAAGTTGATGGTAAAAAATTTACCGGTTTAATGCTAGTTGTCCATGATCCCACAAGGGTGAAAATTGGGTATTCTTCTAAACTTGGAGATGTAGGAGAAAAGACTAGCCAAATAGCTAAAAATAATGATGCAATAGCAGCTATAAATGGAGGAGGATTTCAGGATAAAGCTAAAAATTCTACAGCCACTTGGACAGGAACAGGAGCATTACCTACAGGTATAATAATTTCAGGTGGAAAACTAATTTATCCAAAAGAAAATGTAGATTATAATCAAAAATACATAGGAGTAACTGGTATTACGAAAGAAGGTCGTTTAGTAGTAGGTGATCACAGTATAAATGAATTAATGAAATACAACGTTAAAGAAGCTATATGCTTTGGCCCAACACTTATAGCAGGAGGGACACTGATGACCAGAGACAGTTATGGAAGACCTATAGATAGCCAGGGAGCTAATCCAAGAACTGCTATAGGCCAAAGAGCTGATGGAGCAATTCTTATGCTTGCTATAGATGGAAGACAGGGACTACAGATGGGAGCAACTATTGGCGATGTACAAAGAGTTATGAAAGAACAGGGAGCAGTAAATGCAGTTAATCTTGATGGAGGAGCTTCAACTACTTTATACTATAATGGAAGCGTACAAAACAATCCAAGTGATAAGTTTGGTGAAAGACCAATACCAACTGCTATATATGTGAAATAGACGAGGAGGATTAAGTAGTGAGAGCTTCTAAAAGAATTGTTACATGGGTTATAGTTTCATTGATATTACAATGTTCTGTTTACTTTTATTTAAATAATTTTTATTTCTCTCCAGAAGGAAATATAAAATTTACAAAAATGAATACTTTTGATAAAAAAAATACAATAAAACCTAATGTTACATTTTTAAGCAGTGATGAAAATATATCATTAAGTGATAATTTTGCCTATACGGCATCTTTGACTGATGGAATTGTAAAAGTAATGGATACTAGTACAGGAGAAAAGAGAAAGATAAGTTTTGGTAATGGAGTAAAATGCCTAGCTTATAAATGGGTGCCGGATACAAATAGAATGATCATAGCAGAGGAATTATATAATAGTAGAGGAAGAAAAGTTATAAAATTTTTCTACTATGATGCTGAAAAGCAGGAAAAAGCGGAGATATATAATTACGAGAATAAAGTAGAAAACTCAATGCCAGTAGGTGAAAGGGTAGATTTTCAAATTTCGGAATTAACTGGAGTACTCTATGCAAAGATAACTTATAGTAAAGTCTTGGCTAGCATATATAGATTAGATAGAAATGAAACTCTTAAAAGAGAGAGTACTGTAACAAGGAATATAGGGAATATATCTGTAGCTGCTAATAATGATCAGTTGTTATATGAGGATCTAGCTTATGGTGGGATACATAGTAATTATACGCCAAGGAGTACAGTAAGGCTTAATAAAGGTTCAAGTGTTTCACTTCTTGGCTCAGACGATGATGATAATTTTTATTTGGGACTTGGAAAATCTAGGATTAATAAGATATACTATGGAAAACTTACAGAGAATACTTCTCAATGGAAAGAAATATCTTTAAATACTCCAGCAGATATTAATAACATTATAATAAGTCCAGATAACAATGTATATGTAGTTGACAGAGAACAGGGAAATATCCTAAATGTAAAAAATAATAAAACAACTAACTTTAAAGGTACTTTTATAGAATTAAATAATAATTCAATTATTTCAAAAGTTGACAATAAACTTACTATAAAATCTTTCTAAGGTATATGAAAATAAATAGAAAGCCAAAGAGGAGGACATTTATTTGAATGTTCCTAAAAGTAAATTAATCATGAACACTATTTAAAATTTTGTCTATTTATAGTAGAATGTAGTAGTATTTATTTTAGAAAGGATAGATAAAATGTCTGATTCCAAATTAGAAAAAGAAGGTAAGAGGAAAAATAAATTTAGTAAATTAAAATATTCAATGGGTTTCCTTCTATTTGAGATTATTTTTACATCTATTACTTTAGTATTTATAGTATTTTATGGACCTTTTTTAAATATAAAAAAGACAGTTGTTGGTGCATTTATGACTTCTGGCAGACATCAATATGTAGCTAAATGGTTTTTGTCAGATGCAGATATAAATAAACTTACTAACACTGATTTAGCCCATCAAAAACTTAGTGAGAGCACAGAGAAGGTAAACGTAGACCAGATAAATGTTGAGCATAAAAACGACAGTGACATAGAAAGATATGATGTTGATGGTAAAAAATTTAAGGGATATATGTTAATCATACATGATCCAACTAGGGTAAAAGTTGGTTATACAAAGAATCTAGGTAAAGAAGGTCAATGTACTAGTGTAATTGCACAGGAAAATAATGCAATAGCAGCTATTAATGGTGGAGGTTTTAGTGATGAATCTTCTTCTGGAAATTCTAAGTATACTGGAACTGGAGGAAATCCTATAGGTATTTTGATGTCTAAAGGAAGGGTCATATCAAATAATTCGGGAAATTTATCTCAGAAAGTACCTACTATGGGAATTGATGTTGATGGAAAATTATTGGTCGGAAATTACAGTATTGAAGATTTAAAATCAAGTAATGTCACAGATGCTATTTCTTTTGGACCTGTGCTGGTGATAAATGGTAAACCTCAGCCCATTACTGAAGAAGGTGGTATTGCTCCGAGAACTGCTATAGGACAGAGAAAAGATGGCGCTATACTTTTGTTGGTTATAGATGGAAGACAATTAAAGAGTGCTGGTGCTACCTATGAAGATGTAAGAACAGCTATGCTGCAGTATGGAGCTGTAAATGCTATAAATTTGGATGGAGGTTCTTCAACTACAATGTATTATAATGGAGATGTTATAAATAATCCATGTGATGCTGTTGGGGAAAGATATGTACCTTCAGTTGTCTATGTTGAAAACTAGGAGGAAACCAATGGGCAAAATACTAAAACATATAACTATATGGATTATTATATCTTTAGCAATACAATTTACTACATTATATTATATAAATAAAAATTATTTGCAGGCAGAGGCAGCCTTTCAAACAAAAAAGATAGAGGTAAAATCAACTAAAAAGCAAGAGGCATCAATAGATATACCGGTAGATGTTCAAAAGGTAATGGCATCTTATGATGGAAATTTCATTTCTTATTGTCAAAATAATATTATTAAAGTCATTAATACTTCTAATGGTCAGGAAAAGAGTGTAAAGGCCTCTGAAGGTAATAAAATATCAATGTATAAATGGTTACCGGATAGGCATAGAATTATTATAGCAGAGAAAACTGCTGGTGATAATAGCGGTAGTATTGAATTAAAATATTATGATGCTTCTAAAGATGTTAAAGATAATATAGAGAGAATATCTTGGTCAAATAGTGAATCAGAGGTAGAAGATATACAAGTTTCACCGATAACAAATCTGATGTTCTTAAAAGTTAAAAGAGATTCCTCAAGAACAGATGTTTATGAAGTAAATGCCATGAATGAAGTAACTAAAATTAATATAAGTACTAAGCTTGGGAATATTAAAATTCTTCCTCATGAAGATGAATTGATTTATGAAAATACCTATAGTAATAATATACAGACTACAAATAAAAACCACAGCATAGTATTTAAAGATATTCAGAATCCCGTTATTTTGGGATGTGATAATAATGATAATATTTATATAGGAAATCTTTCTAACGGTAAGATAGATAAAATATATTATGGAAGTCCACAAAACTCTACAGATCAATGGCAGTTATTAAATCCTACTGAAGCATTTAATACTAAAGATGTATATATATCAGAAAATGGAGAAATATATGTTGATAGTCCATTAAAAAAGCAGGTACAAGCTTTAAAGAGCAATAAAATTACTGCTTATGCAGGAAATTTACTTGAAATGAATGAAAAGGTTATAATTTCTAATGATAACGGAAAATTAGTGAAAACCATTTATAAATAAGTCTTAATTAGTATTTGTTGTTATCTATCTATATATAAGTTAGAGATAACAGCGTATATACTTGTTTATTTAACATAAATTATTAAATACTAAGTTGATTTTTGGACTTATTTTACTATTTTTCAATAAGTATTATATATTTATTGAAAATTTGTTATAATGAATATATGTTGTTTAAAAAGGAGGAATATTTTTTGTTTGATTCGTCAACACTTTTAAATAAAATTTTATTAATACCAGCCATATTATTAGCCTTTACAGTTCATGAATATGCTCATGCGTTTGTAGCAGATAAATTAGGTGATAAAACTCCTAAATTTCAAGGAAGACTTACATTAAATCCAATAGCACACATTGATCCCATAGGATTTATATTGATATTGTTGATGGGATTTGGCTGGGCAAAACCTGTACAAACTAATCCTAGTGCTTATAAGAATTATTATAAAGATGATTTAAAGGTATCAATTGCTGGACCATTATCTAATTTAGCAATAGGTTTAATTTTTGCATTTGTAACTGCAATACTTTCTAAGATAGTACCAATATCGGATCTTACTGCTGTTATTATAACTATATGTACTTTTATATCTTATTTAAATTGTATGCTTTGTATATTAAATCTTATACCAATACCTGGATTTGATGGGTTCCACGTTTTAAGAGATTTATTTCCCAAGTTTTTTTACAATATAGCTGATTCTATGTATAGATATCAATTAATTATATTTATAGCTTTTGTAATGCCTATAATTGGAGGCAGATCAGTTTTTGATTATATCGTAGGAATACCTTCAAATGGCATATATAGAGCTTTTAGAAATTTGGCTTCAGTAGTTATAGGTTAAGAAATTATATAATTTAATTATCAGAGAAATATATACAATAGATATATTACGGTGTTTTGAATATAATGGTTAATTTGTTTTATTATATTTTTAAGACATCGTTTTATTTTAGTGCCTATATGAATTTATTGTGATTAATTGATTATCTATAAATCTGGTACTTTTATATTTTTAATAAGTAAAGTGTTATATAAATTATTTATTAAGTAGAGGTCAATAGATTTTTTATTATTATATTATATACTTAGAATGAGATTAACGGAGGAAAAACAATGCGACTTAGAAAAAAGTGGTGGGCTAGACCTGAAATGGAGGAAAGTCCATTAGTTATAACAGAACCTAGAGAATACAAAGGTAGATGGAAAGAAATATTTAATAATGATAATGAAATATACTTAGAACTTGGTTGTGGCAGGGGAGAATTTATAACTAAAAATGCAATAGACAATCCAGATAAAAATTATATAGCCATAGATTTAAAGGATGAAGTTTTAGTATATGTACTTAGAAAGATTAAAGAGGCTGAACTTGATAATGTTAGAATAATCCCTCTTGAAATAGCTTTTATAACTGAAATATTTGATAAGAATGAAATAAGCAGAATTTATATTAACTTTTGTAATCCGTGGCCTAAAGATAGACATAATAAGAGAAGACTTACTCATACAAGATTTTTAGAAAAATATAAACAATTTATAAAACCAGGTACGGAAATTTGGTTTAAAACTGACAATAGAGAATTGTTTGATGCTTCTTTAGAATATTTAAATAATTTTGGATTTGAACTATTGTTTTATACTTATGATTTGCATAGGAGTGGATTTGAACCTAATGTAATGACTGAATATGAAAAAAAATTTACTGATCTAGGTATGGAAATCATGTTTTTAAAAGCTAAGTTAAAAGATAGTAACAATTAACTAGTAATATGTTAATAGTATAATAAATGCTAATCTGGATAACATATATATTAAAATGAATGTTACTGTTTACCTGTAATATTATTGTATGACTTAAGGAGGAGTTCTATGCAATTTGCCTTTAGAAGTTCACATATAATACAAGATACTATTAAAAACAATAATAATGATGTTATCGCATATAAGTTAGAAAATGGAGATATAATAATGAAGGAAGAGGCAGTAAGTATGGCATCTCAGGGATTGATTAGAGGAGTTACAATTGAGTCTGATTCGGAGGGAAATGAACATTTGAAAAATATTGAAGATCCTAATAGTATGAGTTGATTTAAATTATAATATATTCTATAGAACTTGCTTGATTGTAAATATTCAAGTAAGTTTTTTTGCTGATTAGGGATAATTATAATTACCTTTAATTTTTATTTTGAGGTATGTATTATAAATTTTATGCAAATTTAATTATTTATTAATTGACAAAGTATACACTTTTTATGGATAATAACTTTAGTGTAAATTTTTTGTATGGGGGTTTCCAATTTGAAAAAGTGGATTATAGACATTAGGTTGTTAAGACAAATTGATGTACCATTAGTAGTTGTTACATTAGCTATAGCTATTTTTGGTGTTATGAATATATATAGTGCAACTAGAATTTCTTCAGGTACCTTTTATTTAAGAACGCAAGTTATATATATACTTATAGCCATGGTGATTTGCTATATTATATTATTAATTGATTATAATTTAATAAGTAATTATTCAGACGTTTTTTATTGGATTGGTATAGTATTATTATTGGCAACTGAACTGCAGGGTACTGTTATAAATGGTTCCAATTCATGGCTTAAATTAGGACCTTTGCCAGCTATACAACCAACAGAATTTTTAAAAATAGCATTAATAATTCTTATTGCTAAAAAAGTAAGTACTATGGATGGAAGTATAAATGAACCTAGAAATTTGATTAAGATAATAGTATACACAATGATACCTCTAATATTAATACTGAAACAGCCTGAAATGGGATTAGCTGTAATATGTATTTTTATAGTTTCTTCTATATTATTTATATCAGGACTTAATTTAAAAATAATATTGGGAACTATAGCTTTAGGTATAGTTGTATGTTTTATAGCCTGGGAAGTGTTGTTACAACCTTATCAAATAGCAAGAATAACCTCATTTTTAAATCCTGAAGCTCATCAACAGAGTACAGGCTATCAGCTTATCAATTCAAAGATTGGTATAGGATCGGGGGGATTTTGGGGTAAGGGATATCTAAATAGTACTCAAATATCTGGAGGCTATGTACCTTTCGCTCATACAGACTTTATATTCTCGGTAGTAGGAGAAGAATGGGGGTTAATTGGTACTGGTACACTTTTAATTTCATATGGAATACTTCTTTATAGAATATTAAAAATATCTAAAATGTCAAAAGATATTTTAGGTAAACTCGTTTGTGTGGGGACTTTTGCTTCACTTACATTTTCAATATATCAAAATATAGCAATGACTATAGGTCTTACACCTATATCGGGAATAACTCTTCCTTTTATGAGTGCAGGAGGTAGTTCTATAATATCAAACTTTATGGCTTTGGCATTAGTGTTAAATATAAGTATGAGAAAGAAAAAAATAAATTTTTAGTATTATTAAGATGGAGATAAAGGGCTTTTCAGATAATTTCAGTTAATATCTGACAGGCTCTAGTTTCTATTTGACAAATAGTATACTTTTATTAATAATGAAAATAGCATAAAATTTTGTTTGGAGGTCCTTAGCTTGAGAAAATGGATTATAGATGCTAGATTATTAAGACAACTAGATATTACTTTGATTATTACAGCACTTGCAATTTCAATTTTTGGAGTCATGAATATATATAGTGCTTCAGGTATTTCCTATTTGAGAACACAAATTATCTTTATAATTATGGCAATATTAATTTGTTATGTTATATTATTAATTGATTATAATATAATGAGCAATTATTCTGAAATTATATACTGGATTGGAGTTGTTTTATTATTAGCTACAGATATACAAGACATGAGTGTAAATGGTGCTAATTCATGGCTTAAAATAGGCCCACTACCAGCTATTGAACCAGCAGAATTTTTTAGAATGGCATTAGCATTAATTATTGCTAAAAAAATAAGCTATATGGAAGGCGATATAAACAGACCTAAAAATCTCATTAAGATATTATTTTATACTGCCATACCCACAATAATGCTCTATAAACAGCCTAATTTGGGTATGGCAATAATTTGTATTTGCATATCCTTTGGCATACTTTTCATATCAGGACTTAATTTAAAAATAATATTTGGAGCTATAGCTCTAATTATACCTGCCTCATTTATTGTATGGAAAGCACATATTCTAAAGGCATATCAGATGGCAAGAATAACATCTTTTTTACATCCAGAGCTTACAGAGCAGACTACAGGATATCAGTTGACTAATTCAAAAATAGGTATAGGTTCTGGCGGTATTTTGGGAAAAGGATTTTTACATGGTACTCAAGTAGCAGGAGGATATATACCAGAAGCCCGTACAGATTTTATATTTTCAGCAGTAGGTGAACAATGGGGACTAATTGGTGCTATTGTACTTTTAGCATTATATGTAATAATTCTCTATAGGATATTGGTTACAGCTAGAAATTCAAAGGATAATTTGGGAAGGTTTATTTGCATAGGAACATTTGCAGGACTCACTTTCTCAATATATCAAAATATAGCAATGACTATAGGACTTGCACCTATCTCTGGAATAACTCTTCCGCTTATGAGTGCTGGAGGAAGTTCTATAATAGCCAACTTTATGGCTTTGGCATTAGTATTAAATGTTGGAATGAGAAAGAAAAAGATAAACTTTTAATAATAAAGAGTTTTGGGGGAGTTATAGTTTAATGGGATGTTTAGATGGAAAAGTTGTACTTGTAACTGGATCTTCTAGAGGAATAGGAAGACATATAGCCATAGAAATGGCAAAGGAAGGTGCATCAATAGCAATAAATTATTTAAAAGATGAAGTTGGAGCAAAAGGAACTTTGATGATTTTAAATAGAGAGGGAGTTTATGCAAAAGAATATAGGGTAGATGTAAGAGATTTTGAAGCTGTAACGGCTATGATGAAAGATATAATAGAGAATTTTGGTAAAATAGATGTATTGATTAATAATGCAGGCGTATCAAAAATAGGATTATTTATGGATCATTGTGAATCAGATTACAATGAAGTTTTTGATGCTAATTTTAAATCTGTTTTTAATTGCACTAATGCTGTGATAAAGTATATGCTGGAAAAAAAGAAAGGTTCTATAATAAATATCTCTTCTATATGGGGAAATGTTGGAGCTTCCTGTGAAGTATTGTATTCGGCGTCAAAAGGAGCCATAAATTCATTTACAAAGGCACTGGGAAAGGAACTGGCACCTTCAAACATAAGGGTAAATGCTATATCGCCAGGAGTTATTGATACGAGCATGAATAGTGTGTTTAGTGATGAGGATATAAAAAATATTAAAGAAGAAATTCCTATGATGAGATTTGGAAGGTGTGATGAAATTGGAAAATTAGCAGTATTTCTTGCCAGTGATAATTCAAGTTATATAACTTCACAAATTATAACTATAGATGGTGGTATGTTATAATAAATCTTATTATATGAATAGTTAGAGGATAAAATGGCAATATTTCTAATAAATGAATTAAAAGGAGCGATTTGTTTATGGAAATATTGTTACTGGTTTTTGGAAGCTCGTTTGCAGTGTTTTTTATTACTATGGGTATGAATTCTATTATTAAAAGAAATAGTAAAACTAAATTTTATTTTATAGGAGTAATTATTTCGTTTATAATAGCATTTATAGGCTTTTGGAAGATTCCTATAAATACAGAAAATAATCTCTCCAATAAAAATGATGTTACAATGTCAAAAGATCAAGGATCAATAATAACCAATCTTGAAGCTATGGATAGTCAGGCTGTAAGCAGTGTCATAAAGAACAATCCATTAAATGTAAGCTTTATTAACAATGGTTTGAATGGTGCTGTGCTAATTCAATTTGATGGTAAGAATATACTTGTTGATTCTGGAAAAACTGATAATATAAAGTATATAGAAGACTCTTTAAAAGGACATTCTGTAAAAAATATAGACAGTATTATTTTAACTACTTCAGATGAGGATTCCATTGGAGCAGCTGCTGATCTTATAAAAAATTATAATATAAAAGATATAAGATACATTGAAGACTCGATAAAAAATGGTAAATCTTTTAAAGATATACAATCCTCGGCAGAGGTAAATAATACTATTGTTAAAAAAATAGATTCATCTTACAGTATTAATAATGCTATTATAAGCACTAGAAGTATTACAAAGGGAGTTAAAGTTGATTTTAAATTTCCAGAGGATCAATATGATTCCAGTATACAGGCTATGTCTTTTGTTAAGGATTCCTTTAACAATGAAAGTAATCAAAATTTACGTCACTCTGTAACTACAAGTTGTGATTCTTTAGGTAATATAGTTGTGTCTGTAGCTGCTTACAGGAATTAAAAATTATTTATTAATTATATTTTGTTATATCCTCTTATTATTTTTTTATATTATAAATAATTAAAGTAGTATGGCAGTATAAATATAAGTTTTATATTTGTATTATAAATTAAAAAATAGTATAATTTGAATAAGTATTAAATGATAACAGATATTATTTTTTAGCCAACTATGGAATTGGAGTGATTTGGTGTTACAATTTAAAAAGCTTGATTTAGAGGATAAAGAATTATTTGATAAATATTTAAAACCTTTTAACTTTAAAAGTTGTGAGTATTCTTTTACAACTCTTTTTATATGGAAAGAAGCCTGTAATATAGAGTATGCCGTATATGATGGTGTACTTATATTAAAAAAGATGGATTTTAATGGTAAGACTCATTTTATGCAGCCAATTGGTTATGATAAAAATCAATTAAAAGAAATTTTTCAAGTACTTGATAATTATAAAATAAAAAACAATATGGACTATTTATTTAAGGATTTAGAATGTGAATTTGTAGAAGACCTGAGAGAATATTGCCCTGTGGAAAGGGAGATAATTGAAGATAGAGACAATTTTGATTATATTTATCCAAGCAATAGTCTCATATCTTTAGCAGGAAAAAAGCTTCATGGCAAGAAAAATCACTATAATCAATTTGTAAAAAATTATGATTATTATGTTAAAAATATAAGAGAAGTACCTATAGAAAATTGTATTGAATCTATTAATAAGTGGCTTATGCACAAGGGTGATGTAATAGATGAATATTTAAAATATGAAGCACAAGGTATAGAAGCGATATTAAAAAATAAAGATAAATTAGAATATAATGGTATAGTTGTTTATGTTAAGGATGATATAGTTGGATTAACTATAGGAGAAAAAGTCAATGAAGAAATGGCTATTATTCATATTGAAAAGGCAGATCCTGAGATTAGAGGACTTTACGCATTTGTAAATAAAACTTTTGTTGAACAATGTTTTAGTGATGTTCAAGTAATTAATAGAGAACAGGATTTAGGAAAAGAAGGACTTAGAAAGGCTAAACAATCATATAAGCCTTTTGAGTTCGTAAAAAAATACATAATTCAGTAAAAAAGAAAGCTATTAATTAAAAAATAAATATTGATTAAACTTGAGAGTATTCTTACTATTAAAGTTATATACTAATATCTATTTTTAATAGTAAGATAATATTAAGCTATGCTACAATGTAAGAATACATTGTAGCATAGTATAAATAATTAAAACAAGATTTTTGTAAATAACTAAAATTAAAAGTAAATTAATAAATATTTACTTTTAAAAATATTCTATTTACTAGTACCTTTATTAGCAGCAGATTTCTGATTTAGTTGTCTTGTTTCTTCAAGATTGGAATTAGAAGCTGTAGTATTTGAAAAACTAGAATTAGCAGCTCCACTATTAGCAGCAGATTGTTGATTTAATTGTCTTGTTTCTTCAAGACTAGAACCAGCTGTAACATTTGAAAAATTGGAGTTAGCAGTACTAGCATTGCCTTTATTAGCGGCAGATTTTTGATTTAATTGTTTTGTTTCTTCTAATGATTTGTCCATATGAGTAATCTCCTTTTAAATATAAATTTTATTTACTGAAAACCAGTACGTTTTTTAGATTACCCAGATGTACATAAATATATAATGAAACATTTTGGATGATATTGAAAAATTATGAATATATTATTTCTTCGCCTCTTTTTTGTATTTCAATAATTGTAGTATTTGTGTATTTTACTTTTTCTTTAAATTTTGTAGTAATTGAAAATTTGCTTCCAAAATGCATTGGTATAAATAACTTTGGGTTCAATTCTTTTATAAAATATTCCCCGCCTATATAATAATATTCCTTAAGCCTTGGATCTACAGGACAAAAAGCTATATCTATATCAATTCCCTCTAATTTTTTTATTTCTGATTTAAAAGATTTCTCCATACTTAAATTAAATTCTCCATTTTCATCCCACCAATTCCACCAATTTAAGTCTCCTGAATGGAATATATTAATATTGTCTACTTTTACTAAAAAAGAAACACCCAAGTCATTGGAACTAAAAGCTTTAATATATATATTATCTAAATATAAATCTTCATAAGGAGATAAGATATTAATATTAGTATCTTTATTATCTATATTAGTAATATCATTGCTTAATACATAATTAATATCGGGTCTTATTTTTTTCCAGGTGAATATAACTGGATTAAAGTGATCAAAATGACTGTGAGAAGAAAAAACTATAATTTTTTTTGGAATTTTTAAATTTAATTCTGAAATAGCACCATTTTCTATGGATTTTATACCTTTTGAAACAGAATCTTTATAATAATCAAATATTAAAAGGTAATTTTCTGTTTCAACTGTAAAACCGCTGTTATATAGATAATTAATTTTTGCTCTATAATTATTCATAACTACCATCCTTTCATTGATTGATTTAAATATTATATAATGTTTATTTAATAAATATTATTGCACATATCTATACATATTTCTATAGACCTTATACATAAGTTGAAGTTCTAATTTACAATTTATAACAAATAAAAATATATCTTTCTATGAGTTTTAAATTATGAATTCAGCATATACAATAAATATTTTAAATTTTAAATATATTATATTATAATATATTTGTAATATATAAATAGGAAAGGGTTGGTGGAAATGAAATTTAAATTTGATCATTACAATTTTAATGTTTTAGATTTAGAAAGAAGTCTTTCATTTTATAGAGAAGCTCTTGGTTTTGAAGAGGTAAGAAGACATAATGCAGAGGATGGAAGCTTTATTTTAGTATATCTTGGAGATAAGGAAACAGGATTTACCTTAGAACTTACTTGGCTTAAAGATAGAAAGGAAGCTTACAATCTCGGAGAAAGTGAATTTCACTTAGCTGTAAAAACAGATAATTTTCAAGATGCTCATGAACATCATAAAAAGATGGGATGCATATGTTATGAAAATGAAGCTATGGGAATATATTTTATAATGGATCCTGATGGATATTGGATTGAAATTGTACCTAATAAAAAATAAATATTTTACTATATATTTATGACTTATTAACAGAGTTCTAAGTATCGGTATTTATTATACTTGGAACTCTGTTTTATATTAATTCCAATTAAAAATATAATTATCAACGGTATTTTTAATGTGGTTTCATATTATTTTTCTTTAACCATCTATAAAAATTTATTGAAAAAATTTTACTACAAATAGGAAATAAAATAGGAACTATTCTGTTAATAATACTGCCGATAATAAATAAAACGGAAGGATATATGCTCTTTAAATTTAATTTTATACCCAGTATTATAATATCAGCAACAATATTGACCGATTGTACAGGCCAGGGGATAGGGGCATCATTTCCACCAGCTCGTGTAAAAAAATTTGTTCTCGTTGCTACTGGATAAACTAAAGTAAGTCTTCCTCTATTCCTCATTTCATACCTGTAAGTTTTTGCAAACATATGCATAGCAGCTTTTGTTGAACAATAAAGAGAATAGCCTGGCAGAGGGAATGTACTTACTGCAGAACAAGTTATAACCATATGATAAGGTTTGTTTACATTAATCTCTTTCATTTTCTCAGTACTGTATATAGGTGAAAAAACATTAGTCTTATATATTTCTTCTGTATGTTGCCAATTTGCCTCCGCAATTTCTTCACAATAGGCAAAACCGGCATTGGCTATAAATATGTCTATATGATTAAATACATTTACAGCATATTCAAATAATTTATCAATTTCTTCTTGTCTTGATATGTCACAGGAAAAGGGTATAACTTTATCGTTATTAGGTATCATATCAATATTTCTTGCTACAGCAATTATCTTTACATCGTAATTTAGTAACTTTTTTAAAAGTCTTGCTCCAATACCTGAAGAAGCACCAGTTATAATTATATTTTTACTATTTATATTCATATGCTGCCTTCTTTCATATTTAATCACAGTATGTGTATATTAGAATTATATACCTAAAGTGGTGTAAGTTATAATATTATATTAAAAATTTCTTGTTTGCATATAATTTTGTTGAATAATTTGATATTTAAAGGAGTTTATCTATATAAAAATTAAATTTAATTAAAGAAAGGAAAATAAGTTATGAATTATAAAAAATATAGCAGTAAAATAGAAATTATAAAGGGTGATATAACTAAAATTCAAGTAGAAGCCATTGTAAATGCAGCTAATAGCAGACTTGCTGGAGGAGGTGGTGTTGATGGGGCTATTCACAGAGCTGCTGGAGGAGAAGAACTCCATAGAGAATGTATTAAGATAATAGAAGAAAAGGGAAATTGTCCTCCAGGAAAAGTTGCTATAACTTCAGCAGGAAAACTTAAAGCAAAATATATAATTCATACTGTAGGTCCAATTTGGAGAGGCGGCAATAATAACGAAGAAGAAACTCTATCACAATGCTATTGGAATACACTTAAACTTGCTATTGAAAATAAAATTAAAACTATAGCTTTTCCAAATATAAGTACAGGGATATATGGATTTCCAAAGCTACCAGCGGCAAAGATTGCACTAAATACTGTTTCAAAATTTGTAGAAGAAAATAAAGACATAGAGAAGGTTATTTTTGTTTGTTTTGATGAAGAGAATTGGGGGATTTATAGGGGGATGCTTAACAGTGCTAGAAAATAGATATATCTATAATTTAATTTAGTAAATTGATAATATTCAATAAGATTTTACCAAGTAAGATAAAAATAAAGATACCTATGAAGTACTTATACATAAGGCTTATAGGTGTTTTTCTATTAAAATTTACGTAAGACTAAAAATAGCTGGTAAAATTTTTGCTAAATCCTTTATTTTTAATGAATAGAGCATTATAATTATAGTAAAGAATGGCTAGTTTTAAGTAGTTGAACCTTAACATAGGATGTATTTAAATAGAGTAGATAGATTTAAAGCACCAATTAAATTATATGTTGAACCTTAACATAGGATGTATTTAAATTGATACCATGATTACTATAAATGTCACCATACCATTGTTGAACCTTAACATAGGATGTATTTAAATAACTAGAGTAGTCTTTATGATGAAATAGGACTCGTTGTTGAACCTTAACATAGGATGTATTTAAATACGACACTATTTTCACCTAATGTGCTAGCAGGAAATGTTGAACCTTAACATAGGATGTATTTAAATGGCTTGAAGCCATGACTACTTTTACCGATAAGTATGGTTGAACCTTAACATAGGATGTATTTAAATGTTAAAATAAAGGATAAATGATTAATAAATATGTTATAATATTAATTATCTAATATTTAAATTTAAGGATGGGATTTTATTATGGATAGAACAGAGTTATTAAATGTTATTAAGAATGGAGAAAATTCATATATAGAATTCAAAGAAGAAGCTATAAAAGCAAAAGATTTGGCAGAAGAATTTGTAGCTTTTGCTAATGCCGAAGGTGGAACGGTGCTAATAGGAATAGCTGACGATGGAGGCATAAAAGGGGTAACTGATAGTAATATAGAAGAGAAGATTATGAATATTTGCAGGAATAATTGTATTCCTAATATAATTCCTCTTTATGAAGAAATAGAATTTAATCAATTGAAAGTTGTAGTAGTTGCTATTTCAAAGGGATTAAATAAACCTTATTATACTGTTGATAATAAATATTATATAAGAGTAGGTACTACAAAACGAATTGCTTCAAGAGAAGAATTAATGAGATTATTTGAAGCCAATGGAAGTATTCATTTTGATATATCTCCAGTTTATAATACTTCTATAAAAGATTTACACTTTGATATTATAAGGGATTACTTCTTCAAGTACAATACTTTTGATTTATATGAAGAGGACAAAAAAAGTGTTGAAAGAATATTAATTAACGCAGATATATTAAAAGAAGTAGATGGAAAAGTAGTGTGTTCTGTTGGTGGCTTATTGATATTTGGTAAAAATCCAGATAATACTTTGCCACAGAATGGTATTAGTTTTGCTCATTTTCGTGGAAATGAAATAACTGATGAACTTATAGATAAAAAGGTTATTAATGGAAGATTGCAAGATATAGCAGAACAGACTCTAGTTGTACTAAAAAATAATATGAAAAATCCTTCAACTATTAATCAGCTAAAGAGAGAAGAACGAGAGGAGTATCCTGTATTGGTATTAAGAGAAGCTATTGTGAATGCTCTTGTTCATAGGAATTATAGTATTTCAGGATCTAAAATAAGAGTCTTTATGTTTGATGACCGTATTGAATTCCATAGTCCAGGAAAGCTGCCTAATACTGTTACAATTGAAAAAATGAAAATAGGAGTGTCTTATGCAAGGAATCCATTCTTAGTAAAGTATATGGAAAATATGAGATACATAGATCAGCTTGGCAGGGGTATTCCTATGATAATGAAAGAAATGAAGGATATGGGAGTTAAAGACCCTGATTTGAGAGAAGTAGGAGAGGAATTTATTCTTACAGTGTATAAATGATAAATATTAGTTATGTGTAATATAAAAACTATAAATAAATGCTTTATAGTTTTTAAAAATGAAGGTTTATTATGTATAAGCCATATTGAATATTATTTAAAATAGATAGATTTATATAAAAAATATGTGGTGATAAAAATGTGTAGGATAAATCCAAAAGTAGATTTTGCTTCTAAAAAATTATTTTGTAGCCTAGAAAATAAAGTGGATAAGATTTCCATATTTTAAGAAAAACTATAGCAATAAATATACTGGATTTCAACTACTAGTAGGAAGAACATTTTCATAATGTATATAGAATATATAATGAAAATACGAGAAAAGAATTATCAAATATATTTGAAATGCACTTCATAGAACTCGGTAAATTTAAAAAACACTATAAGGATTTGAATGATACATTGAATATATGGATAACATTTTTAAATAAAGCCTATGAAATAGATGTGAATAAAACACCAAAACAATTATCAGAGGATGAGGCTGTGAAAAAAGATATAGAAAAAGATAGTGAAGAAAGAGAATTATATGAGAATGATCTAAAGAGAATGAGAATTTAAAAAGCTGAGTTAAAAACTGTAGGGAGAAAAGGGGAAAATAATAAGGCTATAGAAATAGTAAAGAATTTGTTGGATGTATTAGAGGTAGAGACAATTGCAAAGAAGACTGGATTGGATGTTGAGTTTATAAATGAGCTTAAGAATAAAAAATAAAGATGTTAATGTATGCGGAATATCAATAAATATTACGATCTATTTATAAGATTTATATTAGATTGAACATTAACATATATACTTTAAGAATCTTCTTAAAATATTTAATTCTATAGTATAAGCTACTTTGATGTAGCTAGAAAAGAGTTACCAAAAAAGGTTGTTATTATTATATGTTTGATAATTTGATTTGTGACTAATTTCACATTGTTAATAATTTAATCTAGTATATATATCATAAAAGTTATATATATGTAAAATTAATTTAACTTTAACTTTAAATGTATCTAAATTAGATAAGTATTTTACTTATTTAAAGTCATTCTAACTATAACATTGGATGTTTTATTTCTAGTTCCTTAAATAATTACATATATATTAATACTTTAAAATCTCCATTAAATATTATATGGAGATTTTTGCTTTTAATGAATAAATAATTTATATTATTCTCATATTCCGAACAATGATTTTCATATTTACGATAGTTAAATTTTTGCCTTAAACATTCGTTATTTATCAAAAATTTAACTAAAAAACTAGTTCAACATTCGTAATTTGATATCACATAAAGGTAAAAATCGTATAAATCTATAAATTCACTTGTATTTATGCATTCAGCGGAATATGAGATTATTCTGTGTAATTATAAGAATTGGACAATATAGTACCACTTAATATGATACAATTAAAGTATAAAATTCATAGATGAGTATATTAAAAAGAGAATCTTATGAGTAAGATAGGTAATGCATGTAATATGATAAAATTACTAGCGGAAAACGGTAAAATGTCATGTAAAGAATTAGCAGATAAACTTGAGGTGAGTGAAAGAATGATTAGAAAGTACATACAAGATTTAGAACAAGCTGGTATTTATATTGATTCTGTGCGTGGTCGTGGTGGTGGATATGTGTTTAATAAAAATAAATGTAAATTTATCAATTATTTTACCAAAAACAATAGATAATAGTATAAATTCCTTATATAATAAGCATATATAAGAAATTTAAGAAAATTATGTCTATATATAAATTAAATTTAATTATAAAATTATCAATTGCAATTAATAATTGAGGATGAGTGATATTATGAAGTATTATGAGATCAAAGTTACCATTTTTCTAAAAAAACACATAAAATTTACAAAGAGCAGCGAAGTAATAGGAAAAAATATTAGTTTAATTATGCTTAGAAGTAAAAAATTGATGGAATACCACAGAGAAAGGGTATACAAATATGTATTTGATAATTTTTTTCCAATAGAAAAAAATGGTGTATATATGTCCAATAGAGTATATGTTTTTAATATAAGAAGTTTTAATGAAAATTTTATACTAAATATCAAAGAGTGTATGCAAGACTATGAAAGTAATGATCTGAAAATAATATCGTTGGATGTTAGGGAATTTATTAGAAAGCATATAAATTTTATTGAAACAATAACGCCTGCAATAGTGACTATTGACAGTAAACCATGGCTTTCAAATAATGATATCTTATTATTAGTTAAGAGACTTCATGCTAATGCGGAGAAGAAATATAAATTTTTCTTTCAAGAAGAAATAGGGCAAATTGAGGATTATTTTATTGAAAAACTAAAAATATTAAATAGGAGACCAACATTGTATGAATATAAGGATATAAAGCTTTTAGCCAATAAGTTTCGATTTAAAGTAAATGAAGATGAAAAATCTCAAAAACTAGCTTTCACAATTCTAGGAGCAGGATTAGCAGAAAAGAATTCAATATTAGGTGCAGGATACTGTGTAAGTGATAGGAGGTGAATATGATAGTTGGGTGATAATTTTGTTATTAAAGAATTTAATAAAAGAGATGTTTTTTATAATAATGGGTTGGTAAATTTAAAAATATATTTAGATGAATATAAGATTGAAGGGTTAGTATATGAACTAAGTAAAAATAATTTAATCTTAAAATTCCCAGATGGAACAGATGAAAAATATTATAATGAAATGTTCAAAGGATTTATAACTAATAGTAAAATAGTATTTCACACAAATAATGATAGATTATATTGGGATAAGGATAATAGTTGCTTTAGTTATCATAAAAAATACGATGTACAAGGAAAATCATCAGGAAATGATGTTAAAAATTTATATAAATATATAACTCCTACTGAAATAGGAAAGAGTATCGAAGAGATATTTAATAATTACATGGAATTTGCAAAAAAAAATAACTTAAAGGAAAATAGTATTAAAGAAGATACAAAAATTTTTAAAAAGGATTCTACTTTTAAAAAAGAGAACCAATGTAAAATACCTCTTCTAATGACAAAAAGTGAGGCGATTGAAAGCTATATTAAATATTCTGTTAAAGGTGATTCGTTAAACCTTGATTCAAAAATACATCAATTTGAGGATGGTGGGTATTGTTTTAGAGATATGTTATCTAATAAAGACAACTATATAGATAAATGGGATGCCCTTATTTACTGGTATGGTGTAAAAACGAAAAGATATTATAATTCATCATTTTTTATTTATCTAAATTCCACTGATTTGCTTGCTTTATATGAGATAAAAAAAGATTTAGACATAAGTGATGAAGCAATTGAAGTAAAAGATGAAAAAAATGGAACTGTAAAAAGTATTCTTACTAATGTGAAGTTGACATTACAGCTTAAATGGGATGGAATAATTAATAATAATTTTTACATTTCTAATAGTACAAGTGAATTTCAATTGAAAATTTTAATGTACATAATTTCTTATATATATCACATAGAAAATACCTATGAAAATGCTGACAAAGAAAGAATAAGAAGAAGAAAAGAAAAATTGTATAGGAGTATTACTAACATAAGCTTTGTTACTTATACAGAAGATGGAAATATGAAATCAAGTCTTGATGAATATACAAAAGCATATAAAATTATTATATATTTAAAAAAACTACTAGAAACAACTTACCTTGATTCTAGTTTGTTTAAATATTTTACTGATTTAATCACATCTGTAACTATGTCTAAGAGTGACCAAGAAAAAGTAAATCTAAATATTAAAAAGTTTTGCGAAAATATTCTTAAGTTTGCTGACTTAAGAAAAGTATATTATGAGGCTTCATTTAAAATTTTGAGAAATAATAAAAGAAGATTGGGATCAGGATTATATGATTTTGAAAACATTTATTTGAAAGAAACAAAAAGGGGTGATTATATAATGAGTTTACATACTAAATCAAAAGAGTTAGGTAAAGAAATAGGTATTTTTGCAGCTAATTTAGAGGATAAAGATTTATTGTTTAAACTAAGAAATATTAAGAATCAAAAACAAATGGTTTCATATTTTAAGGATCTGAAATTTACTGTTCTCAAAAAGCAGTCTGAAGCCAAATTTTCTAATGAGTTTAATAATATAATGGAAGAAATCCTAACTGGAATTGAAAAAAAACCAATAGATTGGGAAATTATAAGAGATTATATTGCTATTTATGCAGTTGATAAATATAGAGCAGCTACAAACGCAAAACAAACAGCAAAAGGAGGAAAATAGTATGTTTTATAATGTTTCATATATTTCAAAAGTGAATTTAGGATCTCTAAATGGAAGTGAGGGTATGGGTGGAAATATTACTCCTATTAAAAAAATTACTGATAATCAAGGAGAGGAATATGCATATATATCAGGTCAAGCACAGAGAAGATATTTAAAGGAAACACTGCTTCAACTTGGAGAAAGAGTGACTGCTGTTAATGAAAAAGGGGAGCCAAGTTTTCTTGAGTTAGATGGGGAAATTTATGACAAGGGTAAAGAAAAATTTAAAAATAAAGAATTGATGTATAAAGAATTTTGTGATCTTGATTTATTTGGATATATGCTTCCTAAGGGCGGAAGAAGATGGTCCCCAGTTAAGGTAGCATCTATGGTTTCAATTCATCCATATAAAGGAGAATATGATTACTTAACAAGAAAACAATATGTAGAAGATGAAGGTAAAAAAAGTGGAAATATTGTTCAGATAGAAATAGACACATTAAACTATATGAGAGGAAATATAGTTATTGATGTAGATAAAATAGGTAAAGAAATAAACGAATATACATACGAAGTCAGTCCGATGATTACAGCAGAAAAAATAAGTAATAGAATTAATAAATTGGTTGATGCTATAAGGTTTTTTAATGGAGGGGCTAAACAAGCTAGAAATCTAGAAGATATATCACCTAAATTTGCTGTTGTTACAAAGCAAAGAACAGGAAATCCATTTTTATTAAATAGCATTTATATTGATAGATATAATAACTTAGATTTTCAAGCTATTATTGATGAAATAAATGATAACAAAGCTGTTATTACAAATTTAGAAATAGGAATAGCAAGAAATGTATTTGCTAATGAAATTGAAATTAAGGAAGCTTTTACTAAAGCTGCTATAAAAGTTTCTACAATAACTGAAGCATTTGATTCTTTAAAGGTGGGAGCTAAGTAAAATGTATATAATAAAATTTAAAGTTGAAGGGGTTTTTAATTCTTTTAGAGTACCGTTCTTTAGGACTTATCATAAAACCTTTTTAGCACCACCTAAAACCACGATATTAGGTATGATTACTAATATAATGGGAAAATCTGAGGAGTTTTATTATAACCTTTTAAATGAAGATGAAATTAAAGTTTCAGTTGTAATAGATTCAATAAGAGGAAAAACTAAAGATTTATGGGCATATAAATCTCTTGAAAGTAAAGGAAACATGCATGGAAGAAGCATTATTAGGAGAGATAGACTATTTAATGCAAAGTATAGTATATATTTAATGATACGAAATGAAAGCTTAAGAAAAGAAATATACTCTTGTTTAATGTGCCCAAAAGCTATTCCTTCACTTGGACTTGATGATGAAATTATAAAAATATTTGATGTGAAATCTCATATAGAATTACTTGAAAATGATTCTAATATTATTAATTCAGTTTTCATGGATAAAGGGTATGAATATGAAGTAAAGATAAAAGATATACTTGATGGTGTAGAATTACCTACTGCTAATATTGTACCTCTAAAATATAAAATAGATAAAGATCAAAATATGAGAACAATAAGAAAAAGTATTGAGGAATATAAACAAGTAGAGTATATGAATTGTTATGTACAGCTAAAAGATATTAAAAGTTTTATATGTGAAAATGATAAATTGGTTTTTTATTAGAGGAGATGAGGAATAAAAGTGTGTGAGGTTATAGCTAAAAAGAGAAATGATGGGTTAAAACAAACTCTAGATGAACATACCTTTGCAGTTATAGAAGAGGCTTTAAATTTAATTGATGACAAAGAATTGAAGTTTATTTCAGAAGAAACAGGTTGGTATAGAGATAAAATTAAAGATTTAATTTTTTTCTGTGCATATTTTCATGATATAGGAAAAGCAACTTGTGAATTTAAAAAAACAATGGAAAATGACAATAAAAGCTATCATTCACTTTATTCCTCAAGTTTATTTTCAAATATTACTGATTTTCAATTGGATGAAAATTCAGATATAAATATGTTAATACTTTGTATTTTAACACATCATTCTGTTTTTAACGAAGAAAGTTCATTTAAATCAGTAGGACAAAATAAAAAATTTAAATTTAGGTTTCTATCATATGCAGAAAAATTTTTTTATAGGTATAAAGAAACATATATAAAATATATGAAAAATGAATGTAATTTAAATTTTAAATATCAGGAAATAGACTTGAAGGAACTTGGTGAGGAAATTGAATATATCTATGATGTTATTAAAGGTATAAGAGATAAAACAAAATATAAAAAATTAAGACTTTTATATTCATATGTACTTGGAATAATTAATTTATCTGATTGGATAGCATCTGCAAGGTTTAACGAAAGTATGACAAAAATAAATTTTGACTGTTTAATTAACATAGAAGAGCTTTGCAGCAGATTTGCAAAAGCCATTAATATCAATAATTTTAAACCAAAACAGTTTCAAGAGGAGCTTTCAAATTACAATGGTAGTGTATTAGTTGAAATTCCCACCGGTGAGGGAAAAACTGAAGGTTCATTGCTATGGTCTGTAAATAATTTGAAAAATACATTTGGGAAAATAATATATACCCTTCCAACTCAAACTACATCAAATAAGCTTTATGAAAGAGTAAAAGATGTATTTTATGATAATACGGGTCTTATACACAGCTCCTCCAAAATTTATCTTGAGAAAAAATATGAGATAGAAAATGGAAAAGTTGATGATAAATTTGAAAGTGATATTTTATTTAGTGCAACTTTTAATAAAGGGGCAACGGTGTCCACAATAGATAGTTTGTTTAAATACTTTTTAAATATAGGACGATATAATATTGCAATGTTTAATTTTTTAAGAGCTGCAGTTATAATAGATGAAGTTCATTCATATGATTTTAAGCTTATGGGTTTTATGAAAAGATTTTTGGAGATTTGTAAATACTACAATGTACCTGTTTGCCTTATGAGTGCATCAATACCTAACAAAATAAAGAAACTTTTAAACATTGATAGTTTGAAAGTTATTAGTGATATTAGTTTATTTAATAAAAAAGCAAATTATATATATAAAATTGATGATTCTTTAGATAATTCTTTAGATAATATCGTTAAAAAATTTAACGAAGGAAAAAATATTTTAATCGTAAGAAACGATATAAAAAAATCAGTAGAAACATTCAAATATTTGCAGAATAAAGATATAGAAAATATAGTGCTTTATAACTCTCAATTTAAGAAAAAGGATAGAGTAAAAAAAGAAGATGAGATATATAAAAAATTAAAAGATAAGGAAAATTTTATCCTAGTAGCTACTCAAGTTGTAGAAATATCTCTTGATATAGATTTTGATGTTATGTTTACAGATAATGCTCCCATAGATTCTCTAATTCAGAGATTTGGTAGGGTTAATAGAAAGAAAAAAATAGATAAATTAGGTGAGATATTTATATTTAGAGATACGGATATAAAACCTTATTATTCAAGAATGCTTGAAATAACATATGATATTGTAGAAGAAGGTTTATCTACTTTAGGTAAATATACGCAATGGTTAAACACAGTATATGATAATCTATTTAAGGATAAAAAGGTTATAGATGATTTAGAAAATAAATTTCAAGAAGGATATGAAAAATATGATAGAAATATAAAAGAGTTACATGGAATAGCACAAAGTGATGATTTATACAACTTGAGAGATATTGAATATGCTAAAAAAGATTTTATTCTGGCAGAAGATTATGATGAAGATAACTTTGATTATGAAAATACAATATCATTGCCAGCTTACTTAGGTACAAAAAAGGAGTATTTGCTAGAAGAAAAAGATTATTCAAAAGGTATTTATTATGATGTTTTAAATTTTGAATATAGTTATGAAATAGGTCCAATAATTGAAAACTCTCTTATTATTTAGACTATTAAGGCGAATTTTAAAATTATAATAGTATAGATAATAGGATGGAGGATTATGTATATGAAAATCACAGGTACAATAATAAACTACTATTTCCACTGTAAACGTCAATGCTGGCTTCATGCAAATAGAATAAACCTAGAGGATAATAGTGAAGAAGTTAGAATAGGAAAGGTTCTTCATGAACTAAAAGCAGAAGGCAAGAAAAATACAGAGATATCTATAGACAACATTAAAATAGATAAAATTACTGAGGACTATTTAGTTGAAATTAAAAAATCAGATGCAGATTCTGAGGCTGTGAAATGGCAGGTATTACTTTATCTAAAAAAACTAAAAGAAAAAGGAATAGAGAGAAAAGGTAAAATTGAATTTATAGAAAAAAATAAGCAGGATAAAAAGATTATCTACATTGAGCTTACGGATAAAAATGAAAAAGACCTGGAGAATTTTTTATATAGCACAGAGCAATTCTTAATTGAAGAAAAACCGCCAGAAGCAGAGTTAAAACCAAAGTGTAAAAAATGTGCTTATTATGAATATTGTTTTATTTAATAAAATTCAAAATAAATAATGAATTTAATATGGCAAGAATGAACTGTATTGGACAAGCAATATAGTCTAAAGATAATGATAAACCTAGTTGTTAGTGTTTTCTACTACAAAACATTAAGTAAGCATACTGATTGATTAATTGTTTCAAATGTTTAATTATTACTAAAGATTATAGAGGGAGAGAGAACTATATGGGGAAGGGTACAAGGTTTATAATGTCTCAAGGAGAAATAACTAGAAAAGATAACTCCATTTGTTTTAGAAGGAATGGTAAAAATGTATATATGCCCATAGAAGCCATAAGGGAAATTTATTTCCTAAATGAGGTAAGCTTAAATACTAAATTTTTAGATTTTGTAGCAAAAGCTGGTGTTGTTATACATTTTTTTAATTACTATGGATATTATAGTGGAACTTTTTATCCAAAGGAATATTTGATTAGTGGAAAGATGACTATAAAACAATCAGAAGCTTTCATAAATAATAGGATAGAGATTGCAAAAGCTTTTGTAAAAGGTATAGCAGCTAATATATATGAAGTTGTTTATCATTATTATAAACATGATAAAAAAGAAACAAAGCTCTTTTTAGATTGGATTAAGAAAGATTTTATAGATTTAATGGATAAGAGTAGTGATATAAAGCAAATATTATTTTTAGAAGGCCAGGTGTGGATGCAGTTCTATGATAACTTCAAATATTTTCTGCCGGAGAATTTCTTAATGAACAAGAGGGTAAAAAGACCACCTGATAATCCTATGAATGCTATGGTTTCCTTTGGTAATTCTATACTTTATGCTAGAACTATTTCCCAGATATATCATACGCATTTGAATCAAAGTATAAGTTTTCTTCATGAACCAAGCGAAGGACGATTTTCTTTAAGTCTTGATTTATCTGAAGTATTTAAACCAGCAATTGTATTTAAAACAATATTTGATCTAGTTAATAATAAAAGAATACAAGTATCCAAACATTTTGATAAAAAATTAAATTATTGCTTATTAAATGAAGCTGGGAAAAAGATATTTGTTGAAGCACTAGAGACTAGATTTAATAATGTGTTTCAACATAAAAAGTTAAAGAGAAAAATAAGCTATGAAACAGCTATAAAGCTTGACGGATATAAACTTATAAAACATTTGATTGAGAAAAGAGAGTTTACTCCATTTAGTCTAAAGGAGATGATGTAATATGCCTAAGGAAGTTAACTATAATTATGCATTTGTTTTCTATGATGTGAATGAAAAGAGAGTAAATAAAGTATTTAAGATTTGCAAAAAATATTTTAAACATCATCAGAAATCTGTATTTCGAGGAAATATAACTCCTGCTAACCTTATAAAACTAAGGGCAGAGATAAAAAAGATTATAGATGAAAGAGAAGATTTTGTATCTATAATAAAATTAATGAGTGAAAATAGTTTTCGTGAAGAAACTTTAGGAGTAAATGCTAATAATAGTGAATCATTGATTATATAATTGGTATTAATACTTTTATTATGTATATAATTTAGTATATGCAATAGTAGTGGAAGAAGGTGAACCATTTGAAAAAATTAATTCCAATAGGTATTTCAGATTTAAAAAAATTAATAGAGAGTAATTGTTATTTTATAGATAAAAGTTTATTAATAAGAGAATTTATAGAGAATTCTTCAGAGATAATGCTAATTCCAAGACCAAGAAGATTTGGTAAGACTCTTAATATGAGTATGATAAAGTATTTTTTTGATATAAGGGAAGAAAGTAAAAATTTGTTCGATGGTCTGAAAATATAAAAATGTGAAAATATAAAAAGCTTAAAAGGAAAATATCCTGTTATATATATATCTTTTAAGGATTTAAAAAGTAGTAGTTATGAAATTTTTTGTGAGAAAATAAAGCTTGTAATATCAAAGGAATACCAGTCACACAAAGAAGTATTACTAGGAGATAAGCTAGATGAAGTAGATAAAACATTTTTTGAGAAGATTTTAAAGGGAATGGGTACAGAAGCCGACTTAGAACTGAGCTTAGCTTACTTATGTGAATATTTATATAAATATTATGGGAAAAAAGTAATATTATTAATAGATGAATATGATACTCCAATAGAAGCTGCATACATAAATATTATGATAATGTTATTGGTTTTATGAGAAATATTTTGGGTTCAGCTTTAAAAGATAATGTTTATCTTCAAAAAGCTATGGTTACTGGAATTTTAAGAATAGCTAAAGAAAGTATTTTTTCAGGATTAAATAATTTGAGTGTCTCATCTATAATAAATTATAATTTTAGCGATAAATTTGGCTTCACAGAAAAAGAAATAAAAATTTTATTAGATTACTATAATGTTCCTGAAGATATAGAGAATATAAAGCAATGGTATAATGGATATATTTTTGGTAATGAGATAATTTATAATCCTTGGTCTATAGTAAATTATATTGAAAATCCATTAGAGGGATTAAAATCTTATTGGGTCAATACCAGCGCTAATGAGCTAGTAAAAAAATTGCTTTCAAAGAGTGATGAGACCACAAAAAGAGATCTTGAAGTGCTTATGGAAGAAAAAACTATAAAGAAAACTATAGATGATAACATTATAATGACTGAAATAGAATATTCCAGTGAAAATATTTGGAGCTTTTTATTATTTACTGGATATTTAAAGGCTACTAAGAAAGAAAATATAGATGGAGAATTAATCTGTGAGTTAAAAATACCCAATAAAGAAGTCTATGCTTTTTATAAAGATATAATAAAGAAATGGTTTTCTGAAACTATAAATAATACAAAATATAATGCTATGATAAATGCCCTAGTATCAGGAGATGTTAAAACCTTTGAATATATAATGAAAGAGTTTGTAATAAATAGTATAAGTTACTTTGATGCAGCTGGAAAAGAACCAGAAAAAGTCTATCATGCTTTTGTTTTAGGAATGTTAGTATCTCTTTCAAATGAGTATTATGTAAAATCAAATAAAGAAAGCGGATATGGGAGATATGATGTAATGCTAATTCCTAAAAATATATCAAAATTAGGCATAATAATTGAATTTAAGAAAATAAATGATTTCTCTGATAGTACTATTGAAGAGGTTACTAAGGAAGCATTGGATCAAATTTATGACATGAATTATAGAGCAAATTTAGAAGAAAAAAATATTAAGAATATACTAGAATTAGCTATTGTATTTAAAGGGAAAAATGTTAAAGTTACATAAAGATAACAATAATTATCTTCTAACACCTCTTCGTCTAAACTTAGGAATAACAAATTGAGTTACTATAAAAACTATTAAGAGCATTGATGCTATAAATTGTATAGCTTCATGTCCTAATGGGTTTATGTGGGATATGAAGGCTATAGTATCAAAGATAAAGTGAGCTATTATTAAAATATAAAGATTTTTATATTTTAATAGATATAAAAAGCATGGAATTGTATTAAACATTATAGGTATCATAGCTGTTAGCTTATAATTAATTCCATGCATAGCTCCAAATATTGTGCAGGTGATTAGAATAGATATAAGTATATTAACTAGATTTTTTCTATGTATTATAGATAAGAATGCAATAAATATGGTGAATTTAAAAAACTCTTCACTAAAAGCTACAATTACTGTCTGTATAACGTGATTATTTAAATAGTAGTTTAATGAGTAGGAAATATTTTTTATACCTTGGGGATCTGGGTTTCTCATAGTTAAAATTACTAATGAGGATATAATTATTTGAATACAATATAATTGCATTGATAAGAATACTATTTGCTTTAAAGATTTATTTCCTGTATTGAGATATGAATATACATCAGACCAACCAGGAATTAGAGCAAAAAGTATAAAAATTAAATAAAAAACAGCTTCAAAAATTATATGGTTTTTTATAGGACGATAGGCAAGAAATAAATACATAATTGGAATTTGAAGTAGATAAATAATAGATTTATATTTTTTAGTAAATTTGATATCATAAAAATTATACATAAATACTCCTTAAATTGTTGATTATTTTAAATTATATTAATAAGAGATAATAAGTATAACTGGAATATCTATTCTAGTATTAACTATCAATAAATCTTACTTAGTAGGGTTTTATAATTTTACTAAGTTTTGATTAATTATACAGGAATGTGTCACTGTTATTGAATAAAATAATTGAGAAAGTTATTGAGTAATAAATTTTTAAAGGCAATATGAGGAATACCAATAGTTATAAGGTATATTTGAGGACAGAATTTTATTATGCCTAGGTAGGAAATCTTTTAGAAAAATATATTGACAATTACATTAAATAATAATATACTTAAAATCAAGTTATTGATATTGGATGTAAAACTAAGATGGAGAAAAAAATGTTCGTTTTGTTAATCTAAGAGAGTCGGCGTTAGGTGAAAGCTGATATTAGCATGAATATATAATGATCACTCCGGAGTTTCCAAGTTGAAAGATTTTTATCAAGTAGATAAGGACGTTTACCAGCGATATATGGTTAGGATTAACAGTGAATTTTTTATTTCATTAAGATCCGATTTGAGAGGCGGTTAATATAATAACCGCAAAAAAGGTGGTACCACGGAAGTTAATCTTTCGTCCTTATGAGCATATGATTGTATATTATATGTGCTTATAAGGACGAGAGATTTTTTATTTATATTAAATTTTTAGAAAGAGGGGTTTTAAGCTATGGAACAGAGTTCAGTAGTGGAAAAAGAAAATGAAACAAATTGTATAACTTTAAATGATGTGTTAGAAGCAAGAGAGAGAATAAAAGATATATGTATAAATACAAAATTAATATATAGTTCATGTTTTAGTAAAGAAAGTGGTAATGAAGTTTATATAAAGCCAGAAAATCTTCAAATTACTGGAGCATTTAAGTTAAGAGGAGCATTAAATAAAATAAGCAAACTAAGTGATGATCAGAAAAAAAGAGGATTAATAGCATCTTCTGCAGGAAATCATGCACAAGGTGTTGCCTATTCTGCAAGTAAACTTGGAATTAAAGCAACTATTGTTATGCCAGAAACTACGCCTTTAATAAAAGTACAGGCTACTAAAAGTTATGGTGTTGATGTAGTTCTTAAAGGACAGATATATGATGAGGCTTATGAAGAAGCTAAGAGATTAGAAAGAGAAAATGGATATACTTTTATACATCCTTTTGATGATTTAGATGTTATGGCTGGACAGGGAACTATAGCTCTTGAAATAATAGATGAATTAAAAGATGTAGATGCTATTTTAGTACCAATAGGTGGCGGCGGATTGATAAGTGGTATATCCGTAGCAGCAAAAGCTTTAAATCCTAATATAAAAGTCATAGGAGTTCAATCAGATGGGGCAAGTGCGATGAAGGTGTCTTTTGATACGGGTATATTAACTGCATCAGATAAAGTTGATACTATTGCAGATGGAGCGGCAGTAAAACAGCCAGGAGATAAAACTTTTGAGGTAGTTAAAAAATATGTAGATGAAATTGTAACTGTAAGTGATGCAGAACTTATAGAAGCTGCCTTTGTACTTTTAGAAAAACATAAGCTTGTAGCAGAAGCTACTGGAGTTATGTCCTTAGCTGCTTTAAAGAGATTGAATTTTAAAGGTAAAAAAGTAGTTTCACTAATAAGCGGAGGAAATATAGATGTAGTAACTATAGCTTCAATGCTTAATAATGGATTATTGTCTAGAGGAAGAATATTCTGTTTTTCAGTTAAATTACAGGATTCTCCAGGACAATTATTAAATATTTCAGAAATATTGGCAAAACAAAAAGCAAATGTAATAAAATTAGATCATAATCAATTTAAAGCTATTGACAGATTAAAAGATGTTATGCTTGAAGTTACTGTAGAAACTAATGGACATGAGCATATACAGGAAATAGTAAAAGCTTTAAATGAAGCAGGATATGATGTTTATAAAGTTTATTAATATTAAAAAATATGTTGACATTATAAATAAAAATGTATATCATATTGATTAAGGAAAATTTAATAGATACGAATATTGTTCTTATCAAGAGAGATGGAGGGACTGGCCCAATGAAATCCAACAACCGGCATTTATATTTAAATGTGACGGTGTTAATTCCAGCAGAAATTTTTTCTGAAAGATAAGAAAAGAAGCCAATAGTATTATTTGCTGCTTTTCTTATGAAAAGCAGCTTTTTATGTTGCAAAAATAAGATCAAAATTATGATAAAAATAAGTTAAATTGTTTATTATAAAAATTCAATATATAAGCTCTTATCAAGAGTGGTGGAGGGATAGGCCCGATGAAACCCGGCAACATTCAACTACAGTTGAAAATGTGCTAATTCCTACAGAATTTTCTGAAAGATAAGAGGCGATTTTATAGCCTCTCATCTTTTAGAGGCTTATTTTTATTATCAATAGTATTATTCTGTTTATAAATTCTATTTAGTCAGTTTTGTATTTTCATCTAATATTTATAATATAGATTAAATTTGAGAAATTATATGTTTTACCGGGGAGGGATTTTTATGTCAGAAAATTGTAGGAGATTAGAAACAATTATGGTTCAGGGTTCTAGGGAGAAAGAAGATATAAAAGGTGCTATAAGCACACCAATATATCAGAGTGCAACTTTTAAGCACCATGGATTGAATGAGAGTACGGGATATGATTATTCAAGATCAGAAAATCCAACAAGGGAGGAACTTGAAAATACAATTGCAAAACTTGAAGGTGGGAAGGCTGGATTTGCTTTTTCAACGGGTATGGCAGCTATAGATGCAGTTATAAGACTTTTTATACCTAAAGACCATATAATTGTATCGGAAGATTTATATGGTGGAACCTATAGATTATTTGAAGAAATATACAGAAGATATGGTATTGAAACTACTTATGTAGATACAACAGATATAAAAAAAGTTGAAGAATCCATAAAGAAAAATACTAAGGCTATTTTTATAGAGACACCTTCAAATCCTATGATGAGAATAACGGATATAAGTAAAATAACATCCCTTGCTAAAGCATTTAAAATATTAACTATAGTAGATAATACATTTTTGAGTCCATATTTTCAAAGACCACTTCTATTGGGAGCGGATATAGTAATTCACAGTGGAACCAAGTTTCTAGGAGGACATAATGACACTCTTGCAGGAATCATAGTGGCAAATAAATTTATTGAGGAAATTAAATTTATGCAGGTATCTACTGGAGCAGTGTTGTCCCCCTTTGATAGTTGGCTTATATTAAGAGGGATAAAAACTCTGGCTATAAGATTAGAAAAACAGCAGAAGAATGCAATAAAAATATCTAAATGGCTTAGTGAATGCAAAAGGGTTAAAAAGGTTTATTATCCAGGACTTAAAGCTCATAAGGGGTATGATATATCAGTAAAACAGACTACTGGTTTTGGATCAATGATATCTTTTGAGGTAAATGAAAGAGAAATTATTGAGAAATCACTTAAGAAATTTCAAACTATATATTTTGCAGAAAGTCTCGGCGGTGTTGAAAGTCTCATAACTTATCCTTATATTCAGACCCATGCCTCAATACCAGAGGATATAAGAAACAGAATAGGAATTAAAGATACACTTTTAAGACTGTCTGTGGGAATCGAAAATGTTAAGGATTTAATAGAAGATCTTGATAGATCATTAAATTTATAATTTAGGTAAAGGAGATAGAAAAATGGATTTTGGAACTAAACTTATTCACAATGGGAATGAAATAGATAAGACCACAGGAGCTTTAAGTATACCTATATATCATGCTTCAACTTTTCATCAATTTGATATAGATAATTTTGGTAAATATGATTATTCAAGATCAGGTAATCCTACAAGAGAAGCTCTTGAAAATACTATAGCTGCTTTGGAAGAAGGGGATAGTGGTTTTGCATTTTCTTCTGGAATGGCTGCCATATCTTCTGTATTGTCTATTTTTTCTGCTGGAGATCATATTTTAGTTTGCAGAGATGTTTATGGTGGTACCTACAGGGTAACTTCTTCATTTTTTAAAAAATTTAATGTGGAAACAACTTTTATAGATGCTACTAACATTGGAGAAATTAAAGAGAGAATAAAAAACAATACTAAGGCTATATTTCTTGAATCGCCTTCTAATCCACTTTTAAAAATAACTGATTTTAGAGCAGTTATAGAAGTTGCTAGAAAAAATAACATCGTAGTTATCGTAGATAATACTTTTATGTCTCCATATCTTCAAAATCCTATTAAATTGGGAGCAGATGTTGTGGTACATAGTGCTACAAAGTTTATTGGAGGACATAGTGATGTTATAAGTGGACTTGTGGTAGTAAAAGGCAAGGAACTTTCAGATAAAGTGAAGTTTGTACAGAATTCCTTTGGTGCTGTTCTTGGACCACAGGATTGCTGGCTGCTTTTAAGAGGACTTAAAACGCTTAAAGTGAGATTGGACTATCAGCAGAAAAGTGCACTTAAATTAGCAAAATGGCTTAGAGAACAGGAAGAAGTAGCTAAAGTTTATTATCCTGGACTGCTAGAACATCCAGGTAGTGAACTTCATCTGTCACAAGCTAAAGGTGGTGGAGCAGTTTTATCTTTTGAAACTAAAGATGATGAAACAGCTAAAAGGTTTATGAGAAAGGTAAAACTTGCAGCAGTAGCAGTGAGCCTTGGAGGGGTGGAAACTATAGTTTCCTATCCAGCTAAGATGTCACATGCTGCTGTCCCAAAGGAAGAGAGGGAAAGTCTTGGAATAAAGGATAGCCTTATAAGAGTTTCTTTAGGTCTTGAGGAAACAGAGGATATTATAAAAGATTTTAAAAATGCACTTTCTATATAATATATAAAATAGAATCATTATGCTGTATAAAATATTCAGTGTGATGATTTTCCTTTTATCATAGAGAATTTTGAATTTATTTAGTTTAAATATTCACATATGTCGTAAAAATGAATTTTATAGACTGGTAAAAAGTCATTATAATAATTTGTTAAGAGTTATTATTGTATAAAAAAGTCTTTCACAAGGAGATGAGCTCTAGTTATCTCCTTGTTTCTTAGAATAACTTGCAGAAGTTGAGAATAAAATGCAGAACTTCCATTTGACATTATATTTAGCTATTATGCTATAATAAATTAAATAATATAAAACTTTAGACCAGCTAGTAAAAGTCAATAGAAATTAAAAAAATAATTTATGAGTAAAAATTTGCATAGCAAATAATCCATTGAAAAACACGAACAATGGAATTAATTGTAAGATGATTAGTCTTTAAGTT
>Ga0334885_1000245_pt1 | contig 101879 bp, 106 predicted proteins | sample GraSluR1_MG_8_FD_207233 | JGI IMG/M metagenome (GOLD analysis project Ga0334885, IMG submission 207233) | Sludge microbial communities from methane-producing bioreactor in Wageningen University, Netherlands - Granular Sludge_31_05-R1 | ecosystem: Engineered > Bioreactor > Anaerobic >...
GAACCACCGCAGCGTGGCACGTCCTTGTGGCGGCCGATGCGATGATAGCAGTAGGGGACTCGGCACCGTAAGGCGCCGCAACAGGGAGAAGTAGGTCCTGTGCCGCCGTGAATTACGTGTCGCACGATGACGTATTGTCCCGGTGCGTCCAAGTGTCAGCGCCACTCCCGCAGCAGGATCCGAAGCTCCTTGGTGGGAATCCTCTGCCGCCGGGGCGGTGATTTGCCCCTCAGCGCCGAGGCGGAACGCGTATCATTGATGATCAGCATCAACAAGTCGGCGCCGGCGAACGTCTGGGGTGCCGAGAATCTCACATTCGCACGGGAGGAGCACGGTATGCGCAGGTTCGTGGTCGGGTTGATTGTGGTGGTGATGGTCATGGCGGGGCTTGCGGGCTGCGGCGACTCTGAAGGTGGAGCGGCGGCCGGTCTTCCCACCAGCTCCACCACCGCCCAGACTGCCGGTGAGACCACGCCGCCCACCGAGCCTCCAGCGGACGGCTCGGGCGGGAGCGAAGCCTGGACCACCGTTGCCGAATTGCGCTCGACCGACCCCTTCTTCCAAGACATGGAGGGCCTTCTGATCAGCGAGGCGTTCACCGTCACGGGTGACGTGCGTGTGGTGCTCGACATGCCGGAGGCCGGCCACATAGACGGTGTCATTGTCGCTGTTGTGCCGGAGGAGGCCGCCGCCGATGTGTTCACGCTTCTTCGCGCGATGGAGGATGCCACCGTTCTCACCTTGATTCCGTCGGCTCCGGTGAAGGAGGTCCCGGGCCTCGACGGCACCTACGTGCTCGTCAACTCGTTGCCTGCCGCCAAGGACTGGACGCTCGAAGTGCAGACCCGAAACTGAGATGGTGCCCGCCGCTCGCTACTGCCGACCGCTCGCCAGCAGCAGCCCGCTTGGCTCCCTCTCGGGGCTCCGTGGAAGGCCCGAGTCAGTCCGGGTGAGCGGTGCGCGTATGTGCGGCGCAATGCTTCGGATATGATAGACAAATGGACTATCGGCCTCCTTCATCCAGCGACGCCTACAAGCTGATATCGGAACTGGTCGCCGACTTCTTGTACTGCTTCTCGGTATCCGAGGCAGGAGACGGTTTCCGGCTGGAGTGGGCGACGGGACGATTGGAGGAGGTCACCGGCTTCACACCGGCGGAGATCGAGGCCGGAGGGGGCTTGGCGGGGATCATTCACCCCGGTGACGCAGACGAGGTTGCAGATCATGCACGCCGGCTTCTGTCCGGCGATGACGACGTGATCGAGTTCCGCGTCGTCACCAAGGCCGGCGAGGTGCGGCGGCTCAGAGGTCATGCCCGGCCGCTTGTGGACCGGGCGAGTAGGCGGGTGTCCGGCATAGTGGGGGCGGCACAGGATGTGACCGAGCGCCGGCGCGAGCAGGATGAACTCCGCGACAGCAGAAGCCGCCTGAACGCACTCATTGAGCATGCGCCCGTCGGTATCGTGCAGATCGATCAGGACGCATGTGTCACGGTGTGGAACCCGGCTGCCGAACGCATCTTCGGGTGGACGGCCGAGGAGACTCTCGGGAGGCCACTACCCTACATTCCCCCCGACAAGCGCGATGAAGCGCTCGCGCTCATCGGGCGTGGACTTGAGGGGGAGCCACACTTGGGGCTCAAGATGGAACGGCAGCGCAAGGATGGAGCCCGCATCACCATCATGCTGTGGTCTGCTCCCGTCTATGACGCCCAGGGCGTGGTCACGGCAAGTATAGGCGCCTTCGAAGACATGACCGATCGGGTGCAGGCGGAGGAAGCGCTCCGGGTGGAGCGGGAGTTCAGCATACTGCTTCTCGATACCATGCCGGTGTTCTTCGTGGCCATCGACGCGCGGGTCACCACCCTGCGGATGAACCGGGCGCTGCTCGAAGCGGTGGAGTACACGGCAGAGGAGGTGTCGGGCCTGCCGTACCTCTCCACCTTCGTGCCCGAGGAGGAGCACGCGGCCGTTGCTGCGGTCTTTCGCTCAATTGCAGACGCGGGGGAGTTCTCGCTGAACGAGAACCACATTGTGAGCCGCTCGGGGCGTACCTTCTTGGTGGAGTGGCGGGGGAGGCCGGTGTTGGGCGCAGACGGCACCCTGGATTTCTTCGTGGGGGTGGGCATCGACATCACCTCGCGCCGGCAGGCCGAGGAAGAGCGCAGGAAGATGGAGTGGCAGCTTCTGCAGTCCCAGCGCATGGAGTCGGTGGGCCGCTTGGCCGGAGGTGTGGCGCACGACTTCAACAACATGCTGCAAACGATTCTGGGCTACGCGGATATGGCCTTGGCTGAAGTACCCGCCGACTCTCTGCTCGCCGAGTACGTGTGGGAGATGCGGGGTGCGGCTGAGCGTTCCGCCGATCTCACCCGGCAACTCTTGGCCTTTGCCCGCCGCCAGACCATCGCCCCCCGCATACTCGACGTCAACGAGAGGGTGGAAGGACTCCTTGGCATGCTGGAGAGACTGATCGGTGAGCAGATCACCCTCACCTGGCGACCCGCCGCCGGTCTGCCGTCGGTACGTCTCGACCCCTCCCAGCTCGACCAGCTCCTCACCAACCTGGTGGTCAACGCTCGTGATGCCACCCCCGGCGCCGGTGAGATCGTCATCGAGACCGGCCACGCGGTGCTCGACGAGGCCTACTGCGTGGGGCGGGAGGGCCTCGAGCCGGGTGATTTCGTGACTCTCACGGTAAGTGATACCGGCAGGGGCATGGATCGAGCCACCCTTGACCGCGCGTTCGATCCGTTCTTCACCACGAAGGTGGTGGGCTGCGGCACGGGGCTCGGTCTGGCCACCGTCTACGGCATCGTCAAGCAGAATTCGGGCTCCATCACTGCCTACAGCGAACCGGGACGAGGTTCTACGTTCCGTGTCTACCTGCCTGCCTTCGGCGGCCCGGTCGAAGAACCGTCTGTCCCCCGTATAGGGGCGAGTCTTGTGGGCGGTTCCGAGACGGTGCTGGTAGTGGAGGACGAGGTGACCATTCTTGATCTCACCCGCCGCCAGCTCGAGGGCTTGGGCTATCGCGTACTCTCTGCCGGCCGACCCGCCGAAGCACTGGCGAAGGCCGCCGCTCACGATGGGCCTCTCCACCTACTCGTCACCGACGTGGTCATGCCGGGCATGGATGGGCGGGAACTCGCCTCCCGATTGCAGGCCGTCCGGCCCGGGCTTCGTTGTCTGTTCATGTCCGGGTATACGGCCAACGTGATCGCCCACCGGGGTGTGCTCGATGAGGGAGTGCATTTCTTGGAGAAGCCCTTCACGCAGGCTGCGCTCGCGGCCAAGGTGCGTGAGGCGCTCGATACTACAGGCACTCTCCCGGCCGAGCCACGCGAGCCCCCGCCCGAAGGTGTCTGAGCCGGGACGGCAGGACGACCGCGCAGCCGAGGCACGGCCCGAGTCGCATCCTGACCCGGAGCCGGAGCGCTTCGAACAGCTCGCGCTCGGGCCCACCATCACCGGCCCAGGGAGGCGCACGGAAGACCTCTACGAGCCGGGCACTCTACTCACCATCAGGGGTGAACGCGGCACCTTCCGGTACCGACACGCCAGTCTCAGTCGGGACGGCCGCATCAGTCTGCACTTGGTGGGGAATGAAGGCTATCGGGCTGTGCGTCCCGACGAGGTCATCCCGGTGCGGCAGAAGAGGCACCGAAGGTAAGCACCGGGAGACCCATCACGCGGAAAGGGCGGGCCGGCACTGCCGCCGGCCCGCCCTCCGAGTGTTCTCCGGGCGAGGGTCTCCCGGTTCGCGGGCGCTACTTCTTGGCGTTCCCCTTCTCCACGAGCAGGCGGTAGGCCGCCGGGAATGAGGTGGCCTCGGGCAACCGGTTGCTGAGCACGATGGTCACCTGCTCGCGGTTGAGGAGCGAGGTGTCGAGGGTCTCAGAACTGCGCTGGTACTCTGCGTCGGAGACGATCTCAGCATCCACGATCTCTATCCCCTCAAACTTGCCCTTCACGTACTGCGGGTTGAGCAGGGTCATGGCCCAGTCGTTCTCAGCCAGGCCGGTGGTGTGCTGCCAGCCGTCGAGATCCCACGTGCCGGAGCCTGACTCCAGGTCGTCCTGCAGCAGGGTCTCGGTCGCGTCGGTCACCACGATGTCGTCCACATAGAACCCGGCCTCGGTGGTGGCCCAGTCGGTGATGTAGAGGAAGCGCAGCAGGACGCTCTGGCCCGCATAGGCGGAGAGGTCGAAGCTCTCCTCCACCCAACCGCCGCTCGAGCCGGTGAAGCCGGGCAGATTGTCAACTGCCGTGGTGATGGCCGAAGGATCGTGATCGATGGTGGTGTCTTCGTTCTCGAGGCTGATCCAGGTGGTGCCGCCGTCGGTTGAGATCTGCACGAAGCCGAAGTCCCAGGCATCCTCGATCTGGTAGTTGGCCCAGAAGGTGAGGGCGGCGTCGCTTCCCAGCGTGAGTGGTGCGGCCAGCGTGGCGGTGTTGAAGAGGAGATCACCCCGGCCGCCCCACAACTGCCGCGAGCCCGAGTGAGCCGGAACGCCGGTGGTCAGTGGTGCCCGCAGGTTGGCGATCAGCTTGGGCGTGAAGCCCCCGTAGGTCAGATACATGGGGGCGTAGGGCATGAGATCGCCGAGGGGATACTGCACCGTGCCGGAGTTGTAGCCGCCCCAGTAACGGGGTATGGGCAGATTGCCGCGGTTGTCGGAGCCGTAGTGGTTCTTGATGCTCCACTGGATGGAGTAGCCCCAGGTGTCGGCGGAGGGGATGTCGAGGCCCTCGTAGCCGAGTGGCGCTCCCGAGGCACCGGGGAGCGCGAGGTCATCCAGGTAGTTGGCCAGGGTCCAGTCCCGATATACGTCGTCGAAGGTGACATCGCCGTAGCCTTGGGAGGCCAGTTGGTTCTCGATGCCTTCGATGCCGTTGGTCGAGTCGTTCACCAATCCCTTCACGAAGTCCGGCCCACCGAAGTTCTCCAGCAGGTAGAGCTGGAAGAGATAGCTGGCGCCGTAGTCTTCCAGCCCGCCCCCCCACACGGTGAGCGGAGTGCGGTGGTAGATCGTGTAGTAGGCGAGGGCGTCGGAGGAATGCCCGTAGCCCACCAGGTAGGGGGCGAGATCGGCCAGGCCCTCGTCAACCCAGGAGGCCTCATCGGGGTCGTGGTCGTAGTGGATGGCGTGTTCGTACTCATGGGTGAACACCTGCTCGTACAGGTACGGCCTCGCAGCGTCGGGCCCCACCCTGTTCGCCCAATCGTAGGAATCGATGTGAATGATGTTGCGGTCGGCGTAGGTGTCGTTCATGTCGGGCCAGAAGTAGCCGGCCACGTAGAACGGATACTCCGGGTCGTCGTAGTTCTCGTCGACGATGTTGTAGACGAGGATCATGACGCGCTGGGGGTCGTCGGTGGCGTACCAGTCGTAGCCCCAGGAGGCGTACAGGCCGCCGGTGCCGTCACGATCGTTCGTGAGGCCGAAGTAGTGTGTGGCGCCGGGGTAGATGTGGTCGTTGAACTCCGCGAAGAGGTAGTCGACCTGTTCCTGCGTGACCACGTGGGCGGGCCGGGGGTCGCCGGGCCCATAGGAGAGGTCGTTCGCCACCCAGATCTCGGCTTTGCCTCCGATAGCCCTCAGGGTGAACTCTCGCCAGCCGTCCGCGTAGAGCCACTCCACGTCATCTACGCCGGCGGCCCGGCCGCCGCTCGAGCGCACGGCGGCGGCGAGTTCAGACGCCGCCGCTTTGGTGGCGCCCTGAATCTTGCTATAGGCGGCCCTTCCATCGAGGCTTTTGTAGTAGGTGTCCATGTCCACAGGGATCCCGCTGGTGGGCATCGTGCCGACGCTCTGAGCGGCAAGTGCCGTTGCGGTGAATAGCATCAAGAACAAGAGTGACGCCAAGAGAACGAGCGTGATGCGAGGTGCAGTGCGGTGTCTCATAGTCCTTCATCCTCGCGAAAGGTGAGACTCCGGACGCGGACTCTTCATGGTTGAAAACGCCTGCTATCCTCAAGTGTCCGCACCATGAGGCCTTGAGCACCGTAGTGATCGTGTTCGCGACCGTTGGCCACGAACAAGACACTTCCAGTATTGTCCCGCCGGGGTCGAGATGCACGTGGTAATTCGACATAGAAGGGTACTTGGGGCGGCCACACGTCAATACGTAAGAATTCCTGCTGATTGACGAAGTTCTTATGGGTGGACCTCACGCCCTCTCATCGTATACTTCCAAGAGAGTAGTGATTCGGTACGTGCAGGTTGGACGACCGCCGCCGCGTCTGGGTGAGCGTGATTGATGGGAGGCTTTGCTCCGGTTCGCGTGGCGACCATGAGCAGGGGCTCCGGGGGGAGAATCGTGAGAGAGCTGCAGGCCAAACAGGGTTTCATCTGCGACATGGACGGGGTGGTCTACCGGGGGGGACTCGCTTCTGCCTGGAGCCCGCGAGTTCGTGGCCTGGTTGGAGGCGGAACACAAAGACTACCTCTTCCTTACGCAGAACAGCCAACGGACTCGTGAGGAGCTGCAGCAGCGGCTGCTTCGCTTGGGCATCGAGACCGACGCCATGAACTTCTACACGGCCTCGCTGGCCACCGCCAGCTTCCTGGCGGCCCAGTGTCCTGGTGGCAGTGCCTTCGTGATCGGGGATGCCGGGCTCACCAATGCCCTCTACCAAGCCGGCATCACCATGAACGAGTTCGACCCGGACTACGTAGTGGTGGGAGAGACGAGCTCCTACTCCTTCGAGAAGATCGCCACCGCCATCAGGCTTGTGTTGGCCGGGGCCCGTCTCATCGGAACCAATCCGGACCTGGTGCTTCCCACGGCTCAGGGCATCTTGCCCGGTTGCGGGGCCATGATCGCTCCCATCGAGCGGGCCACCGGGCGCTCCGCCTACTTCCTCGGCAAACCCAATCCTCTCATGATCCGCCACGCTCTCCGCTCACTCGGTACCTCGCGTGAGGAGACGGTGTTCATCGGCGACTCCATGGAAACCGACATCATCGCCGGCATCCACACCGAGATCGATACGGTGCTGGTGCTGAGCGGTCACACTGCCGAGGAGGACCTGGCCAAGTATGCCTATCGTCCGACGTACGTGCTCGGGGGAGTGGGCGATATCGTGGCGGAGGTGCCATCACGCCCCCCGAGCGTGGGAGGTGAATCATGAGCACGGCATTGGTGGTCTACAGCACCAAGAAGAGCGCGACGGAGGGTATCGCCGCGTGCATCGCCGAAGGGTTGCGCGAGGCCGGAGTTGAGGTGGAGGTGAAGGGGAGCGCCGAGATCAAGGATTCGGCGCACCTCGAGGGCTACGACGGGTATGTCTTCGGTTCCGCCACCTATCACGGCGAGATGCTGCAGCACAGCAAGCAGCTTCTCTTCGTGGCCGACAAGGCCAATCTGAAGGGCAAGGTGGGTGCCGCCTTTGGGGCGTTCGGGTGGAGCGGTGAGGCCCCGAGCCGCATCTTCGCCACCATGGAGCACATCCTGGGCATGGACATGGTGGAGGAGCCGCTTCGCCTGAAGTCCCCCATCACCGAGGAGGAGTGCGAGAAGGGCCGGGAGTACGGGAGGCTGGTGGCGGCCAGGCTCAGCCGGTAGCTGTTGGGGCCGGCCGGTCTCTGAACCCGGCTGCGAACCGCACAAAGGCAAAGACGTCGGCGAAATTCGACACCACTCCGAGCGATACGCGCATAGTGTTCGGTGTCTTACCCGTGGACTGCCGGATGATGCTTCCACGCTGGTCGAAGGTCGGCGGGGCCGGCGTGAAGAAGCAGGGGGCCATGTCGTCCCGGGTGAGGTGATGGGCCACCTCCCCGTCTCCGGGGTTGCAGAAACAGCCGGTGCGCAGCGATATGGCTTGTTCAACCGCCTCACTCTGTGCCGCTCCCACCTCATAGGGCTCACCGGCTGGGTCGAGTAACAGAAAGGCGATGGTGGCACCCCGCTCCTCCATGGTCGTGGGGCCGAGAATACGCACCATCGGACTTCCGTTGGAGTGGTGCAGCCCGATGGTCACCGCCGGCAGTCCCAAGAAATCCGTTGTGCCGTCCTCGAAGCCGGCCGGCCGCTCCCCCCGGGCGGTGGGCATCAGTCTTCGGTTCGGTCCTTCCGGACTCGATGATCCATAGACAGGATACCTCGGTTCTCAACGTGCGCTAAACTCCGGGCTCGCTCCCGCCGATAGAACGAGGAAAGGGACTGTCTGACGGAGGATCGGGTGAGTTCCTTCGTCGTCTCTTGAGATCGGCGCCGGCTGAAGGATGCGCCGGTGGCTTGGCTCTCTCGAGGGTGGTCCACCCGTCGGGAGGATGGATGCGGAAGCCGACAACGCGCACAGAGGGATGCGACTGTGGGGCCCTTCAAGAGACCCTGCCCACCCACCGGCCCGCGCCCGCCTCGGCGGCCCCGTCCGCCCCGCCCACCCACCGCCCCGAGCCCGCCCCGGTAGGAGCGAATGGGGGCGAGCTCGAAGGCAGATTGAGCCGGGCCGTGAGGCACATCGAGGACGGATTCCTTCTCACCGACGAGCAGGGAGTCGTGGTGGTGTGGAATCCGAAGATGGAGGAGTTCTTCGGCATCCCGGCCGCAGACGCGCTCGGCAGGCCCCTCTGGGAGCTGCATGCTCGGCTCCTCCCGGGCGACCCCCCTGGCCGTGACAGGGAACGTGTGGGCCGGGAGAGCCGCGAGGCCATCGAGGCGGCCTTGGCCGGGGAACCTACCCAAGCCGCCATGACGCTCAACCGAGTGGGGGAGGCGCATGTCTCCGACGGTAGCAGTCGACGGTCTGTTCAGCTACTGCCTTTCAGCGCCGAGACCGACGGGGGCTTCGTAGTGGGTGCGGTGTGTCGCGATACCACGGCGATGCGGCGGGAGTTGGCCGAAGAAGCGCGGACCGAACGTCTCACAGCACTGCAGGACCTCGCCCGCGGGGTGGCCCATGATTTCAACAATCTCCTCACCACCATTCTCGGAAGCGCGGGGAGCGCCCGGGAGGAGCTCCAAGATGTCGCCTGGGATCTCGAGTCGATCCATCGGCACCTGGTGCGGGCCGAAGAGGCGGTCTTGGAGGCGAGAGGCCTGGTGACCCAACTCCTTCTCTTTGCCCGGGGAGAAGGAACGGAGCTCCGTCCGGTCCGGCTTGCCTCTGTCGTTCGCCAGCAGATGGACCTGGTCTTGAGCGGCACCGAGGTGCAGGGCGGTGTGCCGGTACGCAGCGTGCTCGAGGATCCCCCTGACCTGTGGGAGGTACGGGGCGACCCCGATCAGCTGGCCCAGGTGGTCCGCAACCTCATCCTCAATGCGGCCCAGGCGGCGTCGCCCGTGGGCGGGGAGGTGCGGGTGTCACTTCGGAATGTGGATGAGTCTCCGGGAGAGCCTCGTGTGGAGCTCGAGGTCGCGGACGACGGCCCAGGCATTCCGGAGGCGCTTTCTGAACGCATCTTCGATCCCTTCTTCAGCACCAAGGCGGACGGGACAGGGCTTGGCCTCAGCGTGGTATGCAGTGTGGTGGCGAGGCACGGGGGAACCATGACTGCTGAGAATCGATCCGAAGGCGGCGCCTGCTTCACTGTGACGCTCCCTGCAGTGGCGGGAAGGCCGGAGGATGAAGAGCGGGGAGTCGACGGGATACCCGAGCGAAGAGGGCAATCCCGGGACAACGCTGAGCCCATGGATTGGCCTCAAGTGGTGAAGTTCCGCGGACGGCGGGTGCTCGTGGTGGAGGATGAACCCACGGTGCGCGCGGTGGTCACGCGCATGTTGCGGTCGCTCGGATTCCAGGTGACCTCTGCGGGATCACCGAGTGAAGCCGTCGAACTCGTCGGCAGGGGGCGGAGTGCCTGGAAACACGGAGACGGGACGGAGGGGAATGCGAAAGAGGCACTCGCCTTTGATCTGGTGCTCACCGATCTCCGCCTGGGAGTAGATGGGGACGGTCTCGACGTGGTCACGTTCGTGCGGGACGTGCATCCGAAGATACCGGTGCTCATCACGAGCGGCACCCTGGGCGCAGGCGTGGCGGGTGCCGCGGCTGGGCTCGATCTCGCACCCGAGCTGGCTCGGGGCACGGTTCTCCTCGGCAAACCCTACACGTTCGACGAGCTCAGCACCGCCGTGTGGGACCTCCTGGGTGGGTAGATGTGGAGCGGGTGACTGAGAGTGAAGGCCGCGTGAGGGCGGCGCAGGTGGAGTACGATCCGGCACGGTGCACGCTCACGGTGCCGAACGATCTAGCCTTTCTGCCCATGGTCCAGGCTTTCGTTCGCAATTATGTCTCCTGGCTGGGTTTTCCTCCCGAGGAGCAGGCCCGTTTCGACCTGCTCGTCGAAGAGGAGGTGACCAACGTCATCGAGGGGGCGTTCGCTCCCGGTGAACGAGCCGAGTTTGCCGTGTCCTGTGAGCGGGTGGCCGGCGGAGTGCGTCTCACGGTTCACGACGAGGGGATGCCGCACGATCCCTCCCTGGTTGCCGACTACGATCCTTCGGCTGACCTTGACAGCCGGAGCGAGACCGGACTCGGCAGTTTCCTCCTGCGAAGCTTCGCCGACGAGGTGGAGTTCCACAACCTGGGCAGCAAGGGCAAGCAGACCGTCATCGTGAAGTACCTGGCGGGGGAGTCCGTGGCCGACGGATCTGTGTGGGGTCCGCCGGTGTCTCTGGGACCGCCGAAGACCGTTCCGGTGGAGGGACGCGCCGGGATAGAGATCGTGCCGATGAAGCCCGAGCAGGCCGTGGAAGTGGCTCGTTGCATCTACGACTCCTACCGGTACACGTATGTCAACGAGCAGATGTACTACCCAGATCGTATCGCGGCGTTGAACGTCTCCGGCGACATCTACTCCGCGGTGGCAGTGGCTCTGGACGGTGAGGTGGCGGGTCACGCGGCTTTGGTCTTCTCTCCTGAGGATCCGGGGGTGGCCGACCTGGCTCTCGCCGCCACGAAGGCCAAGTTCCGTGGCCAGTCGATCGCGAGCCGGTTGGGCAAGTTCCTCGACGGGGAGGCGCTCGCCCGGGGCCTCGCAGGCCTCTTCATCGAGGAAGTCACGGTCCACACCTTCACCCAGAGGTTCTGCCACAAGATAGGCTTCATCGATTGCGGCTTTCTCCTCGCGTATTCTCCGGTGACGACGTTCAGGGGCATAGACGAGGACAGACGTGCGCGCGGATCGGTCATCATCGGTTTCAAGTATCTCTCGCCGCCGGTCCCACTCAGACTCTATGCGCCCGCCCGTCAGCGCGAGGTGATCTCGCAACTCTATGCGGATATGGGGGTCAGCGTTGAGATGGTGCCGTCCCCCGCCGAGGGCATCAGCCAAGAAGAGCCGGGCCGGGGTGAGCCGCTGGGCCGCGGTGAGTCACCACGCCGGCGTGAGCCGCTGGGCCGCGGTGAGCCCGTGCTCATGACCACGGTCAACCTCAGGCGGGCGGTTGCCACCATTCGCATCCCCGCGTACGGCGAAGGCTTGAAGGCAAAGCTCCGCCGCGAACTTCACCGGGTACTGCGCGAGGAGGTCCGGGTGGTGGTGGTATTCCTCGATCTCCTCCGGCCGGGAACCCCCTGGGTGGCGGACATGCTCGAGAACATGGGGTTCCTCTTCACGGGCATACGGCCGGGGGGTGGCGTCTCGGAGTGGGCGGTGTACGAGTTCTTCCACGGAGTCATCATCGACTACGACGGTATCCAGGTGGAGTTGGAGTCGACCCGTCGCCTCCTCGACTACATAAGGCGGCACGACCCGCACGCGGCGGACGTGTAGGCGGGAGCGGCGTGTGTCCGGCACTCGGTGCTCACGACTCGTGCTAGAACTCCGAGTAGTGCTCTTTCATGCATGTGGGGCAGATGGAGTGGGTGAAGTCGGCGTGAGGATGGTCAACCAAGTACTCCTCGATGGGGTGCCACGCGCCTCCTTCATCCCGGAGGCTCTTGCAGTGTGAGCAGATGGCCACCAAGCCGCGCAAAGCCTGTAGTTCGCCCAGGTAGTCAGACAGGCGCCGGTGTTCATCACCGAGGATCTGGTTCACGTGGACCATCTCGAGTTCGGACTCGATGAGATCGCGCATCTTGGCAAGGAGGGCTTCGTACCGTGCCGAGTATCCGTTCGGCCTGTTGTCGAGCACGCAGATGGTGCCGAAGGGCTCACCGTCGGGGAGCATGATGGGCAGGCCGAGGTACGAGATCATACCCAGCTCGATGTCCGGATTGTGATCCCACCCGGGGTCTAAGCGTGCGTCCGGCAGGAGCAGCTTCTCTTTGGTCTTGAGCACCGTCTCGCAGTACAGACCCGATCCCCACACGTGCTCGGAGTCTCCCGCCACGTAGGGGTTGCTCTCGTTCCTGCTGGCCACGAACACCTCGATGTCAGGGTCGTGTACGTGCATGATGAGTGCGGCGGGCACATCGATGAGGTCGACCAGCAGGTCGACGATATCCTGCCAGCTGTCGAGTATATGGGAGGGAATGGTGAGGCCATGAGGCCCGCCGTCGTGGCGCACGCCGTCTTCCCCTTCACCCGTGAATAGCCCTCTCGCTTCCACACTAGCACAACCTGTGGCGCAAGCCTCAGCTGGTGGCGACCACGGTGGGCTACGCGAGCACGCGTATACTGCCCGCAATGGACTCCGGGATGGTGCGCATCGCTCTGGTACAGGTGGGCCTCGATGACGGCGAGGCGGCGGCCGCTCGCCGTGAACGGGTATGGACGTGGGTGGCGCACTCGTGTGAGGGGGCCGATATGGTCGTGCTCCCCGAGCTCTGGGTGACGGGGTTCTTCCACTTCGACCGCTACCCTGAGGAGGCGGAGCCCCTGCACGGGCCGTTTGTGGAGCAGGCGGGTACGGTGGCGCGGAAGCTCGGCTGTGCGCTTCACGCCGGAAGCTTCGTGGAGCGACGCCCCGACGGATCCCTCGCCAACACCAGTGTGCTGCTTCAGCCCGATGGGTCAGTGGCAGCCGTCTATCGCAAGATACACCTCTTCGGCTTCGACTCCGAGGAGAAACGCCTGCTACGGCCGGGCAGGGAGCGGGTGTGTGCCGGCGCTCCCCCGGGTACGCGCGCCCGCGGGCTGGGCCGGCTGGGCATGGCCACCTGCTACGACGTGCGTTTTCCAGAACAGTTCCGGGAGCTCCTCGATGCGGGTGTGGAGACGTACGTGGTGCCCGCCGCCTGGCCTGCCGCGCGCATCGAGCATTGGCGGCTCCTGACCCAGGCCCGCGCGCTCGAGAACCAGGCTGTGTTTCTCGGATGTAACGCGAGCGGTGTGTGTGCGGGCAACCGGGTGGGGGGCAGGAGCCTGGTCTGCGACCCCTGGGGTGTGGTGCGGGCTCTGGCGGGGGAGGGGGAGCAGCTCCTGTGGGCCGAGGTGCCGATGTCGGCAGCCGCTGCGGCGCGCGGCCTGTTTCCGGCGGTGAGTGACCGAGGCGCAGCCGATTCCTAGCCGGAACGGCCGGTTCCCCCGAGGCGCAGTAGGGCCTCCCCGGCTCGTTGCCCGCCTGCGCGGTAGTCCTCAGTCTTCGTCATGTGGCTTGCCCGGGGTCCCGGTCCATCCCGCGGCCCCGGCCGACGGCCGCTCCGACCCGAGCATGGTGAGCACGACGCCCACGAGGAGGCAGAGGGCAAGCCCGACGGCAAAGGCACTGCGGGCGGCGCCGGCGCTGAGTTCGTGGAGTGCCGGCGCATCCCCGGAGCCGAGGGCTTCAGAGGAAGCGGTGAGTCGCGCCGCTGTCTCGAAAGCCGCCACGCCGAGTGCGAGACCCAACAGAGACGAGGTGTGGACCAGCCGCTCTCGAGTTGTGGGCGCGAGGGAGGTGGAGCCGGGAAACCGAAGGAAGCGCACCGCGGGAGCGAAGAGGCCTCCGGCCACGCCGACCAGGACCATCGCCGCGAGAGTCAGAGCCAGGGCGGCTGCGAAGGGTTCGGGTAGAGGAGTGAGGAATACCGCTGCCACGATGAAGCCCCCCGCAGCGAGGAAGGCGGCGAGGAGGCACAGGCGCCGGACGGCGCCTGTGCCTCCCGCTTCACGCGAGCGGCCGGCTCGTAGCCGTGCGAATCGTTCGGCCGGTGCCTGCGAGGCGGCGTGGACTGCAACGACGAGGCCCGACAGCCAGGCCGCGGCGCCCAGCGTGTGCTCGACGAAGAAGGGCAAGATGAACAGCACGCCGCCGAGAGCCGCGCAGAAGAGGAGGCAGGCGGCCAGCGTGTCGGCCGGCCCGCGGCCTCGGAGCGCTTTCAGGTCGAAGAGCGGCTCGGGGTGCCGGCGCTCCCGGCGCACGAAGGCGAAGGCGAAGAGGGGTATGGCACCCACGCCGATGAGCACGGCGGCTGAGGTCCAACCCATTGATTGGCCTTGCTGAATGACGAAAACGAGTGCTATGCAGAGTGCGAAGAGGTGGAAGGCTCCCCACCCATCGTATGACTGTCCCGTCCAGCTCTGGATGGGAGGGGTGAGCTCAGGAGCAGCGAGCCCGGGGTCTGCAGCCTCCCGTTTCGAGGCACCTTCACCAGGCGGGGAATCGTGCGCCTGCGGAGGTGCAGGTTCCCCGGAAGCCGATCCCGGCTCCTGCCCGCGGCGGGGAAGCGCCTGAAAACCCAAGACGACTGCGGCAAGCGCGATCGGCACACCGGCGAGAAACACATATCTCCAGCCGCCGAAGGCGGCGATGACCCCCCCGAGAGCCGCACCCAAGGCGAGTCCGGCGATTGTCGCCCTGCCTTCTGTGCCGACCACGGCCAACCCGCCCGCCGTGCCGGCCACCACCGACCCATCCTCTGTGCCAATCATGGATGGGCCCGGCCGCAGCGAGGCGGGGCGAGGAGCCGGGCGCAAGGCCGGAGCGAGCACCGCCGACAGAAGCATGGCCGTGCCTGTGCCCTGCACGACCCGTCCTACGACCAGGTCGGTGAGCCGGGGGGCGAAGAACGCGAGCCCGGCTCCCGCGATGAACACGACAAGCCCCGCCACGTATGTCTTCTTCACTCCTTGGCGCTCGGCCAGGCGTATGAAGAAGGGCAGGAAGCTCCCCTGCAGAAGCAGGCCCATGACGACGACCCACGATACTCCGTCGCTGCCGGCGGTGAAGTGCCGGGCGATGGACGGAAGCGCTACCGCCGCGAGGCCGAGGTCGAAAGATGGAAGCAGCGCACCGAGGGCGAGGGTCGCACGCAGCCTCCGGCCCGGCGTCTCATCCCGAACGTGCGGAGGCTCGTTGTTCACGGCATCGTCAGGGAAGCGGTTCCTCGACGCAATCTGCGCCGGTGGCCGCCGGGCGCAAGGTACCTGCGCCTATCGCGCCCAGAAGGGCAACGCCCGCGGCCAGCCAGAAGGCCAGCGAGAAGTTGCCTGTGGAATCGGCCAACGCCCCGGCAACGGTGGGGCCTATCGCCTGCCCGAGCCCGAAGAAGAGGGTGATGAGACCGAGGGCCGCCGGCGCCAGCCGCGGCCCCAATGCATCGCCGCACGTGGCGGCCATGATAGTGGGAATGCTCCAGGCGGTGAGGCCGAACAGCACGGCCGAGACGACCAACGCGGCCGTGTGGGTGCTACCGGCGAACAGCGCGAATGCGGTGGCTTGGAGCACATAGACGGCGATGAGCGCCGGCTTGCGCCCGAAGCGGTCGGAGAAAGCACCCCAGATCACCCCACAGAAGAGGCTGAGCCAACCCACCAGCATGAACAGCGAACCTGCTGCTTCCTTCGAATACTCAATGTCGGCTATCAACCTCTTGGCGAAGAAGGTCATATAAATGATGTAAGAGAAGCCGTAGGCCAGGTATACGACTCCCAGATGCCACACGGAGGGTGAGCGATATACTTTGTGCCAATCGAGAGTGACCTTGAAGCGGGGACGTGCGCTTTCCGGCTCGCTCGCCTGTGCACCCTCCTCGGAGGCCGCCGCGGTCTCTACAGTGGAGCCCGGTTCGCCCCCACGCAGGATGAGTGCTTTCTCGTCCGGACGGTTGCGCAGGAGGATGAGACCGGCTACGGCCAAGAGCAGCGTGACTCCTCCAAAGATGTACCAGGACACCCTCCAGCCGTTGTCGCCGAAGGCGTTCAGAATACGAGGTACCAGTGGGCCGGCTATGATGAGGCCCGCCGAGGAGCCTGCGAGCACGATGCCGATGGCCAGCCCCCGCCGCCTGCGATCGAACCAGGCCGGAATGAGGCCCATGGTGGGAACGTTCACCGCCCCGCCGCCGATACCGGTGAACGTACGCCATATGGCTGCGGTGAGCGGCACGGCGGCCAGACCGGTGAGTAACATGCCCAGCCCGGTGACGAGCATGCCCACGGTGATGACCACCCGGGGGCCGAAGCGGGTGGCCAGCGCACCGCCGATGGCCGACATGGCCAGGTACCCGATGAGGTTGGCGGTGGCGAGGGCTCCGGCCTCGGTGTTGTTCATGCCGAGGCCTTCCTGCATGGCCGGGAGCACCATGCCGTAGGCAAATCGTCCCATCCCCACCGCCCCAAAGAGGCACAGCGTGCCCACGATGAGAATGACCCACGCATACCCCGGCCCTTGGTAGCCCGCAGAGCCCGGACCTTTCGCCCCGTCTTTCACCTTGACCCTCCTTTGCGGAACCCCCGCATACGCTACCAAGCCTGGGGCGCGGAGAACAACTGAGCTCCTTCTTCCTCACGTGGCACCGAGCCCCCGCACCGCCGACCTCCTGCCCCGCCATTATGTGGTGTGCCGTAGGGCTGTCCATGCGGTGCGGTCTTCTTGACCTGCCCCTCGCTTTGCGCCAGAATATGAGTTCGTTGCATCAGCGTCGAATCCGCCTCCCCCTTGCCTGGGTAGAGGCGCGGGTTCATGCGTTCCTGCCACCCGCTGTTCTGGTACGTTCCGACCGATGCGGAGCACATGATGGGGGAAGCCAGCCGCAAGCCTCGAGGCCGCCCTTGGCGGCGCCTCCTCATGTGGCCCTTCGCTCCCCTCACCAAGTGGCGGTTGCTGGCTGCGGCTATCGACGTGTTCGTCATACTCTTGGCCTACTACTTGGCGCTCGCCCTCCGTTTCGATGCGCAGATTCCCCGTCAGTATGCGGTCTTTGGCTCCAGTTTCTGGATCTTCGCCGCCTTTGCGGTGGTGGTGCATATCGGCGTCAACCGCTTCTTCCGTGTCTACCGGATAGTCGCGCGCTATGTGGGCCTGGTGCAGGCCCTGTGGATTGTGCAGGCCACACTTGTCTCCATCCCCGTGTTGCTGGCCGTCTCCGCCCTCTGGCCGGGGTCGGGCAGGCTCATGCCCCTCACGGTGATACTCATCGGCGGTGTGGCCGCGGGGATGGGCATGGTGGCACTTCGCTTCTACAGCCGTATCCTCCAAGTGCGCAGTCTGGCCAACGTGTCGCCGGAGAAGAGAATGCTCATCGTGGGGGCGGGGCAGGCGGCGGAGATGATACTGCGGGAGATCGACAGGAATCGACAGTTGGGTGTCCACGTGGTGGGGCTGGTGGACGACAACCCTGACCTCCATCAGATGCGCATTCACAACCATCCGGTCTTGGGGGCCATCGCCGACACGGCGCGCCTGGCCGGAGAGTCGGACGCTTCGGAGATTCTCCTTGCCATTCCCTCCGCCACCTCCGAACAGGTGGAGAGAATCTACGGAAAGGTGAAGGAAGCCGGTCTGCCCCTGCACACGCTCCCCTTCATGAGCGACATCATCGACGGGAGGGTCACGCTGGCCGACGTGCGCACGCTCGATATCGAGGACCTTCTCGGCCGTCCCCCGGTCGAGACCGACGTGGACTCTCTCTCCGGCCTCTTCGAGGGCGTCACGGTCATGGTGACCGGCGCCGCGGGCTCCATCGGCTCGGAGATCTGCCGGCAGGTAACGACGTTCCGTCCCCGGCTGATCCTCATGGTGGACAGGGACGAATCCGCCCTCTACGAGCTCCACGAGGAGCTTCGATCCCGCGGCTTCTCGGCCTACCGGCTCGCTCCCTCCTCGATTCTCGACCGCCGCAAGATGGAGAAGCTCATCCGCGAACACCGGCCGCACGTGGTGTTCCACGCCGCCGCCTTCAAGCATGTTCCCCTCATGGAGCTCGCCCCGGATGAAGCGGTACTGAACAACATCACGGGCACACAGATCATCGCCGATTTGAGCGGCCGCTTGGGAGTGGAGCGGTTCGTGAACATATCCACCGACAAGGCGGTCGACCCGGTGAGTGTGATGGGTGCGACCAAGCGCGCGGGTGAGTACGTGGTGCGGCACCTGTCGGAACGCCACCCTGCCACCAGGTTCGTCTCGGTCCGCTTCGGCAACGTCCTGGGGAGCCAGGGAAGTGTCATCCCCGTCTTCCGTCGCCAGATCGAGCAGGGGGGTCCGCTCACCATCACCCACCCCGACATGACGCGTTTCTTCATGTCCATCGGGGAGGCGGTCCAGCTCGTTCTGCAGGCGGCGGCCATGGCGGGAACCGTGCTCCTCGACTGCGAAGCAGAGTCACCCGCGGATGGATCACCCTCCGTCGAGGGCGCAAGGCTCTCTGCAGCATTGCCCAACTACGGGGCCTTCATTCTGGAGATGGGCGGCCCGGTGAGGATTGTGGATCTCGCCCGGCGTATGATCGAGTTCGCGGCCGACGGACACGGGCCTGATATTGAGATCGAGTACACGGGCCTTCGTCCGGGGGAGAAGCTTCACGAGACACTGGTTGGGCGCGGGGAGACGACTCTCGACACCGCGCACCCCATGATCAAGATGGCCTGTGTGGTCGAGAACTCCCCGGGTAGCTATTCCGTGCCCTTCGAGGAGGGTTCCCCGCGGCTGAAGGCGGGCCCGGCTGCGACCGCACACGGGGCGGAGGCGGACGACGGGGATCGCGCGTCGGATGTGGCTGGAGCGGCCGACATCAGCGCCCTTCTTGATCCACACGGTCTGCCCCTCAACTTCGAGGAGAACCTTGCGCGTGCCGTGATGCTGGCAGAGCGCCACGCGTCCCGGCAGAGCCTCATCGAGGCGCTCATGGACATCGTGCCCTCGTACCGGCCCTTTGACTGGGGGAGCGCGGAGAGCCTTCCCGGGGTGGCGGATGCCGAGTGTGGGCAAAGCCTCCTCTCCGCCGGCAGCGCCAAGGGTGCGGATCGCACACCCGAGACCTCCAGCCACAGTGTGGTCGAGTCGAGACTGGATTGGGCGGCCCTCGTGGGCACCCGCTTGGCTCTCGAGCTGGAGCGGTCTGCGGAAGCCATTCTGATCACCGACGAGGCTTCGCGCATCAAGTATGTGAATCCCGCGTATGAGCGGCTGTTCGGGCGCACGACGGCCGAGGTGCTGCAGCACCATGCGAGCGAGTTCATGGGAGCGGACGGTGAACATATGCGTGAGCTCATACGGGCAGGAGTCGATGCTCACGGTGCGTTCACTGCCCGGCTTCGTGCGCCCCACAAGGATGGCGTGCTCATAGACATCCAAGCCACCTTCTCCCCCCTCCGTGACCGCAGAGGCCGGGTCGTTGGCGCCGCCTGTGTGGCCGAGGCTGTTGACGGCGGCGGAAGCGCTTCCCCGGGCGAAGTCTCCTTCAAGCCCTAGCCTTACCCGGCAGGCTCACCCGGGCCTCCCCCCGCCACTCGTGGCCGTCGCCCCACACCGGCGCAGCCGGCGTTTCCGCCCACTTCTTCACCGGAATCCGGTATTCAAAGTGATTCAGGACCGCTCCTAGTATGGAAAGGGCATTACAATGAGGTGAGTCCTGGCTGACGCAGGCGGGAGTACGCGGGGGCATGAAGCGGGGAATTGAGACCAGCCGGTCGGGGGGAGTGGGGCCCCAGGGACTTCGGGGGCTCGCCTCTGCTTGTGAGTCAATCATCGAGTGCAGCAGCCTGCAGCAACTCAAACAGCAATCCGCGCGGGTCATGGGCGAGATGCTGAGGGCCGACTGCGTGGTTCTGGGTCTGGTCAATCAACACACCAACCGGCCCGAGGCAGACACCATAGTCACCTGGCATGTCGAGGGGGGCTTTCTCGAGCAGTACCTTGGCTACTACTGCAGCTTCGATCCCTGCCTCAGCTTCCACGGTGAATCGGGCGATCCGGCTTACGGGCTCGCGAGTGTGATGGCCGACAGGACGCCCGAAGCACAGGAGTTCTTGTTCGACTTCCTTCGACCCCAGGGCATCGCCCGCGGAACACTTCTGTGGTCACACCGGGGTCCGCACGACCTTGCGATCACCGGGTTGTGGCGCGGTCAGGATGTGGCTGAGTTCAGCGAGACGGAGCTCGCGGCCGGGAAGGTTCTCGCCTCGGTGTTGGCGGCCGGTCTCGAGTGTTTCGCGGCCGAACTCCCCGGGGCCTGCCACGCGGGGGACGGCACCGCTCCCGTGTGCTACGAGCTCACCACGCGGGAAGAGGACGTGGCCGCCCTGGTGTGCCGGGGGCTCTCGAACAAGAAGGTGGGGATGTGTTTGCGCATGAGCGTAAACACCGTGGAGACCCATCTCAAGAGCATCTACCGCAAGTGCGGGGTCGGCAGCCGAACCGCGCTTGCCCATCGCTTGACCTATGGGGGAGGGCCGAATGCGCGCAAGGCGTGATAGGCACGGCAGCACGTAGCAGCCGCAATGAAGGAAGGGAGGATGGCTTTGGCAGCCCAAGTGACAGTTGACAACGACACCCTACTCGCGCTGTACCGCAAGATGGTGACCACGCGGGAGGCGGAGCAGATCTGGGCCGACATGCTGGAGAAGAAGGAATTCTATCTCATGGGGCATTTCGGTACTGGGCAGGAGGCAGTGGGAGTGGGCGTGGGGCACGCGCTTCTGCCCACCGACTACCTCTTCCCCACCCATCGCGGCATCGCCGAGTTCGTGGGCAAGGGCATGACACAGAACGACATCTGGGCCGAATACTACACGAAGGCTGAAGGCCCGGCCCGGGGAAAGGGAGGCCTCCATCTCTCCCAGTATGAGGCGGGGCTCATCGGATTGGTGGGCAGCCTGGGCGCCGACTACTCGATCGCAGCCGGGGCGGCACTGTCGGCCAAGCTCAGAGGTTCAGGCCAGGTGGTGGTGATCGGTTTCGGGGAAGGCACCTCCAGCCAGGCCGACTTCGGCTCCACGCTGAACATCGCCGCCCTCTTCAAGCTCCCCCTCATCTTCGCCATGACCAACAACGAATGGTGCGAACTCGGGCACTACAGCGGTCATGTGTGCACTGAACACGTGGCTCCCCGGGCCGAAGGGTACGGCATCCCCTGGAAGATCGCCGACGGCAATGACGTGGCGACTGTCTATCAGACCACCAAGGAGGCGGTGGAGCAGGTGCGGGCCGGTGGCGGTCCCTGTTTCCTCGAGTTCAAGAGCTACCGGGTCGCTCCACACTACTCGGGCGACGACGGCGCGTACATGTGTGTGGAGGACGTGTGTGCCTGGCAGGAGCGCGACCCCATCGCGCGGTGTGAGGCGCAGCTCAAGGAGAGTGGTGTGGCTACCGCCGACGATCTCGATTCCATCAAGGGAGAGGTGCGGGAGGAGATCCACGTCGCCATCGAGCGGGCGCGGTCGTTGCCCGATGTCACCTACGAGCAGATGGTATCCGGTGTGTTCTTCGAGGAGGTGAAGTAGCCATGGCGGAGATGCCCTACATGGCGGCGGTCAGTCGCGCCCTCGGTGAGGAGATGGCGCGGGATGACAGCGTGGTACTCGTGGGCGAAGATGTTCGTAAGAGCCTCTTCGGCAGCACCGCCGGCTTGGTCGAGCGCTTCGGCGAAGACCGTGTCATCAACACGCCCATCTGGGAGAACGGCATCGCCGGGGTGGCACTCGGCCTGGCCATCACCGGTCTCCGCCCCATCGCGGAGATCATGTTCGCCGACTTCATGTACCTGGCCATGGACGAGATCGCCAACCAGATCGCCTCATGGACGTACATGACCGGAGGCCAGACCAAGGTACCTGTCACCATAAGGACGGCCGGCGGGGCCGGCTTCGCCCTCGGCTACAATCACAGCCAGGTCACTGAGGCCTCGTTTCTCAATCCGCCGGGGCTGAAGATCGCCGTTCCCTCCAACCCGGCAGATGTGTACGGACTGCTCAAGACGGCCGTGCGTGACGACAACCCGGTGCTGGTCTTCGAGCACAAGTTCCTCTACTTCATGCCCGGGGAGGTTCCCGACGAGGAGTTCACCGTTCCCTTCGGCCGGGCCAACATCCTCAGAGATGGCGGTGACGTCACCGTGGTGGCCTTGGGGAGTATGGTGGGTCGCGCGATGGAAGCCGCGGGCCTGCTCGCGGAAGAAGGGATATCGGCAGAGGTCATCGACCCCCGCACCATCATCCCACTCGACACCGAGACCCTCTTTGCTTCGGTGGCGAAGACGGGCAGGCTGGTCACGGTCGAGGAAGGGCGCAGGCGTGGTGGCGTGGGCTCCGAGATCGCGGCAGTGGTGGCCGAGGAGGTCTTCGGGTCTCTCCGAGCCCCCGTGGTGAGAGTGGCGGCGCCGGACATCCCGGTACCTCCCGGTCCGGCGGCGGAGGGCATGTACGTACCCTCGGCGGAGCGGATCGCCCAAGCCGTCCGCGCGCTCGTCCGGTAGGCCGTCCGACGCCGGTATGAGGAGGTATACGTGATGACACAGATTCTCAGAGTCGACTTGGACGCCGGGGAGTGCCGCTTCGAGGAGTTGGTGGATCCGCTTCTCGGTGGGCACGCGCTCACGGCCAAGGTGGTCTCCGATGAAGTTCCACCCGAGGCGGATCCATTGGGGCCCGAAAACGTCTTCGTGATCGCCGCAGGGGTGCTGGCCGGCACGGCGGTACCAAACACCGGCCGCCTCTCAGTGGGATGCAAGAGCCCACTCACCGGAGGCACAAAGGAGGCAAACAGCGGCGGCTCGGTGGCGCGCAAACTCGCGCGCCTCGGGGTGCGGGGCATCGTGGTGACGGGCAAAGCGGCCGGTCCCACCATGCTTGAGGTGGACGCTGCCGGTGCCCGGCTCAAGGCCTGCCCGGAACTCGCCGGCAAAGGCACGGCGGCGGTCATCGGTGAACTGCGAACGGCATATGGAGAAGACGGAGGAGTCGTCTGCATCGGTCCTGCCGGCGAGAAGATGCTGAAGACAGCCGCCGTCATCGTCACCACCCCCGATTTCTATCCCCGCACTGCCTCACGCGGCGGCGTGGGAGCGGTGATGGGCTCCAAGAACCTCAAGGCAGTGGTGGTGAACGACAAGGGTGCCCCCGGTCTTGCCCCCGCCGAGCCCGAAGGCCTGCGTGAGGCGGCTGCAGCTATCTCTGAGGGCATTCGCTCTCACCCGGCGATGGGAGGCTTGGAAGCGCTGGGGTCGGCCATGCTGGTGAACATGGCGAACGGTCTGGGTTGTCTGGCCACGAGGAACTTCGCGGCCGGGCAGTTCGAGGGCACAGAGGCCATAAGCGGAGAAACCCTGGCCGGCGTTCTGGCTGAGCGTGCCAATACCCAGGCCCAGCACCGCTGCATGGCAGGTTGTGTGGTCAACTGCTCCCAGGTGTACACGGACGCCGAGGGCCGGTACGTAACCTCGGGTTTGGAGTATGAGACGCTGGGGCTCCTGGGCTCGAACTGTCTCATCAGCGACCTTGACGCCATTGCCCGCATGAATGCTCTCTGCGATGATCTCGGCCTCGATACCATGGAGATCGGCGCGGCGGTGGCCGTGGCGATGGAGGCAGGCCGGCTCTCCTGGGGCGACGCCCAGGCTGCTTACGACACCATCGCCGGCATCGCCACGGGCGACGAGTTCAGCATGTTGATCGCGGAAGGCACCCTGGCCACTGGTAAGGCGCTCGGCGTGGAGCGCATCCCGGTGGTGAAGGGCCAGAGCCTTGCCGTGTGGGATCCGCGGTTTCTCAAGGGTACCGGCTGCACGTACGCAACGTCTCCCCAAGGGGCCGACCACACCGCCGGCAACGCCATTCCCAACCCCGGCAATCCCGACTACGACACCACCAATCCCGATCAGCAGCCGCCCATGTCCCAGTTCCTGCAGGCCTGGTTTGCCGGTATCGACTCGCTGGGATTCTGTCTGTTCCCCAGTCTCGCCATGCTGGACATGCCGCAGCTGTGGGAGAAGTTCGCCGTGGCGGTGGAGGCGCTCACCGGGGAGAAGGTTGAGTATGAGAACTTCATCCCCACTCTCGGGATGGGTGTGCTTCGGGGTGAGCTGGCCTTCAACTGCGCCGCCGGGTTCACTCGCGAGGACGACAGGCTGCCGGAGTTCTTGACGAAGGAGCCGCTCCCACCCTCCGGCCAGGTCTTCGACGTGCCCGATGCGGCCCTCGACGGCATCTTTGCCTGAGGGTCGAGGGAGGTGTAGCAGTAGAGCTATGGGGTAGCGCCCGCCCTCAGATGTCCGGCGGGCGCCACCTCCAAAACGTGTATAGGAGCCGGCCCGGGTGATCAGCGTGAGACTTCTCAATATCCTCATAGGCAGGTCGCGTCGCAAGGTGCCCTTCTATGAGGTTCGCGCCGCTCCTGGTCTCACGGTGAGCGACGTGATAGCCGATGCAGGCCTCGAGGAGAAGTGGGTGCAGATCGTGCTCGTCAACGGAACCCAGGCGTACTACGTGACCGAGCTGGCCGACGGGGACTCCGTGGTTCTGGCTGCTGCGCTCGCGGGAGGTTGATTCGTCGGATGAGGTCCAGGCTCGAGGGAGGCGCCAGAAGTCCGGAGGCCTGCCCTAGAGCGAGAGCAGGGAACCCACCAGTGTCGCGGTGAGGACCACTGCGAGGGCGGTGAGTGCCCAGAGTTCCATCTTTGCTACCCGCACGTGTCCCTCTCCTTCCTTCCGGCGTTGCCCGTCTCTCTGCCGCCCGTCTCTCTGCCGCCCGTCTCTCTGCCGCCCGTCTCCGATATCGCCCGTCTTCGCCTGCCTGAGGTGGGCGGGTTCTCCGCGTGCGGCCGACAGGATGCCGTCTTCTTCGACACGGAGAGGGACGGGCCCTGCCTTGAAGACGGAGACGCCCGGAGGTCCCCTCCGGGCGTCTCGGCACGCGGGCTGTATGTGCGGCGGCTATCCCAAAGGCTCGAACCGGGCTTGGAAGAAGCGCAGGTATTCGGGCTCGTATACCATCTCGAGACCCCGGGCCTGCTCTCGTTCCTCGTAGGCCGCGAGTACCGCCTCCGCCACCACATCCATGTGGGCCTGGGTGTAGACGCGGCGGGGGATGGTCAGGCGCACGAGCTCCAGCTTGGGGTAGCGGTGATCGCCGGTCTCCGGGTCCCGGCCGGCGGAGACGATGCCGCGCTCCATGGCCCGCACACCGGAGTCGACATACAGGTTGGCCGCCAAGGTCTGGGCGGGGAACTGGTCTTGGGGGATGTGGGGGTAGATGGCTTTCGCGTCGAGGAAGATGGCGTGGCCTCCGATGGGCACCACGATGGGTACGTCCCAATCGATGAGCATCTGCCCCAGGTACTCCACCTGGCCGATGCGGGAGCGGATATGGTCGTCCTGCACGCTCTCGCTGATGCCCTGAGCCATGGCCTGCATGTCGCGGCCGGCAAGGCCTCCGTAGGTATGCAGCCCTTCGTAGACCACCACCATATTGCGCGCCTTCTCGAAGAGGTCGGGGTCGTTGGTGGCGAGCCAACCGCCGATGTTCACCAGGCTGTCCTTCTTGGCGCTCATGGTGCAGCCGTCCGTGTAGGAGCAGGACTCCTTGAGAATCTCGGCGATGGACTTGTCCGCGTACCCGGCTTCCCGCTCCTTGATGAAGTAGGCGTTCTCGCACATACGGGTGGCGTCCAAGTAGATGTCGATGCCGTAACGGTCGCAGAGGTCGCGGACCGCGCGCAGGTTCTCCATGCTGATGGGCTGGCCGCCCGCCATGTTCACCGTGCCGGCAGGGCTCACGTAGGGGATCTTCTCCGGGCCTACCTCGTCGATCACCACCTGCAGCTTGTTCAGGTCGATGTTGCCCTTGAAGGGATGGGTGCTCGCCGGGTCGTGAGCCTCGTCGATGATGACATCTACGAAGCGTCCACCGGCCAGCTCCTGATGGAGCCGGGTGGTGGTGAAGTACATGTTGCCGGGCACCACGTCACCCGCTTTGATCTTGCACTGGGAGAGGATGTGCTCGGCGCCCCGGCCCTGGTGGGTTGGTACCAAGTACTCGTAGCCGTAGAACTTCTTGACGGTTTCTGCCAGTTCATAGAAGTTGCGGCTGCCGGCATAGGCTTCGTCGCCCAACATGAGGCCCGCCCATTGGCGGTCGCTCATGGCGCTCGTGCCCGAGTCGGTCAAGAGGTCGATGTAGACGTCGTCGGAGTGCAGCAGGAAGGTGTTGTGGCCGGCCTCGGCGATGGCTTGTCTTCGTTCTTGGGGGGTGGTCCAGCGGAGCGGCTCCACCATCTTGATCTTCCAGGGCTCCGCCCAGGAACGGCGGCCACGCTGCTGTCCGGCGGTCTTGGGGTTGCGTTCGGCCATGGGGTCTCTCCTTGTGCGGCCTCGTTACGTTCATTTCCGTTCCTCCAGCCGCGCTGACCACGCCCGGAAGCCAAGAATGAGCCGATGATACCCCTTGTGTCCTGCGCCTACGCCTCGGTGGCCGCTGCCTCCCCCGCCCCCCGGACGCCTCCTCGGGAATATGGACTACAGGCGTCTCGAAAGGGGTAGATATGGGAAAGTGAATGGGGGGACTGGGTGGGCAGGCGGAGGGTTCAGTGGGTCGGCGGCCGTGTCGGCGGGCTCTCTGGCCTTCGCGGAGACGGGAAACGGAGACGATGGTGATGGCCGAGCAAAAGACCTGCCGGTACTGCGGGGCCGTGCTGCCGGGGGAACCGGGCTTCTGTGTTCAGTGCGGCGCACACTCCGACAGTCCGTCGCCCGACAGAATCGCGGTGGAGGAGGGGAGAGATCCGAGTACGGGGGAAGTGATACCGAAGCGCAGGGATGAGGCCGGCGGACTGACGACGGCGGGCAAGATAGGGCTCGCGGTCGTCGCCGTCATCGTGATAGCCGCAGTGGTACTGCTGGTGCTCATGGCAAACTAGGGCCGGTGCCCGGCTCGGGCATCGGGATCTCGCCGGACCCCATGCCTGTGCCGGGCTCGGGCCCCTGAGCGGCTATCGAAGCAGCCAGACCCCCTCCGGGTCGACCATGGCCATGTCGGGAACGCTGAGCAGATCTCTGCCCAGGATCGCAGCCTGCTCCACCAGTGCGCTCGAGCGTATCCAGTACTGCTCGAACCGCCCGGGGAGGCCCCCCTCGTTTCGCCGGATGGCCATCTCCGCGTGGGAGGCACCGAACTGGCCATTGAATGCCAACCACACCTCGGTGTCGTCCTCCAGGATCAGCAGTACCAGCGCCGAGGGTATGGTGGGACTCTGGTGCGACCACGGTTCGATCACACTGGTGTTGTAGGCGGCCACCAAGTTGCTCAGATCTAGATCTGTGGGTGGCAGAGTGTGGTCGAGGGCCATCTGCGGCACGGTGCCGGGAAGGCCCATCCAGAACTGCTTCACCTGCTGCTCGACCTGCGGCACCCGCTGCACCTGGGTGCACCCGGCCTGCAGGAGTGTCAATGCCACCAGTGCTACGGCTGCCACAATGAGGGAAACGGACGAACGCCGGCTCCGTAGGTGGTCCTTTCGCGCGTGCTTCATTCTCCCAACCCCCTCGTCCCATAGAACCAGTCACCGGAGGGATCAAGTGCCATCATGGCTCCCAGATCCAGTGTGTCACGCGCCATGGCGCCGGCTGCGCGCACGAGGGAGGGAGCTTTGACCCAGTACCACGTGACTCCTTGGGGTGAGCCGAGTGCTTCTCCTCTCACGCCGATGACCGCGTGCTCATCGGGGAACTCCGGTGACATACTCACGAGTACCTGGCTGCCGTCCCCGAGCAGGAAGACGACGTTCAGCGCGATTCCTTCCGCGGGCTCGAAGACCCAGGCGTTCTTGTGGGCCAGATTGAAGGCGCCCACTATGTCGTCGAGAGGCACGGTGGGTGGGGGCGGAGCCTGCAACAGTTCGGCCGTCATGGCGGTGCTCGGACCGATCCAGAAGCCGACCACGTCGTCTGCCGACAGTGCGGGAGGGTGCTCCACCTGTGTGCATCCCGCCGCCGACAGAGCCAGGCCGAACAGTATGAGCGCGACGAGCAACAGCTTGATGCCGCCAAAGGGTTTCCTGCGTGCCAAGGCCGACCTCCAGTGCCGCTTGGTGAGTACACACCGCAAGGATAATGGAACGGAGCGCGCGCAGAAAGAGTGAATGACGTCATAATGTTCAGAAGGGTCCGCCGAAGAGCTCACCACGAGTGCGGATCGTTCAGTGTCCGGCCCGGAGGTATCCATGACAGTTCTGCACAGCAATGAGCGCGCGCGTGCCGAAGCACGGGGAGGGGTGTTCTTCCGCTATGAACTCGTGCCCTCGCGGCGCATGTCCTACATCTCTGCCGGCATTGTGGAGTGGTCGGCCCGGCCGCCCTTCGACTTCCTTGCTGCGCCCTCGCTGTTCTTCGACATGGTGCATCCCGACGATCGTGTGGCCTTTCTGCGTTCTCTTTCCGGAGGGGATGCCGGTGGAGGCGCGACGCGGATACGCTGGACGCGCAACGACGGGTCGAGCTATGAAGTGGAGCAGCGGGTGTTCCCGGTGGTAGACGATTCGGGTGTGCTGGTGGCGGTGGAAGGCACGGCCCAACTTTCGGGATCTCCGGGCGCCAAGGATGGGGACCGGGCGGGAGTGGACCACTGATCCGATCCAGCGCCAGCAGTACCGCTACAGGGGCGGAGGCCCCACTTCACACAGGCGGTGTGGTTCACACAGGCGGCCTGTGATTCTGCGGGCGCGGCCTGCCGCCCAGCGCCGCACGCAGGAGGCCGTCACTCACCTTGGGGAAGCCGCGGCTGCCGGTCCCTCACGCACGAGGAGTCGCCGCCCATTTCTTGAAAAGCGCGTGCGCGGCGAGTATCATGCCTGTTCGCTCCACGGAGAGGTTACGTGGGGGGATGCCCGAGTGGCCAAAGGGAGCAGACTGTAAATCTGTCGGCGATGCCTTCGGAGGTTCAAATCCTCCTCCCCCCACCACCAGCCCCCGTGAGCGCGAACGGCGGGCCAAGCCCGGTGTGGCTCGCGCAAGCCTCCATAGCTCAGCCGGCAGAGCACTTCCATGGTAAGGAAGGGGTCATCGGTTCGAATCCGATTGGAGGCTTACACAGCGCGGCGGCGTAGCTCAGCTGGTCAGAGCAACGGAATCATAATCCGTGTGTCCGGGGTTCGAGTCCCTGCGCCGCTACCTTGAAGAGGCGCCCAAGGTGTGCGGGCCGTTCGCCTGCCTGCCTTGGGCTCGATTTCATGCTGTGGTAGCATGCATCATTGTTTCGAGTGGGAAGTGGTGACATATGCGTGTGAAGGTTACGCTGGCGTGCCAAGAGTGCAAACGCCGCAATTACGACACCATGAAGAACAAGCGCAACGACCCCGAGCGCATCGAGATGAAGAAGTACTGTAAGTGGTGCGGCGGTCAGCGGCTCCATAAGGAGACCAAGTAGCGCTTGTCGGTATGTCCGTGGCGTCTGTTCATCCTGGCGCGTCGGGTAGCGCGGCGCGGAAGCGGAACGCAGGGCAGTAGCTCCAACGGTAGAGCACCGGTCTCCAAAACCGGGGGTTGGGGGTTCGAATCCCTCCTGCCCTGCCATTACATACAGTTTGAGAAAGGTTGAATCGGCAGATCATGGCGAAGGAAACGGCAACCAAATCGGCAGCCAAGCCGCAGGGCCGGTTGGCAAGCGCCCAGAAGGCGGCGAAGAGCCTGCAGAGGCCTCAGGGAGCAGCCGTCCCGAGGAAGGGCCGCTTCCTGCGCTTCCTGCGCGAAGTGCGCATCGAGATGACCAAGGTCACCTGGCCTCCCCGCGCCGAAGTCGTGCAGGCCACGGGAGTGGTGCTGGTGGCGGTCGTGATCGCTTCCGCCTACATCGGTCTGTTCGATCTTCTGTGGTCCACCCTCGTGTCGCTGGTCCGCCTGGGTTAGCGCCCGGCCTTCACCCTCATCAGGAAAGGCTCGACTGTGGAAGCCAAGTGGTTCGTCATCAACACGTACTCCGGGCATGAGAACAAGGCTCGGGCGAACCTCAAGCACCGCATCCAGTCCATGGGCCAGTCCGAGTACTTCCGCGACATCGTGGTGCCCACCGAGGTGGTCATCGAGACCAAGGGGGGCGAGAAGGTCCAGGTCGAACGGCGCATCTTCCCCGGGTATGTGCTCGTGAACATGATTCTCACCGATGAATCGTGGTCTCTGGTCAAGAACACTCCCGGTGTGACGGGGTTCGTCGGTTCCGAGAGCAAACCCACGCCACTCAGCCCGGCCGAGGTCGACCGCATCCTGCACACCTCGACGGCCGAGAAGCCGCGGGCCAAAGCGGAGTTCAGTGTGGGCGACCAGGTGCGGGTGGCCAGCGGGCCACTCACTGACTTCACCGGCGAGGTGGCCGAGGTGAACGCGGAGCAGAACAAGCTGAAAGTTATGGTATCGATCTTCGGGCGCGACACCCCTACCGAGTTGGGTTTCGAGCAGGTCAAGAAGATATGATGGTGTTCTCTTGCCCGGCCGCAGCGTGTGCAGCCGGGCGGCACGAGCGGTGCTAAGCACAAGGTATTTCGGAGTGTAGACAGTGGCCAAGAAAGTGCGAGCAATAATCAAGCTTCAGATAAGTGCGGGCCAAGCCAATCCGGCGCCGCCGGTGGGCCCGGCTCTGGGCCAGCACGGCGTCAACATCATGGAGTTCTGCAAGGCATACAATGCCCAGACGCAGGACAAGGCGGGCACGGTGGTTCCCGTGGAGATCACGGTCTTCGAAGACCGCTCCTTCACCTTCATTCTCAAGACTCCTCCGGCGGCCGTGCTCGTGAGGCAGGCGGCCGGATTGCAGAAGGGCTCGGGAGAACCCAGGCGCCATATCGCCGGCAGTATCACCAAAGAGCAGCTTCGCCAGATCGCCGAGACCAAGCTGCCCGACCTCAACGCCAATGACGTAGAGGCGGCCATGAATATCATTGCGGGCACGGCCCGCAGCATGGGAGTTGAAGTGAAGTAGTCGTCAATTGGTGGGAGGGCTCGAGAAGCCCGCCTGCACCACCGGGAGGTATACCAAGGTGAGTAGAGACTCCAAGCGATTCAAAGAAGCCAAGCGTGCCGTCGAGCCCGACCGGCTCTACATGCCGGCAGAAGCGGTGCGCCTACTCAAGAGTCTGTCGACGGCCGGTTTCGACGAGACGGTCGAAGTGCACATGAAGCTCGGCATCAACCCCCGCCACGCCGACCAGCAGGTGCGCGGCACGCTCATGCTGCCTCATGGCACCGGCAAAGAGATGAGGGTCGCCGTCTTCGCCAAGGGCGAGAAGGCCGCTGAAGCCGAGGAGGCCGGCGCCGACTTCGTGGGCGCCGAAGACCTGGCCGCCAAGATCGAGGGCGGCTTCCTCGATTTCGATGCCGCCATCGCCACTCCCGATCTCATGGGCGTCGTCGGCAAGTTGGGCCGCGTGCTCGGTCCGCGGGGCCTCATGCCCAACCCCAAGGCGGGCACGGTGACGTTCGAAGTCGGCAAGGCCGTCAAAGACACCAAGGCGGGCAAGATAGAGTACCGCACCGACAAGTTCGGATGCGTGCATCTCATCGTGGGGAAGAAGTCGTTCGAGGAGCAGGCACTGATCGAGAACTTCAAAGAGGTACTTGACGAGGTGATCCGGGCGAAGCCGGCTGCGGCCAAGGGCAAGTACCTCCGTTCGGTCACCCTCACGAGCACCATGGGTCCGGGCATACCGCTCGAGACCTCGCGCACGAAGCTCATGGAGGAAGAGACTACGTCGTAGGGCGGCTTGTGGAGCATGCCGCCGGCCGCTATACTGTGCGGCCATTGCCGGAGACAGCCGGTGCCCCTCACGGGGCGTAAGCGACCTTCACGGGTTCGCCGGCCGAGGCGGGAAGAGCGAGTACCAGCACGCCGCGCCAACCTGTGTCGCGGGTGCTTCGACGCCCACCTCTCACCGGGGTGGGCGATTTTTTTGAGAGGAGGGGAGAACACAATGCAGAAGGCGCAAAAAGTGCAGTCGGTGCAGGAGATGGTAGCTCTGATGAAGGGCTCCGAGACTCTGTACCTACTCGACTTCCGCGGCCTCTCGGTGGCGGAGATCACGTCACTCCGCAACAGTCTGCGCGACAGTGGAGCGTCGGTGAGGGTCGTGAAGAACACGTTGGCCAAACGTGCGGCCTCTGAAGCCGGCCTTCCGGGGTTCGATGCACTTCTCACCGGTCCCTCGGCCGTGGTGTTCTGCGGCGAGGATCCGGTGGCACCGGCCAAGGCTGTGCAGGCCTTCATCAAAGACAAGCGCAAGCTGGCCGTCAAGGGCGGCTATCTGCAGGAGCGTATCATCGACGCTTCTGCAGTGGAGGAGCTTGCCTCCTTGCCTTCGCGCGAGGAGTTGGTGGCCAAAGTGGTGGGCGGCATCGCCTCGCCTCTGTACGCCATTGCCGGCGTTCTCGCCGGTCCCATGCGGTCGCTCGTGATCGCGCTCGACCGCGTACGGGAGCAAAAGGAACAGGCGGCCTGAGGCCGTGCTGCCTGCGGAGGCACCGGCGAGGCCGGTATCCTGCGCGGGCTCAAGGTTGAAGAAACAGTCTCCGCGCCCCTCACGGGCCGCGGGAGGAGGTGAACAGCAGTGACCGTTGAGGAACTCATCGACGAGATCAAGCAGATGACCGTACTCGATCTCTCCAAGCTTGTGAAGGCGCTGGAGGAGGAGTTCGGAGTATCAGCAGCGGCTCCGGTAGCGATGGCCGCGGGTCCGGTGGCGGCCGGCGATGCGGCTGCAGCCGAAGAAGAGAAGAGCGAGTTCGACGTGATTCTCGCCGCGGCCGGCGAGAAGAAGATCCAGGTCATCAAGGTCGTCCGTGCAGCCACGGGCTTGGGTCTGAAAGAGGCGAAGGACTTGGTCGACGGCGCGCCGAATCCTGTAAAGCAGGGTATTGCCAAGCAGGAAGCTGAAGAGCTGAAGACGCAGCTCGAGGAAGCGGGCGCCACCGTGGAGGTCAAGTAGGCGGTCTTCGCCTGAGAGACTCTCAAGGCAGTGACGGCAGGCTTCGGCCGGGCGCGCGAAGATGTGCCCGGCCGTGGCTTGCCTTGTTGTGGGGGCGCGTGGTAAAATCCATGTTTGCGCTTTCAGCCTGTGCAACGTCCCGATACGAGTGAGGAGTGACCACGCTTGAGCCAGAGCATGACTCCCAGACCGCGCATCTCCTTCGCTAAGCTCAACCAAATCCTCGAAGCCCCCAACCTCATCGACATACAGACCAAGTCGTTCAATTGGTTTCTCACCGAAGGCATACGGGAGACCATCGACGACATCAGTCCCATTGAGGACTACACAGGCAACTTCTCCGTCGAGTTCGGTGCTCACGAGTTCATGGCTCCGCCGCTCTCCTTGAAAGAGTGCCGCGACAAAGATCAGAACTACGCGGCCCCCCTGTTCATGGAGATCAGCTTCGTGCGCAAGGACACGGGCGAGATCCGCAAGCAGAATGTGTTCATGGGTGACTTCCCCATGATGACCGAGCAGGGCACCTTCATCATCAATGGCACCGAGCGGGTCATCGTCACCCAGCTGGTCCGCTCTCCGGGCGCCTACGTCATGGCCCCCAAAGACGCCGGCAAGCAGGTGCTCATCGCCAACCTCATGCCCGCCCGCGGCTCCTGGCTGGAGTTCGAGATCGACAAGCGCGGCCTGGTGAATGTGCGCATCGACCGCAAGCGCAAGCTGCCGGCCACGGTGTTTCTGCGGGCGCTGGCCGGTATCTCGAACGAGGTCACGGGTGACGAACCCGGTTTGCTCTCGACCGGCACCGACGAGGAACTCCTCGAGCTCTTCGACCACAACCTCTTCATGCAGACCACGCTGGAGAAGGACGCCATCCGCACGGTGGAAGAGGCGTTGGTGGAACTCTTCAAGAAGCAGCGCCCCGGTGAGCCCCCCACGCTGGAGGCCAGCCGCACCCTGCTTCGCAACATCTGCTTCGACGCCAAGCGCTACGACCTCACCAAGGTGGGCCGGCACAAACTCAACAGCCGCCTACGCTTGGAGGACGTCATCCCTGAAGATGTGCGCACGCTCACCAAGCGCGACATCGTGGAGCTGGTCAAGGAGATGATCTCTCTGCCGGTTGAGATCGATCACGAGGAGCAGTTCGTCGAAGCACGCGATTGTGCCGAGTTTGCCACCACCCTGCCCTGGGACGAGGTGGCCGGTCGGCTGGACGAGTACGAGCACTTCGGCAACCGCCGCCTGCGTACGGTGGGCGAGTTGGTGCAGGAGGCCTTCCGCATCGGCCTGTACCGCATGGAGCGGGTGGTGCGGGAGCGCATGACCACAGAGGACCCCGACACCATCACTCCCCAGTCCATCATCAACATCCGGCCGGTGGTGGCGGCACTCAAGGAGTTCTACGGCAGCTCCCAGCTCTCTCAGTTCATGGACCAGACCAACTCGCTGGCCGGGCTCACCCACCGGCGCCGCCTCTCGGCGCTCGGAGCGGGCGGCCTGACCCGGGAAAGGGCACCCATCGAGGTGCGCGACGTGCACCCCACCCACTACGGGCGCATGTGCCCCATCGAGACGCCGGAAGGTCCCAATATCGGCCTCATCGGTTCGCTGGCGAGCTACGCCCGTGTGTCAGACTACGGCTTCATCCAGACGCCCTACCGCAGGGTGGTCGACGGCAAGGTCAACGACGAGATCGACTGGCTCACCGCCTATCAGGAAGAGAAGGAGACGGTGGCCCAGGCCAACGCTCCCTTCGACCCGGTCACGCGGGAGTTCACCGAGGAGGCGGTGCTCTCCATCGCCCCCGGCGGTGAATACGTGGGGGCCCCGCCTGATCACGTCACCTACATGGACGTCTCCCCCCAGCAGATCGTCTCGGTGGCCACGGCCCTCATCCCCTTTCTGGAGCACGACGATGCCAACCGTGCCCTCATGGGCTCCAACATGCAGCGTCAGGCGGTGCCCCTCATGAAGAGCGAGGCGCCCTTGGTCGGCACGGGTATGGAGTACCGGGCGGCGGTCGACACCGGCGACGTGGTGGTCGCCCGGCGGCCGGGCAAAGTGAGGGGGGTCTCGGCTGAGCGCGTGCTGGTGGAAGCGGCCGATGGAGGGCTCGACAAGTACGAACTTCTCAAGTTCGAGCGCTCCAACCAGGGCACTCTCATCCACCAGAAGCCGGTGGTGACTTTGGGGCAGGAGCTCGCCGAAGGCGACGTCATCGCTGACGGTGCCTCCACCGCCGAGGGGGAGCTGGCCCTGGGGCGCAACGTGCTCGTGGCCTTCATGAGTTGGGAGGGCTACAACTTCGAAGACTCCATCATCATCAGCGAACGGCTGGTGAAGGACGACGTGCTCACCTCCATCCACATCGAGGAGTACGAGGTGGAGGCCCGTTCCACCAAGCTGGGCGACGAGGAGATCACGCGCGACATCCCCAACCGTTCCGAGGATTCGCTGGCCGATCTCGACGAGGACGGCGTGGTGCGTATCGGCGCGGAGGTTACTTCAGGCGATCTTCTCGTGGGTAAGATCACACCCAAGGGCGAGACCGAGCTCACTGCCGAGGAGAAGCTCATCCGGGCTATCTTCAAGGAGAAGGCCCGGGAGGTGCGTGACACCTCGCTCAAGGTTCCCCACGGGGAGAAGGGCGTGGTCATCGACGTGAAAGAGTTCTCGCGGGAGGCAGGCGACGATCTCTCCCCGGGTGTGAACCGTCTGGTCCGCGTGTACGTGGCCAAGAAGCGCAAGATCGCGGAGGGCGACAAGTTGGCCGGCCGGCACGGCAACAAGGGGGTTATCTCCAAGATCGTGCCCGAGGAAGACATGCCCTTCCTGGAGGACGGCACGCCGGTCGACATCATCTTGAACCCCCTGGGGGTGCCCTCGCGCATGAACATCGGTCAGGTCATGGAGACCCATCTGGGCTGGGCCGCCCATCAAGGCTTCTATCGCCTCAAGAAGAGAGAGGGCCTTGATCCGCGGGCGGCGGCCGAGACGGCGCGGAAGGGCATGTCCTGGGAAGAGCAGGTGGCGCTGGTCGACAAGTACTACGAGGTCGTCGAGGAGCATCTGGATGCTCCGGTGCCGGTGGCCTGTCCGGTGTTTGACGGAGCCAAGGTCGACGAGGTTGACGAGGCCCTCATGGGCTGGGCTCTCGCCCATCGCGATGGGCCGGTACAGATGCGCATCAACCTGAGCCGAGCTCCGGGCACGCTGGTGAGCGGCAAGGTGCGGCTCTTCGATGGTCGCAGCGGCGAGCCTTACGAAGAGAAGATCACCATCGGCTACATGTACATTCTCAAGCTCCACCATCTGGTCGACGACAAGATCCACGCCCGTTCCACGGGCCCCTACTCGCTGGTCACCCAGCAGCCGCTCGGCGGTAAGGCCCAGTTCGGCGGGCAGCGTTTCGGCGAGATGGAGGTGTGGGCGCTTGAAGCCTATGGCGCGGCCTACACCCTGCAGGAGATGCTCACCATCAAGTCCGACGACACTGTGGGCCGGGTGAAGTCGTACGAGAGCATCGTCAAGGGCGAGAACATCCAGCGCCCCGGCATCCCCGAGTCGTTCAAGGTGCTCATCAAAGAGATGCAGTCTCTCTGCCTCGACGTGAATGTCGTAAGCGAAGAGGGCAGCGTGCTCGAGGTGGCCGAAGAGGAAGACGATCTCCTGAGGGCGGCCGAGGAGCTCGGCATCGATCTGGGGGCCCGCCGCCGGGCCGAAGAGCGGGCGCAGACCGCGTTCGCTCAGACCGGTGATGCCGACCTGGAAGAAGAGGAAGACTTGGACGAGGTGTCTCTGGAGAGTGACGGCGAGGGTCGGGATGACGGCGAAGACCGCGACACGTCTGACACCGAGGAGCGTGCGTACGGCGCTGCGGAGGACGCCTCCGCAGAGGTGATCGACGACCCGGCGTTCAGCGTCCAGGCCAGTGACGACGAAGAATAGGAGTCTCCCTTGACGACTATCGACATAAACGAATTCGACGCCATGAAGATCGGCCTGGCCTCTCCGGAGCAGATCCGGGCCTGGTCCTCGGGTGAGGTCATTAAGCCGGAGACCATCAACTACCGCACGCTCAAACCGGAGAAGGACGGCCTCTTCTGCGAGCGCATCTTCGGTCCCACCAAGGACTGGGAGTGCTATTGCGGCAAGTACAAGCGGGTCCGCTACAAGGGCATCAAGTGCGAGCGCTGCGGGGTGGAGGTCACCCGAGCGCGGGTGCGCCGCGAGCGCATGGGCCACATCGATCTGGCCGCCCCGGTGAGCCACATCTGGTACTTCAAGGGCGTCCCCAGCCGCATGGGCTACCTGCTCGACATCTCGCCCAAACAGCTGGAGCGGGTACTGTACTTCTCCGCCTCCATCATCACTCACGTCGATGAGGAGAAGATCGCTCGAGACCGCAGCGAGCCCTGCATCAAAGTGGATTACTGGGTGGACGACGCGGGTTCCGTCTACGAGGAGTTCGATGAGGAGGCCGACAAGCGTCTGCGTCTGCGCACCAACTCACAGCAGGGCCTGGAGCACCACGAAGACCTGCTCACCCTGCAGGAGAAGGTGCAGTGGGATATCGACCGCCTGTTCGACCACCGCGACCGAACCAAGGTGTCCACCATGGCCGTGCGCGACAAGCGCATCAGCGTGCTCATGGGCAACTCCACTCCCGACGACGACGACATCTATGCCCTCGGTCTCGACGAGGTGCCCTTGGACGAGCGCGAGAAGGAGGAGGTCGAGACTCAGATAGGCGAGCTGCGCCGGGAGGCCGACCAGCGCCTGCGCGAGCTCGACCGCTACACCGAGGAGCAGGTCAACCGCCGCCGCGACCTGTGGTTGGTCTTCTCCGAGTACGTGAAGCCCCGAGCCATCTTCTACGGCCAGCGGGTGAAGAGCGACGACGGCCTGCGCGAGATCGAACTGGGCGAGACCTTCTTCCGGGAGCTGCGCGAGCGCTACGGCAGCCCCTTCGGCGACGGCACCTATCTGCGCGGGGGCATGGGGGCGGAGGCCATCCGTGAGCTCTTGGCAGCGGTTGATTTGGAGAGTGAAGCCACCACACTTCGGACCACCATCAAGACCAGCAAAGGGCAGAAGCAATCCCGCGCGGTCAAGCGCCTCAAGGTGGTGGAGGGCTTCCTGCGCAGCGAGAACCGGCCCGAGTGGATGATACTCGAGTGTGTACCGGTCATCCCGCCGGAGCTTCGTCCCATGGTGCAGCTCGATGGGGGCCGCTTCGCCACGAGCGACTTGAACGACCTCTACCGCCGGGTCATCAACCGTAACAACCGCCTCAAGAGGCTGCTCGACCTGGGCGCGCCCGAGATTATCGTGAACAACGAGAAGCGCATGCTGCAAGAAGCAGTCGACGCCCTCTTCGACAACGGTCGCCGGGGCCGGGCGGTGGTGGGGCCGGGCAATCGCCCCTTGAAGTCGCTCTCCGACATGCTGAAGGGCAAGCAGGGACGCTTCCGTCAGAATCTCCTGGGCAAGCGCGTGGACTACTCGGGCCGCTCGGTCATCGTGGCCGGGCCGGAGCTGCAGTTGCACGAGTGCGGCCTCCCCAAGACCATGGCGCTCGAGCTCTTCAAGCCCTTCGTCATGAGCCGCCTGGTGGAGCGCAAGCAGGCACAGAACATCAAGGCGGCCAAGAAGGTGGTCGAGAGCGAGGGCACCGAGGTGTGGGATATCCTGGAGGAGGTCATCCAGGAGCACCCGGTCATGCTGAACCGGGCCCCCACGCTGCATCGCTTGGGCATCCAGGCGTTCGAGCCCAAGCTCATCGAGGGCAAGGCCATCCAGCTCCACCCCCTGGTGTGTGCAGCCTTCAACGCCGACTTCGACGGCGACCAGATGGCTGTGCACCTACCCCTCTCGGTGGAGGCCCAAGCCGAGGCCCGGGTGCTCATGCTCTCCAGCAACAACATCCTCTCGCCGGCCCACGGGCGGCCGGTGTCGGTGCCCACCCAAGACATGATCCTGGGCTGCTACTACCTCACCTATTTCGAGGTGGGCAGACTGGTGGATGCCTTCCTCCACGACACCGCCCAGGTGGACGCCTTCCTGGCTCCGCTCACCCCGCGGGAGCTGACCGCGCTCATCCGCCTCTATCCGGCCTCGACCATTCTGGACGTGGCGGAGGAGGCCGACTTGCTCGATCCGACCGAGCGTGACTCCACCTCGCTCGACACCCTCACCGACTCGCTGGACGCTGCCGGAATGCGGGTACTCTCAGCGGCCGTGCTCACCGGGCCGCACTACCGGGAGGTGGGAGCCGACCGTGTGGCCGACATCGTGAGACTCGATCTGACCACGCTCGACATCTCTGACCATGAGGTACTGCGGCGCGTGCTCGACCCGCGCCATGTCTATAACGACGAGGCCGAGATCGAGGCGGCGCTCATGGCCGAGTCGCTGCATCTGCAGGATCCCATCCTTCTGCGCTGGGACGGCGGTCGCCTTCTCACCACCGCGGGGCGCGCTCTCTTCAACTCCCGGGTAGTGACCGGTCTCTCCGAGTACTTCGGTGAACGCTGGGAGGGAGAGGGAGAAGGCGGCGAGCCGCCGCGCACGTCCGAGTACCGGTTCCAGAACCACGCCATCACCAAGAAGGAGATGTCGGCCTTCGTGGCCGATCTGGTGGAGTACTTCGGGGCGACGGCGGTGGCCGGGGTGCTCGACACCCTGAAAGACCTGGGCTTCCGTTATGCCACTGCGGCCGGAGTCACCGTGTCCAAGAACGACATCGTGGTGCCCCCCGACAAAGAACAGATCCTCGATCGGTACGAGGATATGGTGCGGAACGTCCAGCGCCAGTACATGCGCGGGCAGCTCACCGACTCGGAACGCAAGGAGCGCATCACCGACCTGTGGACAGAAGCCACCGATGAGGTGGCGGAAGCCATGGAGCGCAACCTGCGCCGCTTGAACCCCATCTACATGATGGCGAACTCCGGTGCCCGCGGTTCGCTCAAGCAGATCCGGCAGTTGGCCGGCATGCGCGGACTCATGGCCAACCCCAAGGGCGAGATCATCGAGCGGCCCATCAAGGCCAACTTCATGGAAGGCCTCTCGGTGCTCGAGTACTTCATCTCCACTCACGGGGCGCGCAAGGGTCTGGCCGACACCGCTCTTCGTACGGCCGACTCCGGGTACCTCACCCGGCGTCTGGTCGACGTGTCCCAAGACGTGGTGGTGCGCGAGGAGGATTGCGGCACCGAGCTCTCCACCGAGATGGGGCTGCGTAAAGACGACCGCTTGAACGATAACCTGCTCGGCCGCCTGATAGGAGCGGACATCGCCGACCCGGAGACGGGTGAGATCCTGTACCGGCGCAACGACCACATCACCAAGAAGGTGCTGGAGCACCTCGACGGGGTGTTCTCCTCTGTGGAGCACCGTGATTTCAGGCTCAAGATACGTTCGGTTCTTGTGTGCGAGAGCGAGTTCGGCGTCTGCCAGCACTGTTACGGACGTTCACTTGCCACCAACGAGCTCGTGGCCATCGGTGAGGCGGTCGGTCACATCGCCGCCCAGTCCATCGGGGAGCCGGGCACCCAGCTCACCATGCGTACCTTCCACACCGGCGGGGTGGCCGGGGCTGACATCACTCACGGTCTTCCCCGCGTGGTGGAGCTGTTCGAAGCCCGTAAGCCCAAAGGCCAGGCCAAGATCACCGAGTCCTCCGGCCGGGTGGAGCTCTCCGAAGACGACAAGGCCTGGAAGGTCGACATTCGCGAGATCCTCGAAGAGGGTGGCGAAGGCGAGATCGTGCAATCCTACAGCGTGAACCGGCGCCTGCGCCTGGTGGTGCGCGACGGCCAGCTGGTTGCGGCCGGCGATCCCTTGACCGAGGGATCACTCAGCCCGCACGACCTCCTGTACTACAAGGGGGTTCTCTCCACCGCCCAGTACGTGGTGGGTGAGGTGCAGAAGGTCTACAAGAGCCAGGGTGTGGACATCAACGACAAACACATCGAACTCATCGTGCGTCAGATGACCAAGAAGGTCATCGTGGACACTCCTGGCGATACCCGCTTCCTACCGGGCCAGATGATCGACAATACGGTGTTCGTGCGCGAGAACCGAGCGGTGGCGGCCCAGGGCGACGAAGAAGCGGTGGGCGAGCAGGTGGTGCTCGGCATCACCAAGGCGTCGCTCGCCACCGAGAGCTTCCTGTCGGCGGCCTCCTTCCAGGAGACCACCAAGGTGCTCACCGATGCGGCGCTCGAGGGCAAGACCGACTACCTGCGCGGTCTGAAAGAGAACGTCATCATCGGCAAGCTCATCCCGGCCGCCACAGGCCTGCGGCACTACCGCAACATCGAGGTGGTGCCGAGTGCACGGGCGCTCGAGGGCTGGACGCTTGAGGATACCGACGAGGAGGGTGTGCGCTACCTCTCCACCGAGGAGGCGCGGAAGATGCTGAGCGGGTCACGCCACCAGGAAGAGGACATACCCATCGACGATCTCGATCTCCCCACCTACGTTCACTCCGTTCTGTCCCGGGCGGGCATCGAAAGCGTGGACGATCTGACGGCGCGTTCGGGTCCCGAGTTGCTCTCGGTGCCGGGCTTCGGCCAGAAGAGCCTCGAGGAGGTCGCATGGCGCCTCGAGGAGCGGGGTCTTAGGCTGGCCGGTGCGGAGGAGGAAGCCGGCGTGGTCTCTTCGCATGCCGGTGGCGGTGTGCTCGGGTCTGATGTGCGGATGGAAGATGACGACGAGACGCTCACGGCGGAGCGGGCGGCCGTGACCGCCGATGTGGCGGAGCCGGCCCCGGCGGAGACTTCCGCCGCCGACGACGAGTAGGGGAGGCCCCCGCCGCGCGTCTCCGGCGCGGCGGGGGCCTCTTGCAGTGGGGGCGGCGCCCGGACGCGTTGGACGTGAGCGCCGAACTCCTCTGCGGGATGAGGATGGTGCTTCCCCCGGGTTGTAGCCGGGTTTGGCCTTTGTTATACTTCGCCGTCGCGGCTTGCGGCCGGGGCGGCAGTGAGCTGCATTCGAGTTTCTCTTGAGGATTGAGGAGTTCTTTGTGCCGACTATCAATCAGCTGATCAATAAAGGCCGTGCGACGCCGGCCAAGAAGACCAAGACCCCGGCTTTGAAGGGGGCGCCACAGAAGAGGGGCATCTGCACGCGCGTGTACACCACGACGCCTAAGAAGCCCAACTCGGCTCTGCGCAAGGTCGCGCGGGTCCGGCTCACCAACGGCATGGAGGTCACGGCGTACATTCCGGGCGTGGGGCACAATCTGCAGGAGCACTCGGTAGTGCTCATCCGGGGCGGCCGGGTGAAAGACCTTCCCGGCGTGCGCTACAAGATCATCCGGGCGGCTCTTGATACCGCCGGGGTGACGAACCGCAAGAAGGCGCGCTCCAAGTACGGCGTCAAGGCGAACAGCTAGGTTAGCGGAAGGCTATAGATATGAGGAGAACGAGGGCACCCAAGCGGGAAATCCAGCCCGATCCGGTGTTCAAGAGCCGGCTTGTTACTCAGGTCATCAATCGCATGATGCTCGACGGCAAGAAGCCGGTCGCAGAGAAGATCATGTACGATGCGCTCGAGATCCTGCGCGAGAAGACTGGGCAGGACCCCGTTGTCGTGCTCAAAGACGCCGTCGAGAATGTACGGCCTCAGATTGAGGTGCGCTCCCGCCGTGTCGGTGGGGCGAACTACCAGGTGCCGGTCGAAGTGCCCACGCGCCGGTCGTACACGCTCGGCATCCGCTGGCTTGTCACCAACAGCCGCCTGCGCCGCGAGAAGCGCATGAGCGAGCGCCTCGCCAATGAGTTGCTCGATGCGTATGGGCGCACCGGCGTCACCATGAAGAAGAAGGAAGATCTCATCCGCATGGCCGAGGCCAACAAGGCCTTCGCCCACTATCGCTGGTAGAGCGGTAGAACTTGTGAACTCATCAGCATTGGTCATCTAGCGTGGCATCGACACAGACAAGTACGAAGAAGGGCGGCGTGGAGCAGAGGCGTAAGTTCCCGCTTGACCGGGTGAGGAACATCGGCATCATGGCTCACATCGATGCCGGTAAGACCACCACCACCGAGCGCATCCTCTACTACACGGGCCGCACCTACAAGATGGGCGAAGTCCACGATGGGGCGGCCGTCATGGACTGGATGCTGCAGGAGCAGGAGCGCGGCATCACCATCACCTCGGCCGCCACCACGTGCGAGTGGCGCAAGCATCGGGTCAACATCATAGATACGCCCGGCCACGTGGACTTTACCATGGAGGTTGAACGGTCCCTGCGCGTGCTCGATGGCGCCATCGCTCTCTTCTGCTCGGTCGGTGGTGTGGAGCCGCAATCCGAGACCGTTTGGCGCCAAGCGGAGCACTATGGTGTCCCCCGTATTGCCTTCATCAACAAGATGGACCGCGTGGGAGCCGATTTTGACCGCGGTGTCCAGATGATGATCGACCGGCTGAAGGCCCGGCCTCTGCCGGTCCAGCTTCCCATAGGCTCGGAGGATCAGTTCAGAGGTGTGATTGACCTGGTGCGTATGCGCGCCCGTCTTTACGACGACGACATGGGCGTGGAGTGGACGGACACCGAGATTCCCGAGGAACTCAAGGAGAAGGCCGAAGCCGCTCGGGCGCACATGATCGAACTCTTGGCCGACCACGACGAAGAGATAATGGTCGCCTACATGGATGGTGGTCCCTTCGACGAGGCGCTTCTCGCGGCCGCTATTCGCAGAGCCACCCTCAGCTTGGGGCTGGTTCCGGTGCTGTGTGGCTCGGCTTTCAAGAACAAGGGCGTCCAGATGCTTCTCGACGCCGTGATCGATTACCTGCCGGCGCCGAGCGATGTACCTCCAGTGGTGGGTGTGGACCCCCGCAGCGGCGGCGAGATCACCCGTCGCGCATCGGAGGACGAGCCTTTCTGTGCCTTGGCTTTCAAGATCATGTCCGACCCCTACGTGGGGAAGCTCACGTACTTCCGCGTGTACTCGGGAGTGCTCAAGACCGGCGCCCACGTGCTGAACGCCTCCAAGGGAGCAAAGGAACGGGTGGGCCGTATACTCGAGATGCATGCGAATCATCGCGAAGACCGTACGGAGATCTACGCCGGCGACATCGCGGCCGCAGTGGGTCTCAAGCATACCGCCACGGGCGATACGCTCTCTGAGATCGGCAAGCCCGTCATCCTCGAATCCATTGAGTTCCCTGAGCCGGTGATATGGGTGGCCATCGAGCCGAAGACCAAGGCCGACCAAGACCGCCTCTCGGAGAGCCTCATGCGCCTCTCCGAGGAAGACCCGACCTTCCGGGTCTCGACCGACCAGGAGACGGGCCAGACCATCATCGCCGGCATGGGCGAACTCCATCTGGAGATCATCATCGACCGGCTTCTCCGCGAGTTCAAGGTCGACGCCAACGTTGGCCGTCCGCAGGTGGCGTATCGCGAAACCGTCCGCCAGCCGGCGGAGAAGGTCGAAGGGCGTTTCGTGCGGCAGACAGGTGGGCGGGGCCAGTACGGCCATGTGGTGATCAGCCTCTTTCCCGGAGAGCCGGGCAGTGGTTTCGTCTTCGAGAACAAGGTGGTGGGCGGAGCGGTGCCGCGCGAGTATGTCCCGGCGACGGAGGCCGGCATAGCCGAAGCTATGCAGACAGGAGTGTTGGCCGGCTTTCCGATGGTCGACCTTCGGGTGGAGCTCATCGACGGCTCTTCCCATGAAGTCGACTCATCCGAGATGGCGTTCCGTGTGGCAGGCTCCATGGCCTTCCGTGAGGCCGCGAAGCGGGGCAAACCCGTCTTGCTCGAGCCAACCGAGTCTGTGGAGGTGGTTGTTCCCGAAGAGTACATGGGTGACGTTATGGGTGACCTCAATTCGCGTCGCGGCCGCATCGTGGGCATCGAGCCCCGCGCCGGGGCGCAGGTCATCTCGGCCAAGGTTCCCTTGGCGGAGATGTTCGGCTATGCTACCGATCTCCGCTCGGCCACACAGGGCCGGGCCACCTACACCATGCAGTTCAGCCACTACGAGGAAGTCCCATCGGCTATCGCCGCGGAGATCGTGGCGCGTTTCCAGGGCGGCCGGTGAGTCAAGGTACATGAACACGACGTGGCGGCCTCTTGCGCATGCCGTCTCGAGTGACCAGTAAGAAAGGGAGGAGAAATGGCCAAGAAGAAGTTTGAGCGCACGAAGCCGCACGTGAACGTGGGCACCATCGGTCACGTCGACCACGGTAAGACCACACTCACCGCGGCCATCACGCTCTGCCTCTCCAAGGACAACCCCGACATCGAGTTCCGCACCTTCGATTCCATCGACAATGCTCCCGAAGAGCGTGAGCGCGGTATCACCATTGCTACGGCGCACGTCGAGTACGAGACGCCGAACCGCCACTACGCGCACGTCGACTGCCCGGGGCACGCGGACTACATCAAGAACATGATCACCGGCGCTGCTCAGATGGACGCCGCCATCGTGGTCGTCTCGGCCGCCGACGGTCCCATGCCGCAGACCCGTGAGCACATCCTCTTAGCCCGCCAGGTGAATGTCCCCTATCTCCTCGTCTACATGAACAAGACCGACATGGTCGACGACCCCGAGCTCATCGAGCTGGTCGAGATGGAGATGCGCGAGCTGCTCAACGAGTACGAGTTCCCAGGCGACGATATCCCCATCATCAAGGGTTCGGCCCTCAAGGCTCTCGAGTGCGGCTGTGGCAAAGAAGAGTGCGAGTCGTGCAGTTCCATCCGTGAACTCGTGAACGCTCTCGACGAGTACGTCCCCGAACCCGAGCGCGACATCGACAAGCCCTTCCTCATGCCCATCGAAGACGTGTTCTCCATTCAGGGCCGGGGCACGGTCGTCACCGGCCGGGTCGAGCGGGGGCGCATCAAGGTCAGTGAAGAAGTCGAGATCGTGGGCATTCACCCCGAGGTCGAGAAGACAGTGGCCACCGGTGTCGAGATGTTCCGCAAGCTGCTCGACTACGGCGAAGCCGGTGACAACATCGGTGTGCTGCTCCGCGGCGTCAAGCGTGACGAAGTGGAGCGCGGCCAGGTGCTGGCCAAGCCGGGCAGCATCACCCCGCACACCCAGTTCAACGGTCAGGTCTACGTGCTGTCGCGCGAAGAGGGTGGCCGCCATACTCCGTTCTTCAACGGGTACCGGCCGCAGTTCTACTTCCGCACCACCGACGTGACCGGTGATGTGCTGCTGCAGGAAGGCGTGGAGATGGTCATGCCCGGCGACGACGCCAATCTCCAGGTCACTCTCATCCAGCCCATCGCCATGGAAGAGGGCCAGCGCTTCGCCATCCGCGAAGGCGGTCGTACCGTGGGCGCGGGCGTGGTCACGAAGGTCATCAAGTAGGATCGCCGTCTGTCGGAAGAAAGGGCCGGGGGCCCGAGGGGCCCCCGGCAGGTTTTGCCAATAGAGCAGGAACGAGGAAACGTTGGCGCAGCAGAAGATACGCATACGACTTAAAGCCTACGACCACGAGCTGGTGGACAAGAGCGCCCGCAGCATCGTGGAGACGGCGGAGCGCACCGGAGCCACCATCTCCGGTCCCGTACCCCTGCCCACCGAGAAGAACGTCTATTGCGTTATTCGTAGCCCGTTCAAGGACAAAGACTCGCGGGAGCACTTTGAGATTCGCACTCACAAGAGGCTGATCGACATCCATCAGCCCACTCCCAAGACCGTCGATTCGCTCATGCGGATGGACTTGCCCGCGGGCGTGGACATTGAGATCAAACTGTGATGAAAGCATTGCTTGGAACAAAGCTGGGCATGTCGCAGATCTTCGGGGAAGATGGTTCGGTGACTCCGGTCACCGTCATCCAGGCCGGGCCCTGCGTCGTGACTCAGAAGAAGACGGTCGCCACGGACGGCTACGCCGCCACGCAGATTGCCTTCGGCGACGTGAAGGCCAAGCGCCTCTCCAAGCCCGAGAAGGGCCACTTGAAGAAGGCGGGCGTGCAGCCGAAGCGCCACCTGGTCGAGGTGCGCGGCGAAAGCGATCTCTCCGTGGGCGACGAACTCGACGTGTCGGTGTTCGAGGCCGGTGACATGGTCAAGGTCACGGGCGTGAGCAAAGGCAAAGGCTTCCAGGGTGTGATGAAGCGTCACGGCTTCAGCGGCGGTCCTGCCGGCCACGGGGCCCATTTCCACCGGGCGCCGGGCTCGATAGGGGCCTCGGCCGACCCGGCGCGGGTCTTCCCCGGCACGCGCCTGCCCGGCCAGATGGGTTCCGAGAGGGTGACGCAGGTGGGGCTGTCTATCGTGTCGCTTGACAAGGAGCGCAACCTCATCCTGGTCAAGGGTTCGGTACCGGGCAGCACAGGCTCCCTGGTCTTCATCAGAGGTAACTAGATGCCAACCATCAACAAAATCGACGAATCCGGCGCAGTGGTCGGCGAGTTCCGGCTTGCCGACAGCGTGGTGGAGCCCGAAGCCAACATCGGACTGCTGCATGAGGTGGTTCTCTCCGAGCTCGCCTCGTACCGGCAGGGCACGCATGCCGCCAAGAGCCGGGGCCAGGTCTCCGGTTCGGGGGCCAAGCCTTGGCGCCAGAAGGGCACCGGCCGGGCGCGGGCCGGCTCCACGCGGGTACCTCATTGGACGAAGGGCGGAGTGGCGTTCCCGCCCATTCCCCGTAGCTACGACCTCAAGGTCAACAAGAAGGCGCGGGCCAAGGCCTTCCGCATGGCTCTCGGCAACCTGGTGGAGTTCGGTGATGTGCGCGTACTGTCCGGCGTGGACTTCGAGCAGCCCTCCACCCAGCGTGCGGCGGCCATCATGGAGAAGGCGGAGCTGGACGGCCCCACCCTCGTGGTGACCGCTCCTGACGAGATCGCCGCCACCAAGAGCTTCCGCAATCTCGAGAGGGTCAGGGTATTCCCCCTCACCCTGGTCGAGGTGCAGGATTACATCTGGGCGAAGAACGCGGTATTCACCGAAGCGGCCATCACACTGCTTCAGAGTGCCACTGATCCCGAGGGTGGTGAGGAGTGATGGACGCGCGGCAAGTCATCATACGGCCCATCATCTCGGAGAAGAGCTACGGGCAGGTCGAACGTAACAAGTACACCTTCGAGGTCCATCCCAAGGCCACCAAGCCGCACGTGCGCATGGCGGTCGAGGAGATCTTCAAGGTGCGAGTGATCGGCGTGAACACCATGAACATGAAACCCAAGCCCAAGCGCAGGGGCATGTATCGTGGCCATACCCGCCGATGGAAGAAGGCAGTCGTCGAACTCGCTCCCGGCGAGCGCATCGAGTTCTTCGGGGCCACCGGCTAGCGGGCGAGAGCAAAAGAGGCAGAATGGCCATAAGAAAACACAAACCCACATCTCCCGGACGCAGGTTCATGAGTGTACCCACGTTCGACGAGATCACAACCGACAAACCCGAAAAGTCGCTTCTCGCTCCCGTTGCCCGTAAGGGCGGCCGCAACAACTACGGCCGCATCACCACGCGGCACCAGGGTGGCGGCCACAAGCGGCGCTATCGCATCATCGACTTCAAACGCGACAAAGACGGCGTGCCGGGGCGGGTGGCCTCCATCGAGTACGACCCGAATCGCAGCTGCCGCATCGCGCTCATCGTCTACGCCGACGGCGAGAAGAGGTACATCCTGGCTCCGCTGAAGCTGAAGGTGGGCGACATCATCGAGGCCGGGCCGGAAGCCGACATCAAAGTCGGCAACGCCCTGCCCCTCAAGTCGATCCCCCTCGGCACGGTGGTACACAACATCGAACTGCACAAGGGCCGCGGCGGCCAGATCGCCCGCTCGGCCGGCACCTCGGCTCAGATCATGGCCAAAGAGGGCTCATATGCCATCCTTCGTCTTCCCTCAGGGGAGATGCGCATGATCCAGATCGAGTGCCGGGCGACCGTGGGCGAGGTGGGCAACGCGGAACATGAGAATCTCACAGTGGGCAAGGCCGGCCGCAGCCGCTGGCTTGGCAAGAGGCCGACCGTGCGAGGTACCTGCATGAACCCGGTCGACCATCCCCACGGAGGTGGCGAGGGGTCGACTCCTCCCGGCCGTAACCCGGTGACGCCGTGGGGCGTCCCCACTCTCGGCCACAAGACCCGCGGATCAAAGCCGTCCGACAAGTACATCATCAGACGGCGAGGAAAGGGAAGGTAGGAGGGCGCAGTGTCACGGAGTAGCAAGAAGCCGCCTTTCGTGGAGCCCAAGCTGATGGCTCGTGTCGAGGCCATGAACGAGACCGGCCAGAAGCGGATGCTGAAGACCTGGTCGCGGGCCTCCGTCATTTACCCGGAGATGGTGGGCCACACGATCGCGGTCCACGACGGGCGCAAGCACGTGCCCATCTATATCAGCGAGAGCATGGTAGGCCACCGGTTGGGCGAGTTCGCTCTGACCCGGACCTTCCGCACCCACGAAAAGAAAGAACGCCGAGCCAAGAGAAGGTAAGAGAATGGTCAATGCCACAGCCAAGTACATCCGGGTCTCGCCCCGCAAGGCTCGGCAGGTAGTCGACATGATCAGGGGCAAGTCGGTGCAGGAAGCCCAGGCCATTCTCTCGCTCACACCGCGAGGAGCGGCTCCGATCGTGCGCAAGGTGCTCGACTCGGCGGTGGCGAACGCGGAGCACAACCACGAGATACCGGCCGATGAGCTTGTGGTGGCGAAGGCCTTCGTCGATGAGGGCCCGACACTCAAGCGGTTTCGCCCCCGGGCGATGGGCCGGGCGTCACGCATCCGCAAGCGCACGAGTCACATCACAGTATGCGTAGATCAAAGGAAGGAGTCGTAGTTCGTGGGCCAAAAAGTGCATCCCGAGGGCATGCGCCTCGGCATCATCCACAAATGGAAGGCGCAGTGGTTCACTGAGAAGAACTTTGCGTCCATGCTGGAAGAGGATCTCGCGATCCGCAAGCACATCCGCACGAAGATGGGCCATGCGGGACTATCAGACATCATCGTGCGCAAGGACACGAACAAGATAGGTATCGACATCCACACGGCACGTCCCGGCATCGTGATCGGTAAGTCGGGTTCGGAAGTGGACGCGCTTCGCCGCGAAATACACGATATGACGGGCAAGAACGTCCAAGTCAATATCATCGAGATCAAGCGTCCAGAACTCGATGCCGGCCTGGTTGCGCAGTCCATAGCCGAGCAGTTGGCCAACCGGGTCAGCTTTCGGAGGGCCATGAAGCGGGCGATTACCTCCGCGATGCGCTCGGGGGCCGAAGGTATCAAGGTTCGTTCGGGCGGCCGCCTGGGTGGAGCCGAGATGGCCCGCGTGGAAGGGTACAGCGAAGGCCGTGTCCCTCTCCACACGTTGCGGGCCGACATCGACTACGGTTTCTCGGAAGCCATGACCACTTTCGGGAAGATCGGTGTGAAGGTATGGATCAACAAGGGCGAGGTCATGCCCGAAGGATTCGAGCAGGGCAAGCCGGCAGGCCCCGCCACCGGAGCCGAGGGCGGCCCCCGTGGTGGAGGCCGGCGGTCCGGTGCGTGAGCGGGCCCTCGCAGGAGAGCGATAAGCCATGTTAATGCCAAAACGAGTGAAGCACCGCAAGGAGCAGCGCGGGCGCATGAGCGGTAAGTCGAAAGGCCAGACCACGGTCCAGTTCGGCGAATACGGTCTGCAGGCGCTGTCATGCGGGTGGATAACCAACCGTCAGATCGAGGCGGCTCGTGTCGCGATCACGAGGAAGGTCAAGCGGGGCGGCAAAGTGTGGATCAACATCTTTCCGCATAAGCCTGTCACCGCCAAGCCTGCCGAGACGCGTATGGGCTCCGGCAAGGGCTCACCCGACAAGTGGGTGGCCGTGGTGAAGCCGGGACGGGTGATGTTCGAGCTGGGCGGTGTTCCCGACGACCTCGCCCGCCAAGCCATGAGGCTGGCGGCGCACAAGCTGCCGGTCAAGTGCAGGTTCGTCACCAGAGAGGAGTCGGGCGGTGAAGGCTAAGGATATCGTTGAGCTCGCCGACACCGAGCTGGAGCAGAAGCTCAAGCAGTCCCGCGAGGAGCTGTTCAATCTTCGCTTCCAGCATGCCACCGGCCAGTTGGAGGACACGGGCAGGCTCAGGGAGGTCCGGCGGGACATCGCCCGCATTCTGACGGTGCAGAGCGCCAGAGAGAAAGCGAAGGAGCGGTAGATGAGCGCCGAGCGCGAGACCAAGCAACGAGAGCGCCAGGGTGTGGTGATCTCCGACAAGATGGACAAGACCATCGTCGTCGAGGTGACCAGCGTGAAACCCCATGCTCTCTACAAGAAGATCGTGCGGCGCAGCACCAAGCTCAAGGCGCACGATGAGCAGAACGAGGCCCATATCGGCGACAAGGTAGTGGTACGCGAGTGCCGCCCCCTCTCGCGTGACAAGCATTGGCGCCTCATCCAAGTAGTGGAGCGCGCCCGATAGGCCTGCTCTGACGTACTGCGTGAGAAACGGACAGCTGCCATGATCCAGCAAGAGACAAGATTACGAGTCGCGGACAACACAGGCGCCCGCGTGCTTCTGTGCATACGCGTCAAGGGTGGCTCGAGGCGCCGCTATGCCGGCGTAGGCGACATCATTGTGGGTACGGTCAAGGAGGCCACGCCGGGTGCCGCCGTGAAGAAGGGCGATGTGGTCCAGGCGGTGGTGGTGAGGGTCAAGAAGGCCTACGGCAGAGACGACGGCACCTATATCGGTTTCGACGAGAACGCCGCCGTCCTCATCGACCGTAACAACAATCCGCGGGGTACGCGGATCTTCGGTCCGGTAGCGCGGGAGCTTCGCGAGAAGAACTTCGCGAAGATAGTCTCGCTTGCCCCGGAGGTTCTGTAATGGTGAAAAGAAGACACTTCAAGATAAGGAAGGGCGACACCGTCGAGGTCGTGCAGGGCAAGGAACGCGGCAAACGTGGCAAGGTTCTTAGGCTTATCGCGCACGACGAGCGGGTGGTCGTCGAGAGGCTCAACTTCATGAAACGTCACGTGCGGCCCTCGCAGAAGAATCCGCAGGGCGGTGTCATCGAGCGCGAGGCGGGCATACACATCTCCAACGTGAAGCTCGTGTGCCCCGGCTGCGGCAAGGCCGTGCGCGTGGGTGTCCGCCGTGAAGCCGACGGCAAGGTGAGATTCTGCAAGGCCTGCAACGTGCAGGTGGACAAGGGTTAGCGAGATGGCCAAGTCGAGATTACGAGAGAAGTACGAACAACAGATAGTGTCCGAACTGCTTGACGAGTTCGGCTACGCGAATGTGATGCAGGTTCCGAAGATCACTAAGATCACGGTGAACATGGGCGTGGGCGAGGCGTCCCAGGACGCCAAGGTACTCGAGGATGCCGCTGCCGAGCTGGGCCTCATCACGGGGCAGAAGCCGCAGCTCAGGCGGGCGACGAAGTCGGTGGCGAATTTCAAGATCCGCGCGGGAATGCCGGTGGGTCTCAGGGTCACGCTTCGTGGTGAGCGCATGTACGAGATGCTCGACCGGCTCACCAGTATTTCCTTGCCGCGCATCCGTGACTTCCGGGGCATCTCCCCGGCAAGCTTCGACGGCAGGGGCAACTACAGCTTCGGCCTGAAAGAGCAGATCATCTTCCCCGAGATCGACTACGACAAAGTCGGCCGTTCGCGGGGGATGGACATCTGCATCACGACGACGGCGAAGACAGACGAGGAAGGGCGGGCCCTCCTGCGCAGGCTGGGCATGCCGTTCCGAGAGTCTTGAAGCACTAAGGGAGAGGCAGGAAGATGGCGAAGAAAGCGATGATCGCGAAAGCCAAGCGCCCGGCCAAGTACTCCACCCGCGCCTACAACCGCTGTAACCGGTGCGGGCGGCCGCGAGGCTACTTTCGCAAGTTCGGCTTGTGCCGCATCTGCCTCCGCGAGCTGGCACACCAGGGCGTGATCCCCGGCATTACCAAGTCCAGCTGGTAGGGAGGTGACATGTCGCACACCGATCCGATTGCCGATATGCTCACTCGCATAAGGAACGCCAACAAGGCGCTCCATTCGAGCGTGGAGATTCCGGCATCCAATATGAAGGTTGAAGTCGCCCGCATCCTGAAGGATGAAGGGTATGTGGCAGACTATCGTCTGGTGAAAGGCGAGTCGTTCGACACCATCGTACTCGACCTCAAGTACACACCCGATCGCCGGCGTGTCATAAGCCAGGTGAAGAGGGTCAGCAAGCCGGGCCGCCGCATTTACGCCAAGAAGGACACGCTACCCAAGGTCCTCGGAGGCCTTGGTGTGGCCATCATGTCCACCTCACGGGGGATCATGACGGCGCGTGACGCCCAGAAGCTGGGAATAGGCGGCGAAGTCATCTGTTTCGTCTGGTAGGAACATGTCTAGAATCGGAAAAGCACCAATACCGGTACCCGAAGGCGTGAAGATCGATATTGCCCCCGGGTACGTCACCGTCGAGGGCCCCAACGGGCGCCTGGAGCAGCGGGTCAGTGACGAGATGCTGATCGAGATGGCCGAGGGCGTGCTCAGCGTGTCCCGGCCGAGCGATGCACCCACCCATAGGTCGCTGCACGGCCTCACGCGCACGCTGGTCGCCAACATGGTCACCGGTGTGACCACCGGATTCCAAAAGCGCCTCGAGATCGTGGGCGTGGGTTACCGTGCCAGCTTGAAGGGTTCCGATCTGGAGGTCCTCGTGGGGTACTCGCACCCTGTGGTTGTGAGTCCTCCGGAGGGTATCGAGTTCGAGGTCCCCGCCCCCACGCAGATCGTGGTCAAGGGCATCGACAAGCAGCGGGTGGGGCAGATCGCCGCCAACATCCGGGCTATTCGCAAGCCCGAACCCTACAAGGGCAAGGGTATTCGCTACCAAGGTGAAGTCGTGCGGCGGAAGGTCGGCAAGCGGGCGTAGTCCCCGTCCTTCTTGAGGTCAGGATTGAGAAAGCATGGATGCACTTGAGAGAAAACAGAGGGCTCGGCGGCGCAGAGCACTGAGGGTGCGCAGCAAGGTTCGTGGTACCGCCGACAAGCCCCGACTGAGCGTGTTCCGGTCCAACCGTGGCATTTACGCTCAATTGATCGACGACCGCAGCGGCCGCACCCTGGTGTCGGTTGCCAGCGCACACGTTGAGAGCGGAGGCGCAGCTTCCAAGAAGGAACAGGCGGAGAAGGTGGGTGCGGTCCTGGCGGAACGTGCAAAGCTCGCCGGTATCGAGAAGGCCGTCTTCGACCGCGGACCGTACCTGTATCACGGCCGGGTGAAAGCCCTGGCCGACGGTGCGCGCAGCGGCGGCCTGGACTTCTAGGGGCAGAAAGGAAAGGCTTTGGCACAGATAAGGGCGGATGCCCTCAATCTCCAGGAGAACGTAATCGAAATCAACCGGGTGGCGAAGGTCGTCAAAGGTGGACGGCGCTTCTCCTTCACGGCTCTGGTTGCGGTGGGCGACGGCGAGAGTGTGGTGGGTGTGGGTTACGGCAAGGCCAAGGAAGTGCCGTTGGCCATCCAGAAAGCCATCGACGACGCGAAGAAGAACCTGTTCCAGATACCCAAGCACGGGAGTACCATCACGCATACGGTGGTGGGCAGATACGGAGCCGGTAGGGTACTCTTGCGGCCGGCCTCTCCCGGTACCGGAGTCATCGCCGGTGGGGGCGTGCGGGCGGTCTTGGAACTCGGCGGAGTTCACGACGTGCTCACCAAGTGCATCGGTTCTCGCAATCCCATCAACATGGTGCGCGCCGCGGAGGCGGGCCTGCGCTCCTTGCGTCGGCCGGAGGATGTGGCGGTGATACGGGGCAAGACGGTGCGCGAGGTACTCGGTCTCGAGCCGAAAGGCGAGGCCGCCCCGGTTGTGGACGCGGCCGCCCAGGGAGACTAGAGATGCTGAAGATTACGCAGACCAAGAGCGCGATCGATCGCAAGAAGGATCACAAGGCCACGCTGCAGGCCCTGGGCATCCGCCGTATCGGTCACACGGTCTACCACGAAGACAACCCCGTGATCCGAGGGATGATCAACAAGATCTCCTATTTGGTCGAGGTCACGGAGGTAGAGGGCAAGGACTAGGAACAGGACGTACACGTCATGGCAAAGATATTCCTCAATGACCTGAAGCCGGCACCGGGCTCACGCTCCAAGCGCAAGCGTGTGGGCCGGGGTGAGGGTTCGGGTCTCGGCAAGACGGCCGGCCGCGGTGAGAAGGGGGCGAATTCGCGCTCGGGCGGCGGCTCCCCGGCTCGTTATGAAGGCGGCCAGATGCCGCTTCACATGCGCCTGCCCAAGCTGCGCGGCCCCTACTCCAAGACTTCGATGCCCATCGGGCCTTTCCGTACCTATATGACTCCTGTGAACCTCTCCCGTCTCGCCGTGTTCGGGGCGGGCGAAGTGGTGTCTCCGGAGAGCTTGGTGGAGAAGGGCATCATCAAGCGCATTTCCGAGCGGGTGAAGATCCTGGCCTCGGGCGAGCTCGACCGTCCGCTCACCATACGAGCCCACGGTGTGAGTGAATCAGCTCGGGCGAAGATAGAGGCGGCCGGGGGAACCGTCGAGCTTCTCTGAAGCACGCCTCCGGTGCGGCGTCCGGTCTACATAAGCGAACGGGGTTAGGTCTATGTTGCAGTCCCTCTTGAATGCGTGGAGGCTTCCCGATCTCAGGAAGCGGCTCATCTTCACGGCCTTCATCATCGCCATCTACCGGTTCGGGAGCTTCGTCCCCGTTCCGGGCGTGAATCTCGACGCCATCAGAGAGTTGGTCACGGGCGCCGGGGTCTTCGGCTTCTTTAACCTGTTTGCCGGCGGTGCCTTGGAAAGGGTGGCCGTCTTTGCCCTGGGCATCATGCCGTATATCACGGCGTCCATCATCATGCAGCTCCTCACCGTGGTGATTCCCAAGTTGGCGGAGCTGGCGAGAGAGGGTGACGCCGGCGCGAAGAAGATCAACCAGTACACGCGGTACTTCTGTGTGCTCCTGGGCCTGATCCAGTCGGTCGCTTTTGTCTACCTCTTCCGCAGCCAGGGGGCGTTCCCGCCCGAAACCCCTCTCACGGGTACGAAGTTCTTCCTCATCGTGCTTACCTTGACCACCGGTACTGCAATGGTGATGTGGCTGGGTGAACTCATCACCCAGCGCGGCATCGGCAACGGCATGTCCCTCATCATCTTTTCGAGCATCGTGGCCAGCCTTCCCGGTGGTCTCTACCGCATGTTCACCACTATGAGCCCGCTGTTCTGGCTGCTCATGGCCGTCATCGCCTTGGCCGTCATCGCGGCTGTGGTCTACGTGCAGGAGGGCCAGCGGCGCATTCCCATCCAGTACGCCAAACGGGTCGTGGGGCGCAAGGTGTACGGGGGACAGAGCACGTACCTGCCCCTGCGTATCAACATGGCGGGTGTTATTCCCGTCATCTTCGCCTCTTCCATCCTGCTGTTCCCGGTGACGCTGGCGCAGATGACCCCGTGGGCATGGGCGCAGACGCTTGCCAACGTATTCGGGCCGCAGAGTTGGTGGTACCTGCTCCCCGAGGCGGGTCTCATCATCTTCTTCGCGTACTTCTACACTGCGGTGCAGTTCAATCCCATCGACCAGGCGGACAACCTGAAGAAGTACGGCGGCTTCATCCCGGGTATCAGGCCGGGGCGCACGACTGCCCAGTATCTGGACCGAGTGCTCACCCGCATCACCCTGCCGGGAGCCGTGTTCCTGGCGGCCATTGCGGCTCTTCCGCAGATTCTCATCCGGGTGTTGGACGTGCCGTTCTATTTCGGGGGCACCTCCATCCTCATCGTGGTGGGTGTGGCTCTCGATACCATGAAGCAAATGGAGTCCCAGCTGCTCATGCGGCACTACGAGGGCTTCCTCAAGTAGGCAGGTCGGCAACGGGAGGGGGACACTGCAAAGGGTTCCCCTCAATTCGCACGCAAAGGAGAGACATGGCGCAGTTCGATCTCATCATTCTCGGTCCTCCCGGAGCCGGAAAGGGTACCCAGGCCAGCGGCATAGTCGCCGAGTACGGAGTACCTCACATCTCGACCGGCGATATGCTTCGTGATGCGGTGAAGAATCAGACCACCATGGGCCTGGAAGCCAAGAAGTACATGGACAAGGGCGAGCTGGTGCCGGACGAGGTCGTCATCGGCATCGTGAAGGAGCGCCTGCAGCAGCCCGACACTGAGAAGGGCTTCCTGCTCGACGGATTCCCGCGCACCATTCCTCAGGCCGAAGCCCTCGACGCCATGCTCGCCGACATCAGGCGCAACGTGGGCAAGGTCATTGCCATCCTGGTCGACGACGCGGCTCTCATCAAGCGTCTCACCGGTCGCCGCATCTGCCGTGGCTGTCAGGCGCCCTATCACGTGATGTTCAGCCAACCCAAGGCGGAAGGTGTCTGTGACAAGTGCGGTGGCGAGCTGTACCAGCGCGACGACGACACGGAAGCGACCGTGAAGAACCGCCTGGAGGTCTACCGGGCCCAGACCGAACCGCTCATCGCCTACTACGACGCACAGGGCGTGGTGGCCCGCATTGACGGCGATCAGGCCCCCGACCTGGTGCTCTCTGACATCAAAGCCGCCATCGGTCCGGCGGCGTAGCTCAACCGTGCGGTGTCGGTTGCTGAGGGGCGCATGATCATACGCAAGACCCCTGCTGAGATCGAACGCATGGCCGCGGCGGGCAGGATTCTTGCAGGCTGTTTGGCGATGCTCGTGCGCGAGGCCAAGGTCGGCGTGAGCACGAAGGAGCTCGACCGCTTGGCCGAGGGCTACATTCGCGAGAGGGGCGGGGTGCCCGCTTTCAAGGGGTATCGCGGGTTCCCCGCCTCTATCTGCGCTTCTCCCAACGACATGGTGGTGCACGGCATACCCGGGGCTACCAGGCTCAAGAACGGTGACATCCTCGGCGTCGATGTGGGCGTGACTCACAAGGAATTCATCGCCGACGCCGCCCTCACCATCCCCGTGGGCACGATCTCACCCCAGGCGGTCAAGCTTCTGCAAGTGACGCGGGAGGCCCTCGAGAAGGGTATCGAACAGTGCCGGGACGGCAACCGGGTGGGTGACATCTCGCACGCCATTCAGACACACGCCGAGGCGTGTGGTTTCTCGGTGGTGCGCAGCTTGGTGGGGCACGGGGTGGGCCGCTCCATGCACGAAGACCCCCAGGTGCCGAACTTCGGCCCACCTGGGCGGGGTCCTCGTTTGGTGGAAGGCATGGTGATCGCCATCGAGCCCATGGTAAACATCGGTGGCCCGGAGGTGGAAGTGGGTCCCGACAGTTGGGCGGTGTACACACGGGATGGCTCTCTGTCGGCCCATTTCGAGCATTCGGTGGCCATCACCCGCGACGGGCCCCGGGTGTTGACCCGCATGTAGGCGGGGCGGTGCTCCCCTGATGGGGCGGCGCTCTGTAGTTGTGCTAACATAACGCGTCGGCCGCAATGACGGAATGAGGTCTAGTAGCGCACGTGTCTCCCAAAGAAGATGCAATAGAACTTGAAGGCGAAGTGGTCGAGGCCCTGCCGAACACCATGTTTCGCGTGAGGCTGGACAATGGGCACGAAGTACTGGCCCACATCTCGGGCAAGATGCGGATGAACTACATCCGTATTCTCCCGGGCGACCGCGTGAAGGTCGAGCTTTCGCCTTACGATCTCACTCGCGGCCGTATCACCTATCGGTTCAAGTAGGCGGTCCACGTGAGGTGGCGGCCGTGCTTGGCCGGGAGAAGGAAAACAACCAGCGCCGATAGCCCGGCTGCTGTGTGCATATCGAGGTGCAAGGGCGGTACGCCCCAGGGGTCTCTGTTCATTCCTGGGGTGCGGCTGCGACAGACCGCCGCTCCTCATGATGGTCGAACACATCGTTGGCCACGTGCAACAATCGAGAGGTTGGAAGGGCAATGAAGGTGAGAGCGTCGGTAAAGCCGATGTGTGAGAAATGCAAAATAGTCCGCCGCAGAGGCAGGGTGCTGGTCATATGCCAGAACCCGCGCCACAAGCAGCGGCAAGGATAGGCGGGGGTTGTCGATGGCCCGTATCGCCGGGGTTACCCTTCCCCGAGACAAACGCGTCGAGATCGGCTTGACCTACATCTACGGCATAGGCCGCTCGACATCGAACATGATCCTGAACTCGGTGGGTGTCGACGCAAACACCTACGTGAAGGATCTGACTGAGGAAGAAGAGATCCGTCTCCGCCAGTTCATCGAGGACAACGTGATGGTCGAGGGCGATCTCAGGCGTGAGCGCAGCCAGAACATCAAGCGGCTCATCGAGATCGGCTGCTACCGGGGCATCCGCCATCGTAAGGGCATGCCCGTCCGAGGGCAACGCACCAAGACCAACGCGCGTGTCCGCAAGGGCCACAAGCCCACGGTGGGCGTGAAGAAGAAGGCGCGGGCGTGAGAAGGCGTTCACTTACGACGATGAACCAGGATTTGGAGTATGAAGGTATGGAGAGAGCGTAATGCCAAAGCCTAAACGCGACACACGCTCACGCCGCCGCCGGGTGCGAAAGAACATAGCCGTGGGCAATGCGTACATAAAGACTTCCTTCAACAACACCCTTGTCACGCTCACCGACAAGGAAGGTAACGTGATCGCGTGGGCCAGCGCCGGTTCGGTGGGCTTCAAGGGCTCACGCAAGTCCACGCCTTTCGCGGCGCAGGTCACCGCGGAGCGTGCGGCGCGAGCAGGTATGGAGCACGGGTTGCAGAAGATCGACGTGTTCGTGCGCGGCCCGGGCAGTGGCCGCGAGACGGCAATCCGTTCGCTGCAGGCTGCCGGCCTGGACGTGACTTCCGTAAAGGACGTGACTCCGATCCCCCACAACGGTTGCCGGCCGAAGAAGCGGCGCCGGGTCTAGGGTCGGCGAAGGAGAGATCATAAGCAATGGCAAGAGATAGATCACCGCAATGCAAGCAGTGCCGCCGAGAGGGCGACAAGCTGCTTCTGAAGGGCGAGCGGTGCCTCACCGACAAGTGCGCGTTGAATCGCCGTGCCTATCCGCCCGGTGAACACGGCCGGGGCCGGCGCCGCAAGCAGTCCGAGTATCTGCTCCAGCTTCGTGAGAAGCAGAAGGCGCGCCGCTATTACGGCGTCTTGGAGAAGCAATTCCGCCACTACTATCACCTGGCCACCGGTCAGTCCGGCATCACCGGCGAGAATCTCCTGCGCCTGCTCGAGCTTCGTCTGGACAACGTGGTGTACCGCCTCGGCTTTGGGGCCTCGCGGCGCCAAGCCCGCCAGCTCATCCGCCACGGCCACTTTCACGTGAACGGCCGGCGGGTGAACATCCCCTCGTACCGGGTGCGGCCGAACGACGTCATCGCCGCGATGGTACGGTCCAGTGGAGCCAAGACGGCGGTTGAAGATGCCACCGATCTCACCGCGTCGGTGCCGGCGTGGCTCGAGGCCGATCACGACAATCTGACCGGCAAGGTGCTGCGCCTGCCCGAGCGGCAGGACATCGACATCCCGGTACAGGAGCAGCTCATCATCGAGTTGTATTCGAAGTAGTAGAGAGGGCGGGGATTTGACTGCCGGCCGCAGGGTGCGGCGGGCGCAATGAGGAGGCGTTCTTGTTAGACTTCCACACTCCCAAGGTTACGGCCACACAGCTTGATGAGCGGCACACCGTGTTTGCGGTGGAGCCGTTGGAGCGGGGCTTCGGATACACCTTTGGGAATTCGTTGCGGCGCGTGCTTCTTTCGTCGCTCGAGGGTGCGGCGATCTCAGCGGTCAAGATCGAAGGGGTCGCGCATGAGTTCTCCACGGTCCCCGGAGTCAAGGAGGATGTCACCGACATCATCCTCAATCTGAAGAAGGTCGTGTTCGTCATTCATGGCGAAGACAATGAGATGAACGTCAACGTGCTCAAGGAAGGACCGGGTGAGGCGTACGCAGGTGACATCGACACCCCGGCCAATGTCGAAGTAGTCAACCCGGAGGCGTACATCGCGGCGCTCGAGGACGGCGCTCGACTGGAGATGATTCTCAAGATACGCCGAGGGATAGGTTTCTTGACCGCGGACGACAACAGGCCCGACGAGACGGTCATTGGCTGGATTGCAGTCGATTCCCTGTTCTCGCCGGTGACCAAGGTCGCCTATCGGGTGGAGCCGGCCCGTGTTGGTCAACGCACCGACTTCGACAAGCTCATTCTCGATGTCCAGACCAATGGGGCAATCGCTCCCAAGGAGAGCGTGGCCCACGCGGCCAAGCTGTTGCGCGACCAGCTGCAGATCTTCATCGAAGAGAGCGCGGAGCCCGAGCCCGTTGTTGAGGGACTGAAGGAGCAACCCGATTCCGGTGACACGGTCGCCCAGAACACAGACTATGACGACATGTCCATCGCGGATCTCGACTTGAGCGTCCGTTCCGACAACTGTCTGAAGCGCGAGGGAATCGAGACGGTGGGAGATCTCATCTCCCGCACCCAGAGTGAGTTACTCGCGATTCCCAACTTCGGCAAGAAAAGCATCGACGAGGTTCGGGAGCGCTTGGCGCGGCTCGGCCTCACACTCAGAGGAGAATAACCGTGAGGCATCAGAAGAAGGGTAGGCGGTTGGGCATGCAACCCGATCACCGGCGGCTGATGCTGGCGAACCTTGCCTGCTCGGTGCTCGAGCACGGTCGCATCCGCACCACAGAGGCTCGGGCCAAGGAGGTCAAGCCTTTGGTGGAGAAGGCGATCACGCTGGGCAAGGTGGGTGACCTGCATTCACGCCGCCAGGCCATCAGCCTCCTACGCAACAAGACCATCTCGTACGCGTTGTTCAACGAAATCGCGCCCAAGTATGAAGACCGCGCTGGAGGGTACACGCGCATCCTCAAGATAGGGCCGCGCCAAGGCGACGCCGCTCCCATGGTGTACTTGGAACTCGTCTGAGGCATACCCAGGTTCGAAGATGAGCCTGGCTGAGACACAAGTCAGCATGATGAGGGGCGCCGGGGCCGAAGAGGCCCCGGCGCTCGTCTTCGAGGACGTCTCCTTCTCCTATGAGGCCGCCGGCCCGGTACTCTCGTCTGTGAATCTGGCCCTCCAATGCGGCGAAGTCACGGCGCTCGTCGGTCGTAACGGCTCCGGCAAGAGCACCCTGGCTCGATTGGCCAACGGCATCCTCCTACCCTCGGCCGGCCGTGTTCTCGCAGCGGGGTTGTCAACCGCCGATCGAGAGAGTGTGTGGCTCATCCGCTCCAAGGTCGCCCTCGTCATGCAAGACCCCGAGCAACAGATCGTGGGTGCGACCGTGGAGGAAGAGACCGCTTTCGGTCTCGAGAACCTGGGGGTGGTCCGCGAGGAGATGCGCATGCGGGTCGGGGAGGTGCTCGCTCGGCTCAATCTCGCCGACGAAGCGACCACCGAGGTACATCAACTCTCCGGGGGGCAGAAGCAGCGACTCGCACTTGCCGGAGTGCTGGTTCTCCGACCACAGGTGCTCGTGCTTGACGAACCCACTTCCATGCTCGACCTGCGGGGCAGGATGGAGCTTGCGCGTATGGTGCGGGAGGAGGCGGCGCGGGGAGTGGCGGTGATGCTCATCACCCAGAGGGCGGAGGAGGCGGCGGCGGCCGATAGGGTGGTGGTACTCGCTGAGGGGAGGATCGCCTACGATGGGGAGCCCCGGGGGCTCTTTCCCTCTTCGGTGGCCTCCCGCCTGGGTCTCAGTCTTCCCCCGGTGCTCAAGCTGGCGGCGCAGTTGCCCCTCGGGCAGCGGGAAGTGGGTCGGCACACGATGGAAGAGACTGGCAGTGTAGGCGCAGAAGCACCGACTCCCGAAGCGCTGCCCCGCACGAAGGACGCGCTCCTCACGGCACTCGAGAAGATGAGGGCGGAACGCCGGGTTGACGGTCCGGTACCGCGTAGAGGGGGCCGCAGGCGGCCGCCTGCGGCGCCTGCGGCCCGTCTCACCGGTGTGTCGCTCTCCTACGCAGTGGGTGCCGGTGAGGTCCGCCAGGCTCTGTCTCAACTTGACCTTGAGGTTCCGGCAGGTGCGGTGACTGCACTCCTCGGCGCGACCGCTTCGGGTAAGAGTTCTCTGCTTCACGTCTTGGGCGGAGTGCGGCAAGCGGGCGAAGGCACGGTCGAGGTGCTTGGGCGTGTGGTGGCGCGGAGTGGCGACTTTCCCCGCAGCCTCGTCGGTCTCGCGCTGCAGCGCCCGGAGTCGGCGCTCTTTGCCGCCACCGTCGAGGAGGACGTGGCCGCCGCGCCGCGGTACCGGGGGCTCGAGGGCCGGGCTCTGCAAGAGAGGGTGTCCGGGGCGCTCGCCGCCGTTGGCCTGGATGACTCGTTCAGGGAGAGATCGCCCTTCGCGCTCTCGGTAGGGGAGCAGCGGCGGGTGGCGCTTGCCGGAGTGCTCTCTCTCGCTCCTCAACTCCTCCTGCTCGATGAGCCCGCTGCCGGACTCGACCCGGCGGGCCGGGCACGGCTTCTCTCCAGGTTGGTTCCCCGCCGGCCGAGGCCGGGCTCCGGCCGGGTGCGCACGGGGGCGGCGGCTTCTCGGATGTTGACGAGCAGCGTGCACACCGTTGTCTTCTCCACGCACGACACCGAGGAAGCCGCCGCCTATGCCGACTACGTGGCTGTCATCGCCCACGGCCGGGTGGCTGAGTTCGGGAGGACCGGAAGGGTGCTTGCGGATGTGGGGCTGCTTGAGGCGCACGGACTCGAGGCGCCTCTCGCCGCCAGCCTGGGGGCCCGTTTGGGTGCCGAGCCCGCCGACAGGGTCTTCGATCCGACGAGCCTTGTTCGCTTCATCTCGGGGAGTGGACAGAGGTGAAGAAGGGCTCGGTCCTGCCTGTCGTGGGCCAGTACGTGCCGGCTGCGAGCCCGATTCATGCGCTCGACCCGCGTCTCAAGCTGGGCTTCAGTGTGGCCTTGGTCGCCGCTCTGTTCCTGGTGGCGGGATGGAGAGGCATGGGCGTACTTGCATTCGGGCTGTTCGTGGCGCTTCTTCTCTCCCGCGTGTCTCCACTCTACCTTCTTCGAGGCTTTCTTCCCCTCCTCGTCCTCCTTGTGGTCACCTTCGTTCTGCAGGCGTTCACCCTACCGGGCACCCCTCTGTGGCAGGTGGGCCCTTTCCAGATGACGGTGGAGGGGGCGGGACGGGGCGGTCTTCTCGCGGTGCGCCTGGCGCTGCTGTTCCTGTCCGGTACGCTGCTTGTCATGACCACCGCCCCGGTGTCGCTCACCGACGGGCTGGCCTGGTACATGGCCCCGTTCGAACGGGTGGGTTTCCCCGCTGCCGATGCCGCCTTCATGATGACCATCGCCCTTCGCTTCATCCCCACCCTCATGCGGCAGTTCAATGAGCTTGTCATGGCCCGCCGGGCTCGCGGCATCGATGCCGGCTTCCGCAGCCTGCGTGGCTTCTCGTCGGGACTCATGCCCGTGGTAGTACCCTTGTTCATCCAGAGCTTCAGACAGGCCGACGTACTGGCCACGGCGATGGAGAGCCGCGGGTACCGGGGGGGCCGCGGGCGCAGTCATTACCGGCTGATGAGATTTCGTCCGGCCGACGCGGTGGCGGTGGGGATCCTGGCTCTCTACTTGGCGGTGGCTCTCTCGGTAGGGCGGCTTTTCGGATAGAGGGGACGTGGAGCGAGCGTTACAGACAGACGGTTCGGGCTGCCTCCGCCGGGAAGGCGGGGCCACTGTGGTACAGGGTTGCTGCGAGGCGGGCGAAGGGGAGCAGGTACCCTCACCACCCGTCTATCGCCTCGAACTGCAGTACGCCGGCTGCGGCCTGCACGGCTGGTCCAGCCAGCCGGACCTCCCGACTGTGCGGGGCGCGGTGGAGGAGGCCTTCCGCACGGTTCTTGGAGGAGTGCCCCGGCTTGTGGTGGCCGGACGCACGGATACAGGCGTGCATGCGCGGCGGCAGGTGGTGAGTGTGCATGCGCCGCCGGAGCCGACGGGAACGAAGGTGGACAAGCTCTTCGACCCGCGCGCGGAGAGCCTCCCCGACACGACCTCGCTACTCCGTTCGCTGAACGCGCTCACGCCCCCCCAGGTCCTACTCTATGCATTCGAAGCGGCTGCTCCTGGGTTCGATGCACGCCGTCAAGCCCTGTCTCGCCGCTATCGCTACTTTGTATCCTCACAGGAGGGAGTGGGCCCGTTGCTCGCAGAATACGTCTGGCGGTTGCCCTCGCTACCCGATCTCGATAGCCTCCGGCGTCAGGCGGCGCTTCTCCCCGGTCTGCATGATTTCTCCGCCTTCACTCCCACCAAGTCCGAGCACCGACATTTCGGCCGAGTTGTGCGAGCCGCCCGATGGGAGCGCCGAGGTGAGCTTGTGTGGTTCGACATCGAGGCCGAGTCTTTCCTGCGGCACATGGTGAGGACACTGGTGGGAACGATGATCGAGGGATCCCGCCGCCACGCGCCGGAGTCCTCGTTCGAGCGGCTGTTGTGCGGTGCTCCTCGTTCCGAGGCCGGCGTGACTGCTCCTGCGCGAGGGCTCTTCTTCTGGGACATACGCTATCCCGATGCGTATAGCACGGATGCTCGCCCCCCGCTGCTTGCCCTACCCTCGTGAGTGACAGGGATGCAGCCTGTTCCGGGGGCGGCCGGGGCCGGTCCTTGCGCGGCTTGACACCCCGGGGCTGCTCCACTATCATGCCTGCTTGCGTCTCAAGGAGGTATGGTGAAGACTTATTCGGCGAAACCCGGGGAAGTGGAGCGAAAGTGGTACGTGATCGATGCCGAGGGCAAGACTCTCGGCCGGCTCGCCACCGACATCTCCGTGCTGCTTCGGGGCAAGAACAAGCCACAGTATACCCCTCACGTCGACACCGGGGATTTCGTCGTGGTAGTCAACGCCGGCAAGGTGGCCGTGACGGGTAACAAGCTTGAAGACAAGATGTACTATCGGCATACGGGCCGTCCGGGCAGCCTGCGGGTGTGCTCGTTGCAGCAGATGCTCAAGGCTCGGCCCACCGAGGTGCTTCGCAAAGCGGTCAAGGGCATGATGCCCAAGAACAAGCTGGCTGCCAGGCAAATCAACAAACTGAAGATCTACGCTGGACCCGATCATCCACACGCGGCCCAGCGGCCGGAGGCGATCGAATGACGACTGGCGTAGTCTACAGCGCGACGGGCAAGCGTAAGACCTCGGTCGCGCGTGTGCGCTTGATACCGGGCTCAGGCAACGTGCTCGTGAACGGGCAGACGCTGCGGGAGTACTTTGGCCGGGAGACCCTTACGCAGATAGTGCGCACTCCGCTCGTGGAGACGAGCACTGAAGGCCGCTACGACATCGTGGCGAAGCTGCACGGCGGCGGCAAGTCCGGCCAAGCGGGAGCGTTGCGGCACGGCATCGCCCGCGCGCTCGTGGAGGCCGATCCCTCGCTACGTACAGACTTGAAGCGCTCAGGGTTTCTCACGCGCGACGCCCGTATGGTGGAGCGCAAGAAGGCCGGCCTCAAGAAGGCCCGCAAGCGCCCGCAGTTCTCCAAGCGCTAGCTCCGGGCTGCCATTCTCAGTACAGGCGAAGCGGGGGAGCATGCTCCCCCGCTTCTTTATCCTGCCGCCTACTTCCTGCCGCCTGCCTTCCATAATGCACTCTTCATCCTCCCCCACCTCATGGCTGCGGCGTGGACTCCTGTAGGGGCGCCGAGCTTCGCAGGGGTGCAGCCGGTGCGGAGTTGGGGGGAGACTCTCTAGTATACTTGCCAGCGTGAGCAGTTCGTTCGATCGCCCCACGCGCTTCCGGAGGTTCAAGTCGTGTGCGGAATCATCGGCTACGTAGGGCATAGACCCTGTCGCGACATCCTGTTTCGAGGTCTCCGTAGGCTGGAGTATCGTGGTTACGACTCCGCCGGTATCTCGGTGGTGCGGGAGGGCCGTTTCGATCTGCTCCACGCCGTGGGCAATCTCGATCGGCTGGAGGCCATTCTCGACCGCATAGCCGACGGACCCACCGCCGGCATGGCCCACACCCGCTGGGCTACACACGGGGTTCCGTCCGAGGCGAACGCCCATCCCCACACCGACTGCACCGGCGCCTTCGCCATCGTGGTGAACGGGATTGTGGAGAACTACCTCTCCCTGCGTGCCGAACTACGCGCGCAGGGTCACGATTTCTCCTCCGACACCGACGCGGAAGTGGTGGCCCATCTCATCGAGCGGGCGTATGCAGGTTCATTGAGAGAGGCGGTCGCCCGCATCTATGGCGAGATAGAGGGACACCTCACCATCTGCGCCATGGCGGTGGCGGAGCCCGAGGTGCTGGTGGCGGTGCGCAAAGAGACACCGCTCGTGGTGGGCCGGGGAGAGGGTGAGAGCTTCGTTGCCTCCGCGGTCATCGCCTTCATGTCCGAGACCAGGGAGGCGGCCTACCCGGAGAACGGCCAAGTCGTGGAACTCACCCGCGACGGCGTGCATCTCTACGATCTCGGGGGCGCGGAACTCGAGCCGGCGTGGACCCATGTCGACTTCGACGAAGACGCCGCCGAGAAGGGCGGCTACGAGACCTTCATGCTGAAGGAGATCCACGAGCAGTCCCAGGCTCTCGCCGACACTCTGGCCGAGCGCATCAGCGAAGACGGGCAGGTCATGGTGGATGGCGTGAGTCTCGAGCCCGAGGATTTCCGCCGCCTGCAGCAGGTGTTGATCGTGGCCTGCGGCACGTCCTATCACGCCGGACTGTTCGCCAAGTATGCGCTCGAGCGCTGGGCGCGGCTGCCGGTCGATATCGACGTGGCCTCGGAGTTCAGATACCGCGACCCGGTGGTGAATCAGGGCACGCTGTGCATCGGTATCACCCAGTCCGGGGAGACGGCCGACACCCTGGCGGCCATGCGCCTGGCCCGGAGTGCCGGCGCGTATGTGGTCGCCATCACCAACATCCTGGGCAGCCAGGCCACCCGTGACGCCGATGGCGTGCTGTTCACCCGGGCCGGTCTGGAAATCGGGGTGGCGGCTACCAAGACCCTTCTCGCCCAGTTCTTGGCCATGGTGCTGTTCGCTCTCCATGCCGGCCGAGCGAGGGGCTTCATGGAGGAGTCGGAGGTGCGGGAGGTGGTCGACGAGCTCCGCAGCCTGCCCCGGCTTCTCACCGACTACCTGGAGGGTGGGGCTGAGAGCGAGATTGCCCGGGTGGCCGCCGACAACGCCGCCCATCGTTTCTTCCTCTATCTGGGCCGGAACGTGGGTCTTCCCGTGTGTCTCGAGGGAGCCCTTAAGCTCAAGGAGATCTCTTACATTCCCACCGAGGCATATGCGGCCGGCGAGATGAAGCACGGCCCTATCGCGCTTTTGGAGAAGGGGTCGCCGGTGGTGGTGGTGGCAACGGACGGCCACACGTACGACAAGTTGGTCTCGAATATCCAGGAAGTGAAGGCGCGGGGAGCCAAGGTCATCGCCGTGGCCACCGAGGGCAATCAGGGCATCGGGGAGATGGCCGACGAGGTCTTCTTCGTACCCCGCACCTCCGAGATGCTGTCGCCGCTCATGGCCGTTGTCCCGCTTCAGCTGTTCGCGTATCACGTCGCCCGGCACAACGGCGAGGCTGTGGACCAGCCGCGGAACCTGGCCAAGACTGTGACCGTGGAGTAGGCGTGCTCTTCCTGTTCACCGGCACCGATGCGGTCGAGATAGAGCGTTTCCGCAGGGCTCTCGAGCGGCACCCGCGCCTGGCCGGGCGCATCTTCACCCAAGCGGAACTCGACTACTGCCGCCGGTTCAGCGACCCCGTGCCGCATCTGGCAGTTCGTTTCGCCGGCAAGGAGGCAGTGGGCAAGCTGCTTGGCAGCGGCGTCACCTGCTGGCGTGACATCGAGCTCCGCGGCCCGGGGTTGGCCGAGGCCGGGGTCCACGTTCTCCTTCACGGTAGGTCTGCCGTGCGGGCCCGAGCGCTCGGCGTGCGCGAGGTCGCCATTTCCCTGTACCATACGGATACGACGGCGGGCGCGACCGCAGTGGCCGCCGGACGCGCGGCGTGGAGCGGCGGTCTTTCCTCCGGCTCGACGACCGCGGATGCTGATCTCTTTGATGGGGCGTATGAGATGGGAAGCGCTGGGAACTGGCGGCACAACGAGGAACGCGCCGGAGTGGGTGGGCCGGGGCTCGGCGTGTTCTTACGGCTCATGACCCCGGCGGAGAGGCCGAGGGCTTTCACGGCCGAGCAGGTCAGAGAACTCGACAGGTTCACCATCGAGGAGGCGGGCGTGCCCGGTCCCGTGCTCATGGAGAGGGCCGCTCTTGGTGTCACGGAATTCCTGCTACGCCGTTTCCCCGGCCGGCACACGCTGATTGTGTGTGGGCAGGGCAACAACGGTGGCGATGGTCTGGCTGTTGCCCGTCAGCTTCATCTGGCCGGGCATCCGGTGGTGTGCGCCGTACTTGCCGGCGGCGAAGAGGAGCTCAGCCCCGATGCACGGCTGAACGCCCACGCGGCCGCCTCCTTGGGAGTCAATCTGTACATGGGCACCATGCCGGACTACGTGTGGGATGAGACCGAGGCGGTGGTGGATTGCCTCTTGGGAACAGGTGCCACCGGCGAACTCAGGGACCCAATCCTTTCCGCCGCAGCCAAGATCAACGAGGTGGGTGAGCGGGGAATCCCAGTGGTGGCGGTGGATGTTCCTACAGGCGTGGATGCCACCACCGGCGCGATGGCGAAGGGTGCTGTGGCGGCTGACCACACCGTGACCTTTCACGCCGCCAAGAGCGGTCTTGTGTGCCCCCCCGGTTCCGAAGCTGTGGGAGAGCTTGTGCTGTGGGATATCGGCCTTCCTGCCTTTGCGGAGTCCGGGCCCGACGTGCGTGTGGTGACGGCCCGGGACGTACGCGTGCCCGGGCGCCGACCTGACGATCACAAGTACAGGGCCGGATACCTGGCCGTGGTGGCCGGCTCCGGGGCCTATCCGGGAGCGGCTCTTCTCACCGCGAGGGCGGCGGCTTCCCTGGGAGCCGGGTACGTACGGCTGTTCGCGCCGATGGCGGTGGTCGAGCCCTTACGGGTGCCGCTCACGGAGGTGGTCACGGAGAGCGTGGGCACGGGAGCCGTCCTCGAGGAGGCAGACGCGCTGCTCGAGGCGGTCGCCGATGAACGCATCGGGGCGTTCGCGGTGGGTCCCGGCCTGGGCCGGGCGGCCGCCACCTACGACGTGGTGCGGCGGCTGGTGGCTTCGACCGTCCGGCCGCTGGTGCTCGATGCCGACGGTCTCATGGCCTTCTCCGGATCAGCATCGGCACTCGCCGGGAGGGAGGGCATGGTGCTCACCCCTCATCAGGGCGAGCTTGCGGCACTGCTCGGGGTGCCCGTGGCGGAGGTGGCGCAGTCGGCTTTGTCGAGTGCGCGACGGGGAGCGGCGCTTACCGGTCAGGTGGTGGTGCTCAAGGGATCGTCCACCGTCATCGCCTCTCCCGATGGCTCCGCTTCAGTGGTCATCCAAGGGCCTCCGCAGTTGGCTTCGGCTGGAACGGGCGACGTGCTCACCGGCTGTATAGGGGCGCTCCTGGCCAAGGGGCTTGCTCCGCGCGAGGCCGCGGAGGCGGGGGTGTGGTTGCACGCGGAAGCGGGGTACAGACTGAGAACATCATCACCGGCCGGCATCGTGGCGTCCGCTCTCTTGGATGTCATACCCGCGATTGCCGGGGAGCGGGTGGCCGAGAGGAGGCCTTCATGGACGTAACCAGGGCGAGAGACATCATGGAGACCGACGTTGTCACCATCGGTCCGGCGGCCACCGTGCGGGAGCTGGCCGCTCTGTTGTCCGAGAACAACATAAGCGGCGTGCCGGTCACCGATCAAGACGGCAATCTTCTCGGCGTGGTGAGTGAAGAGGATCTCATCCTGCAGGATGCGGAACTCCACTTTCCTCACTACATCCAGATCTTCGATGGTGTCATTTATCTCCAGAGCGTCAAGAAGTTCGAGCAGAAGCTGCAGAAGGCCTTCGGTACCAAGGTCGCCGACGTCATGACCGCCCATCCCATCACGGTGGGCCCCGACGCCACGCTGCGGGAGGTGGCGACCATCATGTCCCAGAAGGACGTCAACCGGTTGCCCGTGGTAGACGATGAAGGCCGTCTCCTTGGCATCATCGCCCGGGGCGACGTGCTGCGGGGTATTGCGGCTCTCCAGGTGCAGCCTTTCGACGAGCAGGTGCGGGAGGAGAGGGGCGGCGCCGCGCAGGCCGACACCGAACCGGTGGACGAGGCGGCAGAGCAGCGTTCGTAGGATAGCGATCGGCCGGGGCGGCGTGTCCCAGTGGCTTCCCGGCGAAGAAGTGGAGAACAATGGCGAAGAAGGAAATCCGGCGGGCGGCGAGGCAGTCGGCGAAGCAGGGCAAGCAGATCAACCCCAAATGGCGGCGACTCCGGCGGGCCCTCATCCAAGGGGTGCTTCTCGCCGGTATCTATCTCCTCTTGGTGCGTCTCATCCTCAGGGGTGATGCGAGACCCTTCTGGGTCGACCTCTTCTGGACGTTCATCTTCTTCTTCTTCTACACCGCCTTCATCTACTGGTGGGAACAGTTCCTCGAACGTCGGCGGGCCCGCAAGCAGCAGCAGTCGAAAGGCGAGAAGTAGGATCGGGGGGCGCTTCGCCACGAGGCGGGAGCTCAACGTGAGGGGTTCGCCCGACACCGAGAAGCTACTGGCGGCCGCGAGAGCGGTCGTCGCTCGCCGGTCGTTCCGGGCCTGGCTGGTCGGTGGTTCGGTCCGCGACCGCGAGCTGGGTCGCTTCTCGAGCGATGTGGATATCTGTGTGGCACCGGCCGCCGACCGTAGAGGTGGTGCGGCCGCCGCTCGGCACGCGGCTCTTACCGTCGCCCGTGAGGTGGCTGCGGAGACGGGCTTCCCCTCCTTCACCCTCTCAGCCGAATTCGGCGCTCACCGGGTCGTCGGCGAGAATGCGACGCTCGATCTCACGGCACTCCGGGGCGGTAGTCTCGAGGAAGACCTCGGTCTGCGGGACTTCACGATGAATGCCATGGCTCTGCCCCTTCCGGCGGGAGCGTTGGTCGATCCGTTCGGAGGCAGGGAGGATCTCTCAGCCGGCCGGCTGGCAGCGGTGTCGCCTCACATCTTCCGTGACGATCCCGTCCGGCTCATGCGGGCGTTGCGATTCACCCATACGCTCCACCTGAAGCCTGATGAGCCCTTGCGCCTCCTCGTCTCGCGCCAGGCCCACCTCATCCGGAGGGCCGCGCCGGAGAGGGTTGTGTCGGAGCTCTGTCTCGCCTGGGAGGCTGCGGATGCAGCTGCCTTGGTGGCCTGTATGCACACGTCCGGTCTCCTTCGAGCACTTATCCCGGAGACGGGCGCCGTGGCAGGTGCTCCGGCCGGCGGCGGAACGGGCTCTCTAGTGTCGGTGCTCGAGCGGCTTCGCCGGCTCGAGCACCTCCTGCGCGAGCCGGGCGGACCCCCGTTCGACGCCAAGGAGGTGCGGGACCGTCTGGCTGGCTCAGTGGACGGGTCTATGAGGTTCGAGCACGCCCTGTTTCTTGCCGGACTCTTACTCGAAGCGGGCGCGTCGGCCGCGTCCGGCTCCCCATCACCGGTCGTCTCCCTGGGGTCGGTTCCGCTGGGGTCACATGCGGAGCTGGGCGGCGTGAAGATGATGGGGTCGATTGCCAAACGGCTCAGACTCTCCGGACGAGTGAGCGCCGTGCTCGCGGCCGCCATCAGAGGCAGAGACCTGCTTCTCTGTGCAGACGCGGCAGTGTTCGTCGAAGAACCGTCCCGTGCGACTGGGGCGCCTGCGCCGGAGCTCGTGCGCATCGTGCGGGTGTTGGAGCCCTGGGCGCTCGAGGCGGCCGTGGTTGCCCGTGCTGATGCCGATGCCCAAGGGGACGGCAGGCTCCGGGCCGCCGCCGATGCCCTGGGCGCGTGGTGGCTGGAGCGCCGCCGTCGTGGGGTGCCCGCGATCCCGGTCGACGGCAGGGATATCGCCGTCCACGTGGGCCTGTCCCCCGGGCCTCTGCTGGGAAGGGTGGTGGAAGAGGTGGCGGTGGCCGTCGAGGCCGGAGCCGTCTCCGGGCGGGACGAGGTCCTCGACTATGCCCGCCGGGTGGCGGAGAGCCTGTAGCCGCCGCAGAGGCTTCGCTTCCACTTGGGGAAGCTGCAGGCGTGGTGGGAAGGTTTCCCAAGCGCGGTGAAGCCCGTCCCACGTCACGGCGGCGGCGTGCTGAGTCCGGCGTCTCGTGGAGGCACGAGGCCGGGCCCGCTTGGTGAGTCGTGCTATCATTACTGACTTGTTTGAATACACGCTCGCGCCGCGTTCCCCGGCGCTCTGCAGGATCACTTGGAGGCGACATGAAAGAGGGAATCCATCCCGAGTACGTAGAGAGCCGTGTGGTGTGCTCGTGCGGCTCAGTGTTCACGACCCGCTCCACCAAACCGGAGATCAAAGTCGAGATCTGCTCGGAATGCCATCCGTTCTACACAGGAAAGCAGAAGCTGGTCGACTCGGGTGGCCGGGTGGAGCGCTTCAACCGCAAGTACCGCAGGGCGGCGAAATAGGGGCCGGCAACCCGAAAGGGGTGTTCGTGCTGAGAGGAGCGCGGCAGACAGTGGCGCAGGCGCTTCATGCCTCGGTACAGTGGCCGGCTCTGCTTGCCGTGGATGACGGCGAGGCGGCGGCGTGCGAGCATAGTGGCTCCGAAGACCACTCCATCGGCGGTCAGGCCGTCCTCGAGGGTGTCATGATGAGGGGCCGCGGCTGCTGGGGTCTTGCCGTCCGGCGTCCCTCCGGGGGCATAGCCGAGCGTTCCTTCCTACTCGAGGACCGCGGTGCCCGTTACCCGGTTCTCAAGTGGCCTATCGTGCGGGGCATCGTCGGTCTATGGGATTCCTTGAGCTTGGGCATCAAGGCGCTCGGTATGTCGGCGAACCTGAGTCTGGAGGAAGGCGAGCCAGCGGAAGGCTCTCTGGGCTCGACGGAAGTCGGCGGCGCACCCGCTCCGCCGCCCCTGGACACCACAGCGGTCGCATCGGACGGGGCAGGCGGGTCGACAGTGGCGGCCGATGGGGCAGGCTCACCGGTTGACGATGGTTTGCCCCGCGAGCATGCAGTAGCAGCTGAGGCCGCCCCGTCCAGTGGGGCCGTCTCCCCTGCTGAGGCCGCTCTGGCCGCCGAGGTACTCCCGTCCGGAGAGGCCGCTCTGGCTGCCGAGGCACCCCCGCAACTCGGTTTCAAGGAGCTCGCGGTTACGGTGGGCGTCGCCGTGATCTTCGCGGTTGTCTTGTTCGTGGTCATTCCCCTGGCGATCGTCAAGTTCTTTGAGGAGACCTTCAGCAATCCGTTTGTCTTCAATCTTGTCGAGGGCCTCATCCGTATCGTCATCTTCATCCTCTACATCGTGGCCATTTCCTTCATACCCGACCTGAAGCGTGTGTTCCAATACCACGGAGCCGAGCACAAGGCCATCAACACGTACGAGGCCGGCGAGCCCCTCGACACGGATCACACCCGGCACTTCTCCACCATCCATCCGCGTTGCGGCACGGCCTTCCTGCTGGTGGTAATGGTCATGGCGGTCCTCATCTTCGCCTTGGTGGGGAAACCCGCACTTCACTGGCTGGTGTTGTCTCGCTTGGTGGGGATTCCTGTCGTGATTGGGTTGGCCTATGAGGTCATCCGCTTTGCCGGCCGGCACCGGGGGGGCATAGTGGCCCGCTTCGTGTTGTGGCCGGGGCTCGCCCTGCAGCGGCTCACTACCCGCGAGCCTAGTGACGATCAGGTGCAGGTGGCCATCGCGGTACTCCACGAGGTGCTCAGGGTGGAGGCGGGGGGCGCGCCCCTCGGCGTGGCCGCTGCGCAGCCGGCATCTCCCGCATAGCCGGTTCGGGAGTTACGCATGCGACTGAGGCAGGTAAGGTTGAGGTATTGGCATGGATTCGAACGGACTGACAGATGATCGAGAAACTCATCGATGAAATCGTAGAGAAGTACGACGCGCTGACCGAAGAGTTGGCCGACCCGGCGGTGTTCGCCGATCAGGCTCGTTATGCCGAGGTCTCGAAGGCCCATGCGGATCTTTCTCCGGCCTATCGCTTGGCGGTCGAATACCGCGAAGCCCTCCGAGCGCGTGAGGATGCTGAGATGCTCTTGGCCGAACCGGGGGGCCTCGATCACGAGATGAAGGAGTTCCTGCAGGAGGAGAAGGCCAAGGCCTCCGGCGATCTCGAGCGCCTCGACCGCGACATCCGCGTGGCTCTTCTCGAGAAGGATCCACGCGACGAGAAGAACGTGATCGTCGAAATCAGAGCCGGAGCGGGCGGCGACGAAGCCGGGTTGTTCGCGGCCGAGATCTATCGCATGCTCATCCGCTATGCCGAGCGACAGCATTTCCGCCATGAGGTGTTGTCGTCCAACGAGTCGGAGGTCGGAGGTTTCAAGGAGATCATCTTCGAGATCAAAGGCCGGGGTGCATATGGGGTGTTCAAGTACGAGTCGGGTGTGCACCGCGTGCAGAGGGTTCCGGTCACCGAGTCCACCGGTCGCATCCACACCTCCACGGTGACCGTGGCTGTATTGCCCGAGGCGGAAGCCGTGGAGATCAGCATCGATTCGAACGATCTGCGTATCGACGTCTACCGCTCGACGGGCCCCGGGGGGCAGTCGGTCAATACCACCGACTCCGCGGTGAGGGTCACCCACGTGCCCACCGGACTCGTGGTGTCGTGCCAGGACGAGAAGTCGCAGCTTCAGAACAAGGAGCGGGCTCTGCGCATCCTGCGCGCCCGACTGTACGACATCGCCCAGGCCGAGAAGGACGCTGAGCTGGCTGCGCAGCGACGCTCCCAGGTTGGTACCGGCGACCGGGCGCAGAAGGTCCGTACCTACAATTACCCACAGACAAGGGTCACCGACCACCGCATCGGTCTGACCTCACACAGGCTGGAGGCGGTGCTCCAAGGCGAGCTCGAGGAGTTCACCGCCGCCCTCATAGCGAACGACCGCGCCGAGCGGCTTGCGCTCATGGAAGTGTGAGCGAAGGCAGACGTACCTGGACCGTCGCCCGGCTTCTGGCCGTGACTTCCGACTACCTGGCGGCGAGGGGCTCGGCGTCCCCCCGTCTTGATGCGGAGCTGCTGCTCGCCGAGGTGCTCGGAGAGGAGCGCATCTCCCTGTACGTACAACCCGAGCGACCCGTCACTGGGGGGGAACTCTCGATCTATCGCGAGTTCGTGCGAAGAAGAGCAGGCCACGAGCCCATGGCCTATCTCTTGGGACGGACCGCCTTTCGCTACCTCACACTCAAGGTGACCCCGGAGGTGCTCATACCGCGCCCCGAGACCGAGGAGCTGGTGGATGCGGTGCTCGACTGGCTGGCCTCCCACCCTCTCCCGACGGAAGGGCAGGCGGCACCTTCTTCCGCTGAACCGCCGGCCACGGCGCCCCTGGTCGTCGATGTGGGCACAGGCAGTGGTGCCATCGCGCTCAGCGTGGCACACGAAGCCGGCGTGAGGGTGCTTGCCACCGATACGAGCGAGGCTGCACTGGACATCGCCCGGGCGAACGCGCATTCCTTGGGGCTCGAGCCTCTCGTCACCTTCCAGAGAGCCGATCTGTGCCGAGGGCTCTGCCGGGATCACTTCCGGCTGGTGGTGGCCAACCCTCCCTACGTGTCGACGGGCGAGTATACGGAACTCCAACCGGACGTGCGCGACTTCGAGCCCGCCTCGGCCCTTCTCGGTGGCGAAGACGGCTTGAGTGTCATCCGCCGTCTCATCGACGAGGCCTTCGTGGTGCTTGCCGGGGGAGGAGCCCTGCTCATGGAGATAGGGGAGGGACAGGCTGGGGTGGTGGAGGAACTCGTGGCGGCACGCGGCTTCTGCCGCACCACTGTGATCTCCGATCTCTCGGGCAAGGAGCGGATAGTTCGTGCCCAGCGGCCCGGAGCGCTCGTCGTGCCTCTCGACCATCTCAGTGGCACCTACCTCGCCGGGCTGCGCGACGCCCTGCTTCGCGGGTCCCTCATCGGCCTACCCACGGATACCGTCTATGGTCTCGCCGCCGCGTGGCGCTCGGAGCGTGGGGTGAGGGGCCTGTTCGAGGCCAAAGGCAGGTCTGAGGAGAAGGTGCTCGCGGCCGTGTTTGCCTCGCCCAACGACGTACTACTGCACCTATCCGATCTGGACGAATTGAGCCGGCGCGTGCTCGCGGGTCTTCTACCGGGTCCCTACACGTTCATCGTGAGGACGAACGTCGAGCGGCCGGCACTCGTGGGAGGCCCCGACTCCCTCGGAGTGAGGGTACCCGACCACGAAGGCCTTCTGCGATTGCTCGAAGGTCTCGACGTACCGCTTGCGCTCACGAGCGCGAACAGGAGCGGCCAGCCCGACCCGCCTGCGCTTTCGGCGGTCGATACACAGCTCTTGGCTCACTGCGCCGCGGCTTTCGACCGGCTCGAGGACGATGCCGGCGGAGGCTTGGGTGCCCCCTCCACGGTGGTCGATCTGCGTCCTCTCGCGGTGGGTGGGGCTCCGGCCATCGTTCGCGAAGGCGCGGTACCGCGCGAAGCGGTGTTCGAGCGCATCAATGCTTTGGTATGCTAGCCGTTCAGTGAAGGAAAGGTGCATGTCATGCGGTATGCCGTGGGCTGCGATCACGCAGGCCTCATCCTCAAGGAGCCACTTGTGGCCGAACTCAAGGCGCAAGGCGTCGAGGTCATCGACCTCGGCACCAACAGCGTCGAGAGCACCGACTACCCGCTCTACGCGGCGGCGGTGGCCCGTGCCGTGCAGGCGGGTGAGGCCGATGCAGGCCTTCTTCTCTGCGGTACGGGAATAGGCATGTCGGTGGTAGCCAACAAGTTCAAAGGTATTCGCGCCGCTGCGGTGAGCGAGGGCTTCAGTGCCCGCATGGCCCGGGCACACAACGACGCGAACGTGCTGTGTCTGGGGAGCCGGGTAGTGGGGCCGGGTGCAGCGGTCGATGTCGTGCGGGCATGGCTCGCATCCACATACGAAGGTGGCCGTCACGACCGGCGGCTGAATCTGATCACGGAGGCGGAAGAGGAATGACGACGAACACGGGCGGAACGGCTGCTGCCGGAATGAGCGTGCATGCCGGTGCCGGCATCGAGCCGGGTGCCATGGCAGACACCACCGCCGGCCGAGGTTGCTTCGTGGACCTGCCGCTTGCCGACGCCGATCCCGTTGTCGCCTCTCTCATCGGCAAGGAGCTCTCCCGGCTCCGGCACAACATCGAGCTCATCGCGTCTGAGAACTTCACGCCGGTCGCGGTGCTCCAGGCGGTGGGCAGTGTTCTCACCAACAAGTACTCGGAGGGTTACCCTGCCGCCCGCTACTATGGGGGCTGCGAGGTGGTCGACGAAGTGGAGAGCTTGGCCATCGAGCGGGCGAAGGCCCTGTTCGGTGCCGAGCACGCCAACGTGCAGCCCCATTCGGGGTCCAACGCCAACGCTGCCGCCTATTATGCGGCCATCCTCCACGGTGACAGGGTGCTCTCCATGCGGCTCGACCATGGTGGCCATCTGACCCACGGCTTGAAGGTCAATTTCTCGGGGCGTCGATACGAGTTCTTCCATTATGGAGTAGACGAAGAGAGCGGCCTGCTCGATTACGACGCCGTGCTCGCGCTCGCAAAGGAGCATCATCCGAAACTGATAGTGGCCGGTGCGAGCGCCTATCCGCGCACCATCGATTTTGCGGCCTTTCGGGCGATCGCCGATGAAGTGGGGGCCGAACTCATGGTCGACATGGCCCATATCGCTGGACTCGTTGCCGCGGGGTTCCATCCCAGCCCCTTCGGCCATGCGCAGTGGGTCACTACCACCACGCACAAGACTCTGGCCGGCCCCCGCGGAGGCACGGTGTTCTGCGACGCAGACAAGGCCTCTCAGCTCGACCGGGCGGTCTTCCCCGGCACGCAAGGGGGCCCGCTTCAGCACGTCATCGCCGGCAAGGCGGTGTGCTTCCTCTTGGCCGCCACGGAGATGTTCCGTGAGAAGCAGCGACAGACATTGGAGAACGCCCAAGTGCTCGCGGAAGGCCTCATGGAGGGCGGTGTCAAGCTGGTATCCGGCGGAACTGACAACCACCTCATGCTGGTCGATCTGAGCGGCAGCCACCTCACGGGTCTCGAGGCTGAGCAACTGCTCGACCGGGTGGGCATCACGGCCAACAAGAACGCCATTCCCGCCGATCCCCGGCCGCCGAAGGTGACTTCCGGGTTGCGTGTGGGCACTCCGGCCGTCACCACCCGCGGTTTCGGTCCCGAGGAGATACGCGAGGTGGCCGCGGTGATTGTCGAGGTACTCACGACACCCGGCATATCGGATGCGGCCTTGGAGAAGCTTCGGGCCCGCACCCGCCGCCTCACCGACTCCTTCGCTCTCTACGCCACGCTCTCTGAGTAGGCGCGGCTCTTTCGCCAAGGAGAGGCCGAGCGGAAGGGGTGCACGATGCGACCGAGCTGGCAGAGCTACTTCATGGAGATCGCCCGCGTGGTGGCCACTCGCTCCACCTGTCTCAGGCGCCATGTGGGCGCCGTGCTCGTGAAAGACAAGCTCATTCTGGCCACTGGTTACAACGGCGTACCGCGCGGCCTCACACACTGTGCCGAGCGCGGCTGCCTGCGTGACGATCTCGGCATTCCGTCCGGAGAGCGTCATGAGCTGTGCCGGGGTCTGCACGCGGAGCAGAATGCCATCATCCAGGCGGCGTTTCACGGCATTGCGGTAGCCGGGGCCGAGGTGTACTGCACGCACCAACCCTGCGTCCTGTGCGCGAAGATGCTCGTCAATGCGGGCATCGACACCCTGCACTTCTCGGGCGAATACCCTGACCGGTTGGCCCGCGAGGTGTTTGCCGAGGCCGGCACCGAACTCATCCATGTGCCGGGGTCGCCGGGCGACGGATGACCGGGCTCCGCGCGGCCTTCCCCGGCGCATAGATAATTTGTTGGTCGGACAACCAAAAAGCTTCTTGCTAATGCCCTCGGATGGTGTCTATAATGGCGGCGGTTTGGGAGACGGTAGATGGCTCGGTTGCCTGCGTGCGGGCATCCGGTGCATAGGTCTTCCTCTTCCGTACTCTCGTCGGTAGCCTCATGAGGCCACGATGTCGTTCACGAGTTACAGGGCTCTCATGGTTGCTCGGCGGAAGCGGGTGCCCACTGCGGTGTGTGAACTGGTGTTCACTTCCGTTGTGTCTCTTCGCCGTCCGCAAGCCGGTCAACGAGAGTGACAGTAGTCCGCTAGCTCCGCGTATGCGGTCCGATGCCGAGAGGGTAACGCTGCTCGTTATCGCAATATCTGTGATGGTAGGTATCTTTCTGGCCGTTGCGTACCAGCTTGTCTCGCTGCGTTCGCAATCATGGCTGCTCGCAAGAGCCAAGAAGAACGCGCCTCTCTTGTCTCTGGCGGGGTTCTTCGTGCGCTTGACGGCACTCGGTCTGATTGTGTTGGGGCTGAGGTTCCTGACCAATCTCAATATGGTGGTGCTCATCATTGCCTTCATCTCGGTGTATACGATACTGAGCGCAATCTCCTTGTACCGCTTGGCCAAGGGCAAGGGTAAGGGTGGTTCTTCCAAGGCCCCCACCCAGGTGCTTCTCTAGAAGGAGAATCTCGTGTCTGCCGAAGCATCAGAGAACGTTGTTGGAGAAGTTCTCCACGAACTGAACGTACAGCCCATCATCAGCATTCCCAAGCTGGGCCCGTTCGATTTCTCAATCACCAATGCTGTCGTCTATATGTGGGCTTCGGCGTTGGTTGTCCTTGTGATCTGGATGTTGATAGTCCGCAAGGCAAAAAAGGAACCCGGAAAGATGCAGACGGTGGGGGAGACCCTTCTGAACTTCGCCACAGGTCACCTTACCGGGCAATTCGGCCCCAAGGGCAAGAAGTACTACTACATTGTGCTCACCGTGTTCTGCTACGTGTTCATCACGAACATCATTGGTCTCATACCCAAGCCAATAGCGCTGAAGCCATATACACCCACTGCGAACATCAACGTGACATTCGGCATGGCGTTTGTCGTATTCCTGGTGGTTCAGTTCCAAGGGTTCAAGCGCCACAAGATGGGCTACATTCGTTCCTGGCTTACGCCTCCCGGTGTGCCGAAAGCACTGGCCATTCCCCTGAACGCCGTATTCTTCGTCGTTCACCTCATGGGAGAGTTCTTCAAGCCCCTCTCTCTCGCCATTCGACTTTTCGGCAATACTATCGCCGGCCACCTGGTCATACTGGTGATGCTGGGGCTTGTCCTACAATTCCAGAGTTTGCTCGTCGCCGTGCCACCGCTGCTCTTCGTGGTGGTGATGAACCTCTTCGAGATATTCGTGGCGTTCATCCAAGCCTACATCTTCGCCCTGCTGTCGGTCATTTACATCGAACAGTCAATTTACGCCGGTCACTAGCCAACGGAAGGAGACTCACTCATGGATGCCGAAACCGCTTCTAAGCTTGCCGCCGGTCTTGGGATCGGGCTTGCCACCTTGGGCCCCGGACTCGGTATCGGACTCATGACAGGCCGGGCAACCGAGGCCATAGCCCGCCAACCCGAAGCATCGGGTGACATCCGGACCACGATGATCATCGGTGTGGCTCTGGCGGAGGCGCTCTGTCTATACGCGTTCGTTATCGCCATTCTTCTGGCTATTGCCTAGAGTCGCTGAATGTCGGCCGGTCGGGGCCGTGCGGCCCCGCCCGGCGCCAAACTCGAGGAGAATCTGAGTCCGGTATGAAGATCTTTGAAGTAGATCCGGGACTATTCATTTGGTCTGCGCTCACATTCGTGGTCCTTATCCTCATCCTTTGGAAGCTGGCGTACAAGCCTCTCATGTCCATCCAAGAGAGGCGTCAGGCCGAGATTCACGAAGCTATCGAGGGCGCCGAGAGGGTCAAGGAAGAGGCTCGTGTGCTTCTGGGGGAGTACCGCCAGCAACTGAGCGACGCCAGGCAGGAGTCGGAGGAGATCCTCGAGCGGTCTCGCAAAGTGGCCGAAGCCGCGCGGGCGGAGATCATCGATGAGGCTCGGGTGCAGGCTGAACGCATGCTCGAGAAAGCCCGTGAGCAGATTGAGCGTGATGCTCGGCAGGCTCTCACTGAGATCAGGGAAGAGGTGGCCGATCTCACCTTGGCGGCCGCAGAGAAGGTCACCAGCAAGAAGCTGACGGACGAGGATGACCTCCGTCTCATCAGAGAGGCTCTTGCCGACATCGAGATGATGAACGTCAACAAGAACTGAGGAAGAGGATCGGGTGAGTGACGGCATAATCGCCAGAGTCTACGCTGAGGCCCTCTTTGGGGCTGCCTCCGAGGAGGACAAGATCGAGGCGGTGGGCCGCGACCTTGGTGAGTTTGCCGCGGCTGTGCAGGAAAGTGAGGACCTGAGGGCGCTGCTGTTCGACAAGGGTGTGAGCCCCGACGACAAGAAACGGCTGCTGCTCACGCTCACCGAAGGTGGCGATCCGTTGGTGCGCAACTTCCTGCAACTGCTGGTCGACAAGCAGCGAGAGGAGATACTTCTCGAGGCTCAAGGTCTCTTTGTGAAGATGGTCGAGGCGGCTGAGGGCGTTGTGAGGGTCGAGCTGATCACCGCCCGGCCGGTGGCGAATGAGGTAAGAGAGGAGATCGAGCGAGCGCTCGGTTCTGCTCTCGAGAAGTCCGTTGAGCTGTCTCTGAAGGTCGACGAGAGCATTCTCGGCGGAGTGAGGCTCCGCATCGGCGACAAGATTGCGGACGCCAGTCTCAGGCATCGCCTGGATCTGCTGCGCGCCCGCCTGGTAAGCCCTGTGGCAACGTTGGAGGGTTGAGTTGAAACTGCGTCCGGAGGAGATAACCGCCGTTCTCAAGTCCCAGATCAAGGACTATGAGGCCGAGGTCGACGTCCAGGAAATCGGTACGGTTCTACAGGTGGGCGATGGCATCGCGCGTATCCATGGTCTGGAGAATGCCGTCGCAGCCGAGATGGTCGAATTGCCCCACGGGGTCATGGGCCTCGTGCTCAACCTCGAGGAAGACAGTGTGGGCGTCGTACTCCTGGGTGAAGATACTCTGATCAAGGAAGGTGACTTGGTCAAGCGCACCGGGCGCGTCATCCAGGTTCCCGTGGGGGAAGCCCTTGTCGGCCGGGTCGTTGATCCGCTGGGTGTGCCGCTCGACGAGAAGGGTCCCATCGAGACCACCGAATTCCGGCCGGTCGAATTCAAAGCGCCGGGAGTCATTCGCCGTCAGACGGTGAATGAGCCCCTGCAGACGGGCATCAAGGCCATCGACTCCATGATTCCCATCGGCCGTGGCCAGCGTGAGCTCATCATCGGCGACCGCGGCACGGGCAAGACGGCCATTGCGGTCGACACCATCATCAATCAGAAGGGCCAAGACGTCATCTGCGTCTACGTGGCCATCGGCCAGAAGGCCTCCACTGTGGCGAGTGTGGTCTCAAAGCTCGAGGAATTCGGGGCTATGGACTACACCATCGTCATCATGGCCTCCGCGTCCGCCTCGGCCCCTCTGCGTTACATCGCTCCTTATGCCGGGGCTGCCATGGCCGAGTACTTCACCTACAGCGGTCGTCACGCTCTTTGTGTATACGACGACCTCACCAAGCAGGCAGATGCCTATCGGCAGATGTCATTGCTTCTGCGCCGCCCGCCGGGGCGCGAAGCCTTTCCCGGCGATGTGTTCTACCTGCACAGCAGGCTGCTCGAGCGGGCGTGCAAACTGCGTGATCAGGAAGGTGGGGGTTCGCTCACGGCGCTGCCCATCATCGAGACCAAAGCGGGTGATGTGTCCGCGTACATCCCCACAAATGTGATCTCCATCACCGACGGGCAGATGTTCTTGGAGACCAACCTCTTCCTGTCGGGCATCAGGCCGGCCATCAATGTGGGTATCTCCGTCTCCCGTGTGGGGGGCACCGCGCAGATCAAGGCTATGAAGAAGGTGGCGGGATCGTTGCGCCTCGATCTCTCACAGTACCGTGAACTCGAGGCCTTCGCCAAGTTCGGCTCGGAGCTCGACCCCGAGACCCAGAAAACCCTCGCCCGCGGGGAGCGGCTGGTCGCCACGCTCAATCAACCCCAGTATCAGCCGTGGCCGGTGCAGGACGAGGTGATGATCATCTTCGCCGCTACCCAGGGCTACCTCGATGATGTCGAGGTGGGGAAGGTGGCCGAGTTCAACCATGGCCTCCTCGATTTCCTCAATAGTCAGTACCGGAGCATCGGAGAGACCATTGCACAGACGAAAGACCTGACCGACGATATCGTGGACCAACTCCACGAAGCCATCCAGCGTTTCAAATCCGACTACATGGTGGCGGCCGATGACCTCGGCACGGCCGAGTTCTAAGCAGGAGACGGGGCACTTCTATGGCGAGCGGGAAAGACCTCAAGCGGAGGATCACCTCCGTCCAGAACACCCGTAAGATCACCAAAGCCATGGAAATGGTGGCGGCGGCCAGGCTCAGGCGCTCCCAGCAGCGTATCGAGTCGGCCCGCCCCTATGCGAACTGGATGATGGAATTCATTGCCGGGCTCGTGCGCTATGCGCCGACGGGTCCCACCGGGCTCCCCCTTCTCGACGTACACCGGGAGACAAAGCGAGTGGGTTTGGTGGCCCTCACCGGTGACCGTGGACTGTGCGGGGCCTTCAACTCCAACATTGTGCGGCGTAGCCTCGAGCTGATGCAGCAGTACGAGTCGCTCGGCATCGAGGTCGACCTGCATGTGGTGGGGCGCCGCGGAGTGGGCACATTCAATTTCCAGGGCCATGAGCTGACCGGGGAGTACACAGGCATCACCGACCGCCCGCGTTTCCTCAATGCACAGACGCTGGCGAACCGTCTCATCGAAGACTACGCAGAACACAGGATTGACTTGGTGCACTTGGTATACAACCAGTTCAAGTCCGCCATAGAGCAGGTGGTGTTCGACCAGGTGATCCTGCCCATTCAGGAAGAGGTTGTCACCAGTTATGCGGCGGAGGTGGTGGCTCCCCATATGGAGTTCATCTTCGAACCCTCGCCCATGGTCATTCTGAACGATCTGTTGCCCACCTATGTCGAGATGGCCATCTTCCGAGCGCTTCTGGAGAGCAGCGCGAGTGAGCATGGGGCGCGGATGACGGCCATGCGCAATGCCTCTGATGCCGCCCTTGAGATGATCGATGAGCTCACCCTGGCCATGAACAGAGCCAGGCAGGCCTCGATCACGGGCGAGATTCTGGAAGTTGTCGCCGGTGCAGACGCGCTGGCGTAGTCGATACACATGTCGTGGGAAGCCTGCGCCTGCCGGGCGTGAGGGAGGAATTCGAGACAGATGAACAAGGGAAAGATCGTCGAGGTCATCGGACCCGTCATTGACGTCGAGTTCAAGGAAGAGCTGCCGCAGATATACAACGCTCTCGAGGTCCATTTCGAGGCGTCCGCCGGCCCCATGCGGCTGGTGGCGGAGGTTGCGCAGCACCTGGGTGACAGAAAGGTGCGGGCGGTGGCCATGGATGCCACCGATGGCCTGGCCCGGGGTATGGAAGTAGTCGATACCGGCCGGCCCATCACCGTTCCGGTGGGCGACGAGACCTTGGGGCGGTTGTTCAACCTCCTCGGCGAGGTCATCGACGACGGTGCACCGGTTCCGGCTGACATCGAACGTTGGCCCATCCATCGTCCGGCTCCCTCTTTTGAATCTCTCGAGCCCGCGGTGGAGGTGTTCGAGACCGGCATCAAGGTCATCGATCTCCTGGCTCCCTATGTGAAGGGGGGCAAGGTCGGCCTGTTCGGTGGCGCCGGTGTGGGCAAGACCGTGCTCATCCAGGAGCTCATCAACAACATCGCCACGCAGCACGGTGGCATCTCTGTGTTCTGCGGGGTGGGAGAGCGCACCCGGGAGGGCAACGACCTCTACATGGAGATGACCGAATCCGGGGTCATCGAGAAGACCGCCCTCATGTTCGGCCAGATGAATGAGCCCCCAGGCGCCCGCCTGCGCGTCGGCCTCTCCGGCCTCACCATGGCCGAGTACTTCCGCGATGTGCGCGGCCAAGACGTGCTACTCTTCGTCGACAACATCTTCCGCTTCGTACAGGCGGGGTCGGAGGTGTCGGCTCTCCTGGGGCGTATGCCGTCGGCCGTGGGCTACCAGCCGACTCTGGCCTCTGAGATGGGTCAGCTGCAGGAACGCATCACGTCCACCAAGCGGGGTTCGGTCACCTCCGTCCAGGCCATCTACGTGCCCGCCGACGACCTCACCGACCCTGCACCCGCGAATTCATTTGCGCACCTCGACGCTACCACGGTACTCAGCCGGGCCATCGTGGAAATGGGCATCTACCCGGCGGTCGACCCGCTCGACTCCGTGAGCCGGGCCCTCGACCCCAATGTGGTCGGTGAGGAGCACTACCAGACCGCCATGCGTGTGCAGGAGATCCTGCAGCGCTACAAGGATCTGCAGGACATCATCGCCATCCTGGGTATGGACGAGCTCTCCGACGAGGACAAGGTGCTCGTGCAGCGGGCGCGCAAGGTCCAGCGGTTCCTCTCCCAGCCGTTCACCGTGGCGGAGGCCTTCACCGGGCGCGAGGGCAAGTACGTGCCTTTGGAGGAGACCATCCGTGGCTTCAAGGATATCGTCGACGGCAAGCACGATGATCTGCCGGAGCAGGCTTTCTACCTCGTCGGCTCCATAGAGGAAGCCGTCACCAACGCGCGGCGCATGCGCGGCCAGTACGAGGAGGCGTAACGCCGTGGCCGACCGTCCCTTCGTCCGGGTGGAAGTCGTCGATCCCGATGGGCTCGTGTTCGAGGGCGATGTCGCCATGGTGGTGCTTCCGGCGGCATACGGCGAGGTGGGCATCCTTCCCCATCACGCTCCCATGGTCATGCAGCTCACCATCGGCCAGATGCGGGTGAAGACGCTCGACAACGATTGGATGCGCCTTGCCATTGCTGAGGGTTTTGCTATGGTTCAACAGGATCGAGTGATCGTCTTGGCCGACGCGGCCGAGCTCGCGTCTGAGATTGATCGAGGCCGGGCTGAACGATTGCGTGACAGAGCGCTCGCAAACCTCGAGCTCATCAAGGCCGGCGAGAAGACTCTCGAGGGCCGGGAACTGTTTGCATTCCGGGAGCAGATGGCGTTGCGCAAGGCGCTGAATCGCCTCAAGGTACTCGACGAGGCCTGACCACGTCGCTCGGGCCCTGTCGGATACGGCTGAGGGCCTTACGATAATCAAGGGTTGATCATATGAAGGGTTGCGAGCAGGGCGCTCGTTATCTGGTGCACGGAGGCACGAGGCTGGCCGGCAAGGTGCGCGTGTCCGGCGCCAAGAACTCAGCCCTCAAGCTCATGGCCGCCAGTCTCTTGGCTCCATCCACGAGCGTCCTCCACAACGTTCCCGACATCCAAGACGTGCGTACCATGAAAGAGGTGCTCGAGCACCTGGGTGCGCACGTGCAGTTTGGCGAGAGCACCATGACGGTCCATGCGGGAGCCGTCGATTCACAGGAGGCTCCCTACGAGCTCGTGCAGAAGATGCGCGCCTCCATACAGATCATGGGCCCGCTGGTGGCCCGCTTCGGTCGGGCCAAGGTGGCGCTCCCCGGGGGCTGCAACCTGGGTCCGCGCAAGATCGACTTCCACCTGAAGGGTCTCGCCCAGCTCGGAGCGACTATCAGGCAGGACCACGGTTTCATCGAAGTGTCGGCGAAGCGGCTGCGCGGCGACAGCATCTTCCTCGACTACCCTAGCGTGGGGGCCACGGAGAACCTCATGATGGCCGCTGTGCTGGCCGAGGGCGTGACGGTCATCGAGAACGCGGCCAGAGAGCCTGAGATCGTCGATCTGAGCAAGTTTCTCATGAGCATGGGCGCCGAGATCGAGGGAGCCGGCACGCCCACGGTCACCATACGTGGTGTCGAGGCCATGGACTCCGCCGAGCACACGGTGATAGGCGATCGCATCGAGGCGGGCACCTTCCTGGTGGCTGGTGCCATCAGTGGGGGTGACGTGGAGGTGGAAGGCATCAGCCCGCACGTGCTCGAGATCTTCCTCAAGAAGCTCCGTGCCGTGGGCGCGCAGGTGCAGGAGAACTCCAAGTCCATACGGGCCGGGGGCGACCCCGCCACCTACGTCGGCACCGATATCGCCACGCTTCCCTACCCCGGTTTTGCCACCGATCTGCAGGCGCAGATGATGGCGCTCTTGTCGGTGGCGCGCGGGCCGTCGATCGTGACGGAGAACGTTTTCGAGAGCCGCTTCGTCTTCGTTGATGAACTCGTTCGTCTCGGCGCCGAGATCAAGGTGGCCGGCCATCACGCTGTCGTCAATGGCGGGCGGGCCCTCACCGGGGCGACTGTGCGCTGTTCCGATCTGCGCGCGGGTGCCGCCCTTGTGCTCGCCGGCATGGCCGCCGAGGGAGTCACGGAGGTTCGCGACATCTTCCACGTGGATCGTGGATACGAGAGGTTCGAGGAGAAGCTCACGGCGCTGGGCGCGAGCGTGGAGCGCGTATATTAGGAGGACGGCTCGGCTTCCCGGCGCCGGCGCGCGGGCGGCTGTGGGGGTACCGCCGCTGCGCGGCCGCCACTCGCCTCCTCTGCCTCTTGCTGATTCCAGGTAGAATCACTCGTGTACATGCTTCCTGGGGGCGACAAGCTGAACGGAAAGACAATCAACGGCGGCGGCGCCAAGCCCTACACCACCTACACGGTACACCGGCCTCGCGAGCGGCGGTGGCCTCGCGTGCTCCTGTGGTCGGTGGTCGGGGTGTTCGCCGTGGCCGCCTTGGCGGTTGTGGGCTCGTACGTGTGGCTGGACCGGATGATGCATCAGGCGCACACGCCCGACGCACGCACGGCGAGTTCGGTGCTCGAGAACAAGCCGACGAATGCCGGTGCGCCTCTTATCGAGAAGCCGGGCACGTGGAACATCATCATCTTCGGTTCGGACCGGCGGGCGATAGACGCGGGTGACTACTCGGGAGAAGAGCACGGCCGCTCCGATACCATCATGATCGTGCACGTGGACCCGGCGGAGGACTACGTGTCGGTGTTGTCCATCCCCCGCGATCTGCGGGCGGAGATACCGGGCCGGGGTGTCCACAAGATCAACGCCGCCTATGCGATGGGCGGTCCCGGGCTGGCCATCGAGACGGTGCGAAACGTCACCAATCTCGATCTCGACCACTACATCAACATCGACTTCGATGCCTTCAGAGAGATGACGGCCGCCATCGGTGGCGTGTACGTGGATGTCGATCGCCGCTACTACCACAACAAGGCCGACTCCTGGGAGAACATCGACCTTCAGCCCGGATACCAGCGGCTCTACGGAGAAGACGCGCTCGACTGGGTGAGATTCCGCCAGGATGCCAATCACGACATCGGCCGGATAGAGCGCCAGCAGATCTTCATGCGGGCGGCGAAGACCCAGATATCCGGGTGGGACTTGGCCGTCAAGATCCCCGAACTCGTGAGTCTCGTGGCGGCGAACACCAGCACCACACTCGGCACCAACGACGTCCTCCGGCTCGCCTGGTGGGGCCTCGATCTCGACAACAGCCGCATCAAGCAGGCCAAGATCTATGGTGAGGACAAGAAGATCGGCGATCTGTGGTACGTGGTTGCGAGTGACGAGTCCATCAGCGGCGCCGTGCGCGACCTCATGCAGTCCCCGGCCGAGTCCGCCGGCAAAGCGGCCGAGGGTGCCACCACGTCCACGCTCGATGAGGCCACCAGGGCCATCGTGCCGGTCGATAGATTCCCCGCCGACCTGAGCGGGGTCGACGTGGAAGTGCTGAACGCCAACGGAGTGAATGGTGCGGCTGCCCTGGGAGCGGGCTGGCTGCGTAATGAGGGGGCGAGGGTGATCTCTGTGGGTGACGCCCCGGAGATGCAGGCGAGGACGACGGTGGCCTATCCGCAGGGACAGTCGGCGGCGGCCGACCGAGTGGCCAAAGTCTTGGGCGCACGCCAGGTGGTGCTCGACACCAGTGCGAGCCATGTGGTGGTCAAGTTGGGCGAAGACTTCAAAGCCGCCTCCGACCCGGTGACCTCCCCCGGGGCCCGGGGCATCATCTACTCGAGCGAGTACATCGCTCTGCAGACTATGGTGCCGTTCTCGATCGTGGGCCCCACCTACATGCCTGAAGGCTACCGCTATGTGGATCACCGGGTCTACGGTATCGATGCCGGAGGCGGACGCGTGTTCCCTGCGCTCAAGACCGTCTACCGCTGGGGCAAGGAAGACCAGTATCTGGGTCTTATGCAGACCACCTTTGTGAACGCCCCGGCTGCGGCCCCCGGGGAGCAGGTGACAGAGAACGGCATCACCTACACCATCGTGGGCATCGCCGGCAAGGTCGACTACATCTGGTGGGAGATCGACGGTGTGCTGTACTGGGTGTCGAACACCATCTCCTGTCTTCTGAGCCGCTCTGAACTACTCAACGTCGCCATCGGCATGGTCATGGTGCAGTAGACGACCCGGCGCGGATGCTCCCGGGGCACGTGCGGCCCTCGCTGCGGAGCCGGTTCGGCGTGAGCCCTCGTACATGAATCATCCCACCACCATAGAGAGGGTAGTGTTGAGTCCGCGAGCTGCCGTACTGCCCCAGGTGGTGGGGTGCGCCGAGTCGCTCGCAGGCGATACGGGGGTGGTGGTTCGTTTCGCCGGCCTCTCACTGCATGCTCTGTCGCGATGTCTCACCGAGGCCGAGAAGGCCATCGTACGCAAGGGCCTACTCGGGGCAGGTGAACTTCCCCAGCCCGAGAGATCGGCGGTGGGGTATGTGTGCGTGGGCCGCCGTCTCTCCTTGGATGCTCAGGTTTGCGGCGGCGATGCAGGAGCGGTCGGTGAGGGCGAGGTGATTGCGGTGTCCGATCACGTGAATCTGACCTTCCGTTCACCTCTTCGTGGTCCCAATGACGATTCATTCGGCCCCCGTTTCCCTCTGATGGCGGGCCTGTATCATCCGGAGATCGTCAAGGGAGGGTATCCTGTGGGGGAGGAGACGGTCGCCGAGGTTCAGGATCCCGACAGGGTGAGTGTGCTCGAGCGGCGCATACTTGAGAGGTGGGGTGAGGTGTGCGCGGTGACGAATGAGTTGGCTGCGGTCGCCATTCTAGCCGCCCATGCGGGTCTCCATCTTGCCGTGGCGATGGTGATGCCCGGCAGAGATAACACGACAACGAGAAGGATGACAGACGTATGACCAAGAGCGATGTGAGGGACGTGGGTCTGGCTGAGGCCGGGGCGCTGCGAATCGAGTGGGCGGAGAGGGAGATGCCCGTTCTCCGTTCCATCAGGGAGCGCTTCGAGAAAGAGCGGCCGCTCGAAGGTGTGCGGGTGGCGGCCTGCCTGCACGTCACCAGCGAGACTGCCAATCTGCTTCGCACACTGAAGGCCGGAGGGGCCGAGGTGTCGGTGTGTGCCTCCAACCCGCTGTCCACTCAGGACGACGTGGCCGCCAATCTGGTGGTCGAGAGCGCCATCCCCACCTTTGCCATCAAGGGGGAGGATGCCGACACGTACTACCGGCACATGGATTCCGTCATCGACCAACACCCCCAGATCACTCTCGACGACGGCGCGGACTTGGTGGGCCGCCTTCACTCCGAGCGGCGCGAAGCGCTCGAGCGGGTCATCGGAGGCACCGAGGAGACCACCACCGGCGTCATCCGCCTGCGCTCCATGGATGAGGACGGCGTACTCGGTTACCCTATCATTGCCGTCAACGAAGCCCTCACGAAGCATCTGTTCGACAACCGTTACGGCACCGGTCAATCGACCATCGACGGAGTCATCAGGGCCACCAATGTGCTCTTGGCCGGCAAAGTGTTCGTGGTCGCCGGCTACGGCTGGTGCGGGCGGGGTCTCGCCATGCGGGCGAAGGGACACGGCGCCGACGTGGTGGTGCTCGAGGTGGACCCCCTTAAAGCTCTCGAGGCGGTCATGGACGGTTTCCGGGTCATGCCCATGGCTGAAGCGGCGCCTATCGGGGACGTGTTCGTCACCGCTACCGGAAACATCCATGTTGTTCGCCGGGAGCACTTCGAGGCCATGAAGGACGGTGCCATCGTAGCGAACACCGGTCACTTCAACGTGGAAATCGATGTGCCGGCTCTCGAGGGTCTGGCCCGTTCCCGCCGGATGGTGCGGGAATTCGTGGAAGAGTTCACTCTGGAGGACGGGCGCCGCATTCATCTTCTTGCCGAGGGACGCCTCATCAACCTTTCAGCCGCCGAGGGACATCCGGCCAGCGTCATGGACATGAGTTTTGCGAACCAGGCGATGTCGGTGGAGTACATGGTGCAGCACTCTGCCGAACTCGAGAACCACGTGTATGTCGTTCCCGAGGCCATTGACCAAGAGATCGCGCGCCTCAAGCTTGCGGCCGTGGGCAGCGGCATCGATGTACTGACGGCGGAGCAGGTGGAGTACCTGGCGAGCTGGGAGCTGGGGACGACGTGAGGCGCAAGGTATGAGCTCGGTTGTGGCCACGCAGGCAGGCCGGCCGGCAGTACGTACGCTCGAGTGGACGGGAGAACGGCTGGTCATGATCGACCAGCGGCTTCTGCCCCTCGCCGAGGAGTATGTGCAGTGTTCTCGTTGGACGGAGGTGGCCTCGGCAATTCGTGACATGGTGGTCCGGGGAGCTCCTGCCATCGGGGTGGCGGCTGCATTCGCCGTTGTCTTGGCGGCGCAGAGGGCTCTGGTGGATCGCCCGGCGCTCGCAGATGACCCCGAGGCTTTCCGGGCCTGCCTCCAGGATGCAACCAAGGGCCTCTTCGCAACTCGTCCCACCGCGGTTAATCTGAAGTGGGCTCTCGAAGAGATGCAGCGGGTATGGTGGGCTGAGGGGCCGGGGCAGTCGGAGCCGGGTGCGGTGGCGACGTCGGCCGACCGGCCCCCGGCTCCCCGGGAGCTGGCAGAGAGGCTTGAGGAGAGGGCGGTGCGCATGCTGGCAGAAGACGTCGAATCCTGCCGGAGGATCGGGGAGTACGGGGCGGATCTCATTGCTCTGGGTCTCACGCCGGCGGCGAAAGGGCCGGTGCTGCTCACTCACTGCAATGCAGGTGCCCTGGCCACGGCCGGCTACGGTACGGCGTTGGGGGTAGTGCGTTCTCTGCACGCGCGCATGCCTCACCTGCGGGTGTTCGTCGATGAAACCCGGCCCTTCCTGCAGGGGGCTCGCCTCACCGCGTGGGAGTTGTCCCGAGAAGGCATCGAGTTCTCACTGATCTGCGACAACATGGCGGGCTACTTCATGAGTCGGGGTGAGGTCACCCACGTGGTGGTGGGAGCTGATCGCATTGCGGCCAACGGCGACACCGCCAACAAGATCGGTACGTACACTGTATCGGTCTTGGCGCGCGAGCACAGCGTGCCCTTCTATGTGGCTGCACCTCTCTCCACGGTCGACTTGGAGGTGGCGGATGGATCTTCCATACCCATCGAGGAGCGTTCCCCCGAGGAGGTGACCTGCCTCGCCGGGGCGCGCCTCGCCCCCGTGGGGGCCGAGGCGCGCAACCCGTCGTTCGATGTCACTCCAGCAAAGAACATCACCGCCATCATCACCGACGCTGGGGTGGCGCTGCCCCCCTTCACACGGAGCTTGGCGGGGCTCATGCTCCGGACTCCTGCGGGGGCGGCGGGGGGTGGCACCAGTCTCGACTAGCGTTCGAACACGAGTCAACCACAGAAAGGAGGCCTGTTCATGCGCGCCATGGTAATGGCCGCCGGACTAGGCACACGTCTCCATCCCCTCACGCAGCTGGTTCCCAAGCCCATGGTTCCGGTGGTCAATCGGCCTGCGCTCTATCACATTCTGCGGCTCCTGGCCGGGCACGGCATCCGCGATGTCGTGGTGAATCTCCATCACTTCCCCGACACCATCAGGAGCTACTTCGGCGATGGCGGCGAACTCGGTATACGCCTGCGGTACTCGTTTGAGGAGGAGCTCTTGGGTACGGCCGGAGGAGTCAAGAACAACGAGGAGTTCCTCACCAAAGAGGGCACTCTCCTGGTCATGAGCGGCGATTCTCTCACTGACATCGATCTTGAAGCCCTGCTCGAGGCGCACCATGCTTCGGGCACGCCCGCTACCCTGGCCCTGAAGCAGGTCGACGACCCTTCGCAGTACGGGGTGGTGGTCCAAGACGAAGAGGGCTGCGTACACAGCTTCCAGGAGAAGCCCTCGCGGGAGGAGGCTCTCTCCCACCTCTGCAACTGCGGCATCTACGTCTTGGAACCCGAAGCGCTCGCGCGAGTCCCGGCAGGTACGTTTTACGATTTCGGCAAGCAGCTCTGGCCGGAGATGATCGCCGCAGGCGAGAGAATCGGAACCTACGAGGTCACCGGCTACTGGAACGACGTGGGTGACCTCGGAGAGTACTTGAACAGCAACTTTGCCGCCCTTCGGGGCGAGGTGAGAGTGGAGATGCCCAGCGAGGCGCCCACCACTTCCGTATGGATCGACAAGCACGCGCTCGTCAAATCGGAGGCGGCGGTGAGCGGGCCCGTGCTCATCGGCTCCGATTGCTGGATCGAAGAGGGAGCCAAGGTCACGGGTCCGGTGGTCTTGGGCGGAGGCTGTGTGGTGGAGGCGGGCGCCAGCGTGCAACGGAGTGTCGTGTGGGGAGGAGCCTACCTGGCGGAAGGCAGCAGCGTGAACGGCAGCATTGTGGGCCGGGCGGCCCGTGTAGGCTCCGGGGCTCGAATCGAGGATTCAGTTCTCGGTGAGCGCTGCCTGGTTGAGGAGGGAGTGCGGGTGGCCGGCAGGTCGGTGGATGCACGCACCGAGGTTCGGAGCGAGGTGGAGTGACAAGGCACTTGGCGGACGGGTCTTTGGGCGGACCCTCGGTCCCTGAGGAGGCGCCGCCGGCCGCAGGCCACGGCGCGCACGGGGTGCGCCGCTGGCTCGGCGACAATGTGGTCGACAACCTGCTCGACTTCGCCTTCCCGAGCCGCTGCGCGGGCTGCGGGCGCTTCTACGCCGACCTCTGTGCGGAGTGCAGTGCGGCCCTGGAGCCCATCCGGGAGCCATACTGCCCGCGCTGCGGACGGCCGGACGTGCAGACGACGCTCACGGGTTGGTGCGAGGAGTGCGTGGGCAGAGAACAGTCCTTCGTGCAGGCCAGGAGCGCCTTCGTGTACGAGGGCGTGGCCCGCGCTCTGGTTGCAGCGGTCAAGTTCGAGAGGAGGCGCAGACTCGTGGAGTTGCTGGCCGGCTTGGCCTACCCGGCCTTCGTGGAGTTCATGCAGCGGCACGAGGCGCCGGTGGTGACGTGGGTGCCGGCTCATCGGGCGGCGAAGAGACGACGGGGGTTCAATCTGGCAGAGGATCTGGCTGGATCGCTCGTGGCGCAGGTGCCTCAACCGCACACACCCAGGCTTGTGCGGCTCGTGAGAAAGACGCGGAGTACGGCCCATCAGCAGGCCTTGGGCAAAGACGAGAGAATCCACAATCTGGAAGAAGCCTTCGCCCCCGTCGATACAGAAAGGCCGCAGACGCCGCAGAGGAACGTGATTGTGGTCGACGACGTCTTCACAACAGGGTCGACCGCCGAGGCGGTGAGCCGGGCCCTGGGGGCGCGCTGGAAGGTTCCCGTGTACGTGTTCACGTTCGCCCGGGCTGTGAGCACCGGCCGGATCCACCTCGACTGACGACTGAGCGCAAGGTATGGTATCTTCCATTGTTCAACAGCACATATTCTCTCGCGGATTTGCAGGTAATTCCCACCTCGTAAGCGACATCCATCAAGGAGCGGAGTAGGCGTGAACCTGGTCATCAAGGGACGAAACATGGCGGTTACCGACGCGTTGGACGACTATATCTCCGATAAGATCGGTCGTCTGTCCAGGTACGTGTGGGATGGCGCCCGGTGCGAGGTCGAGGTCTCCACTGAGAAGAACCCCAGCATCGCTGACAATCAAGTCGCCGAGGCCACCATCTTCACCCGAGGGCCCGTCATCCGTGCCCGCGAAGCCTCCGCCGACATGTATACCTCCATAGATCTGCTGGCCGACAAGCTGGAGCGTCAGGTCAAGAAGTACCGGGGCAAGATCAAGGCGCGCACCCAGGGAGCCCACAAGGAAGTCATGTTCAACCAGGGCTTCTTGATGCCCGAAGAGGCGGAGGAAGAGGTCGCCGCCGAGGAACTGCCCCGCATCGTCAAGGTGAAGCAGTTCATGGTCAAGCCCATGAGCGCCGAAGAGGCCGCCCTCCAGCTCGAACTCGTCGGCCACGACTTCTTCGTCTTCACCGATGTTGAGACTCAGAATACGGCGGTCGTCTACCGTCGCCGCGACGGCAACTACGGGCTTATCGAGCCACAGCGGTAGGCCGGGGCACGGTAGCCGGGTAACGCAGGCCGGGGCACGGCAGGCCGGGTCGTCAAGCACGTGCCTCTCACTGCGACCAGCGACCTCACCCGCCTGCCGGGATCGGCAGGCCGCGGGTCGAGGCGAACGTGCGGCCGGTGCAGATGGGTGTGCGCCTTGATGAGGTGCAGCCGGCGGCTTCGGTGCAACAAGGGGATGCATGAGTATTCTTGACAGGATAATGCGTGCAGGCGAGGGGCGTAAGCTCAAAGCGCTGCACGAGGTGGTTGCCCAGGTGGGAGCCCACGAGCAGACGGTCTCCGCCCTCACCGATGCCGAATTGCGGGCGTGCACCGATGCGTTCCGGGCCAGGCTCACTGCCGGTGAGACGCTGGAAGACCTATTGCCGGAAGCCTTCGCCGTGGCTCGCGAAGCGGCTGTGCGCGTGGTGGACATGCGGCCCTTCGATGTGCAGGTCATGGGGGCGGTTGTGCTTCACCGAGGCTCTATCGCCGAGATGAAGACCGGAGAGGGCAAGACACTGGTCGCCACCATGCCGGTCTATCTGAACGCGCTCGCCGGGCGAGGTGTGCACGTGGTCACGGTCAACGACTACTTGGCCAAGCGCGATACGGAGTGGATGGGGCCAATCTACGAATTCCTGGGGTTGACGGTGGCGCCGCTGCAGAACGCCATGGATTCCGAAGAGAGGCGCCGCGCGTATCTCTGCGATGTCACCTACGGTACGAACACGGAGTTCGGCTTCGACTACCTGCGCGACAACATGGTGCTGTCCTTGGAGCAGCAGGTGCAGCGCGGCCATCACTACTGCATCGTTGACGAGGTCGACTCCATTCTCATCGATGAGGCGCGTACTCCCCTCATCATCTCCGGGCCGGGTGAGCGTGCGGCCGAGACTTACTACGATTTCGCTCGCATCGCTTCCCGCTTGAAGGCGGGTGAAGGCCTCGACTACGAGGTCGACGAGAAGACGAGGACGGTTGCTCCCACCGAAGAGGGTATCGCCAAGGTGGAGCACATGTTGGGAGTCGACAATCTGTATGAGGATCTCTCCGGCCAGCTCGTCAATCACCTGGTCCAGGCGCTGAAGGCCCAAGCTCTCTTCAAGCCGGATGTGGATTACCTGGTGAGTGGTGGTGAAGTCAAGATCATTGACGAATTCACCGGCCGGGTACTTGAAGGCCGGCGCTACTCCGAGGGTCTGCACCAGGCCATCGAGGCCAAAGAAGGTGTCAAGATCAAGGAGGAGAACCAGACTCTTGCCTCCATCACCCTTCAGAACTACTTCCGCTTATACGAGAAGATGGCCGGCATGACCGGCACGGCCGCCACCGAGGCTGACGAGTTCCTCGAGACATACAACATGGAAGTGGTGGTGACTCCCACCCACATGGACATGATCCGTGCCGACGAGAACGACGTCATCTACAAGACCGAGGCAGCAAAGTTCCAAGCGGTGGTGGAGGACATCGTCGGGGCCTACGAAAACCAACAGCCGGTTCTTGTCGGCACCATCTCGGTGGAGAAGTCCGAGCGCCTGTCGAGCATGCTGAAGAGGCGGGGTGTTCCTCACGAAGTGCTGAATGCCAAGCATCACGAGCGCGAGGCCGCCATCGTGGCCGGAGCGGGCCTGGAGGGTGCCATCACCATTGCCACCAATATGGCCGGGCGGGGTACCGACATCAAGCTCGGTCCCACCGTGCCCTCTCTGGGCGGTCTCTACGTGTTGGGCACTGAACGCCACGAGTCCAGGCGTATCGACAATCAGTTGCGGGGGCGTTCCGGGCGCCAGGGCGATCCGGGCAAGAGCCGCTTCTACATCTCTCTCGAAGACGAACTCATGCGCTTGTTCAGTGGAGAGCGTGTGCAGAACCTCATGGATAGGCTGGGCGTCGACGACGACATACCCATCGAGAACCGTCTCATCTCCCGCTCGGTGGAGAGTGCCCAGAAGAGGGTCGAGGAGCAGAACTACCAGATCCGGAAGCGGGTGCTCCAATACGATGACGTGATGAACAAGCAGCGGGAGGTCATCTACGCTCAGCGCCAGCGCATCCTCGAAGGGGAGGACCTCCGCGAGGATGTCTTTCAGATCATCGAGCGGGCGCTCGGGGCGGCTATTCTCCCCTTCACGAGCGTCTCCAAGTTTGCCGAGGAGTGGAATCTCGAGGAGCTTCTCGCCGTCATACGCTCGTACTACCCGGTGAGCTTCGGGCCGGAAGGGCTCGACCTCGAAGCCATGGATGCCGACGACTTCCTCGAGCGCGTGGTCGACGACGCCTTGCGTGCCTATGAGGCCAAAGAGGCAGAGATCGGCTACGAGAACATGCGCGAACTCGAGCGCTGGGTGTTGCTCCGCACTCTCGACTCCAAGTGGAGAGACCACCTCTACGAGATGGACTACCTGCGCGAAGGCATCGGCCTTCGCGCGCTGGCTCAGAAGGATCCTCTGGTCGAGTACAAGTCTGAGGGCTTCGGCATGTTCCAGGACATGATGGGGGCCATTCAAGCGGATTTCGTTCGCTACGTCTTCCATCTCGAAGTGGCGAAGGTGGAGGAGCCTGAGGAGGGTGCAGGCATCCAACGAATGCCCCAATTCGTGTATTCCGGCGGTGAGGGCATAGCTCCGGCGAGGGGCTTTGCGGCAGCAGCTGCGGCCTCGCAAGGCGTGGACGGCTCAGCCGCGGCCTACGACCAAGCTCAACGGGCCACACAGCAGGTGACGGCCCCACGCAAAGTTGCCGACAAGGTGGGCAGGAACGACCCGTGCCCATGTGGGAGCGGACGAAAGTTCAAGCGTTGTTGCGGCATGTAGCGGCGTGGCTTCGGCCGGGGGCGGAAGCTCTCCGGCGAGCTGCTCTGCTTCACTAAGGTATACTTGCTTACTGACTATGGCTCATAACACAGAGACTCGCGCGGCCGAACTGGCCCAATACCATGACAAACTCGCCGAGTACCGGGCCAAGCTGGCCTGGGTTCGGGACTATCTTTGACCCTGCTTCACTGAGCTCGAAAGTCGATGAACTGGGCGAGCGCATGCGCGAGCCCGATTTCTGGGACGACCAAGAGACCGCCCGGAAGCTGTCCGCGAACTACACGAAGACGAAGAACCGCTTGGAGCGCTACCAGGCCTTGGCGGGCCAGGTGGGTGATCTCGGCGCTCTGATCGAACTCGCCGAAGAGGAACCGGCTGATGAACCCTTGGCGGCCGACATAGAGGAGGAACTCCGGTCGATCACCGAGGGAGTGGGTGCTGCCCTCGCCTTGTTCGAGGAGCAGCGGCTCTTCAACGGGGAATTCGACGTCCGTGACGCCATCGTGAGCATTCATCCGGGCGCAGGCGGCACGGAGAGCCAGGATTGGGCAGAGATGCTCCTGCGCATGTATGTGCGCTGGGCCCAGGAGCGGTCCTTCGACGTGGAGATCAACGAGGCCACCGAGGGCGATGAGGCGGGTATCAAGAGCGCCACCTTCACCGTCACGGGTGAGAACGCGTACGGCCTCCTCTGCGCCGAGCGGGGTGTGCATCGCTTGGTCCGCATCTCCCCATTCGATGCGGCGAGCCGGAGGCACACGTCGTTTGCATCGCTCGACGTCGCTCCGGTGCTGGATGATGATGTGAGGGTCGAGATCGACGAGAAGGACCTCCGGGTGGAGACCTATCGCTCGTCGGGCGCAGGCGGGCAGCACGTGAACAAGACCGACTCGGCGGTGAGGATCACCCATATCCCCACACGGATCGTGGTGCAGTGTCAGAACGAGCGTTCACAGCTTCAGAACCGGGAAACGGCGATGCGTATGCTCCGGAGCAAGCTGGTCATACTTGAGCGGGAGAAGCGTGAGAGCGAGTTGGCCAAGGAGCGGGGAGAGCACAAGGAGATCGGCTGGGGCAGCCAGATAAGGTCGTATGTCCTGGCTCCCTACACGTTGGTGAAAGATCATCGTACCGGCCTCGAGAAGGGAAATGTCGAGGCGGTGCTGAATGGTGCACTTGACGATTTTATTCACGAGTACCTTGTGCAGCGGGCGTCCGGCCGGCTGCCACAAGCGGGAGGTAGTGTGTAGCCCGTGATTACCTTTGACGGCGTCACCAAAGTCTATCCCCCAGACACGATAGGTCTGGAAGGCGTTTCCCTGCACATTGACAAGGGCGAGTTCATCTTCTTGGTCGGTCCCTCCGGGTCGGGGAAGTCCACCTTCATCAGGCTCCTCATCAAAGAGCTTGAGCCAGACAGCGGCCGTATCGTGGTGGGGGGCCGTGAGTTGAACACCCTGCGTCGCTGGAAGATACCCTACCTGCGGCGCAACATCGGGTGCGTCTTCCAGGATTTCAAACTGCTGTCCAACAAGACGGTGGCCGACAACGTCCTCTATGCTCTGCTGGTCACCGGTAATAGCACCGGCAGCTCCAAGCGCAAGGTGAGTGAACTTCTCAATCTGGTGGGCTTGGGCCACAAAGCGAAGAACTACCCCAACGAGTTGTCGGGTGGCGAGCAGCAGAGGGCGGCTATTGCCCGGGCGTTGGTTAATCATCCGCCGCTGCTCATAGCGGACGAGCCCACGGGTAATCTCGACCCCGACACCTCGGCGGGCATCATGCAGCTGCTCTACCGCATCAACAAGACCGGCACCACGGTGGTCGTGGCCACCCACGACCGCGAGATGGTCGACAAGATGCGCCGGCGTGTCATCGCGCTCGAAGACGGACAGGTGATCCGCGATCAGAAGCGGGGCGGCTATGGGGAAGTTTAGGTTCTTCGCCCAAGAGGCCTTCACGTCGCTCCGGCGCAACTACTTCATGACCATTGCGGCGGTGTTGACCGTCCTTCTGTCGATGATAGTACTCGGCGTCGTCGTGGTGTTCGCTTCGGGCATCGACAACCTGCTCACCGATCTCAAGGAGAAGGTGGAGGTCACTGTCTACCTGAAAGACGAGGCTTCCAATGAGGCCATTCAGGCGATGACCGAAGAGATCCAGGGCTGGGAAGAAGTAAAGGAGGTCTCTTTCGTGAGCAAGGAGGCCGCCCTTCAGCGCCTCCGGGAGGATTTTGCCGATCACCCCGAGATCCTCGATTCACTGAAGACGAATCCTCTCCCTGCCTCCTTCGAGATCGCGCTCAAAGATCCCGAGGAGGTCGATCTGGTGGCACAGCGGTTCGAGGGCAGGGAGATAGTGGATGAGGTGCGTTACGGCAAAGAGATCGCCGACCGCATCTTTCGGGTGACCTCTGTGGTGCAGAACGTCCTTCTGGTCTTCATCGTGCTCTTGGGGGTGGTGGCGGTCCTGCTCATCTCCAACACGATCCGGCTCTCGATCTTCGCCCGCCGGCGTGAGGTTGAGATCATGAAGCTTGTGGGTGCCACGAACTGGTTCATCCGCTGGCCCTTCATGATCGAAGGCCTGGCGGTGGGCTTGATGGGGGCACTCCTCGCTTTCATCGTCGTCCTCGTAGGCAGCAACATCGTCATCGACCGCATCCAGCAGAGCTTGGTCTTCATGAGCGTGCCCTTCGGAGCGGTACCGGTGGGTCTGCTGGCGGCATTGCTGCTGCTGGTGGGCGCGGGCATCGGCATGTTGGGCTCAGGGCTCGGCCTGCGGCGTTTCCTGAAAGTGTAGGTGTGAGGCGAGGGTCGCCCGGGCGTCTCTGGAGGTGACGGCTATCGGCTTTGCAGGCAGACGGAGAGTAGAGTG
>Ga0334885_1000268_pt1 | contig 96134 bp, 89 predicted proteins | sample GraSluR1_MG_8_FD_207233 | JGI IMG/M metagenome (GOLD analysis project Ga0334885, IMG submission 207233) | Sludge microbial communities from methane-producing bioreactor in Wageningen University, Netherlands - Granular Sludge_31_05-R1 | ecosystem: Engineered > Bioreactor > Anaerobic >...
GAGGGGTATCTGAAAGCCTTTCTCCTGCTGGTTCTCCTGGCTCTTTCCGCCTTTTTCAGCGGAACAGAAACAGCTTTCTTCAGCCTTGACGGCATTCAGAAACAGCGGCTTGCGTCGGGTTTCCGAGGATTAAGGGCTCTGAAAGCGCTTTCCCATCCCGGACGGCTTCTGACCACAATTCTCATGGGCAATACACTGGTGAATGTTGCCGCCGGCGCCATCAGCGCTTCCATTGCCCGGGAGATTCTTCCCGGAGCCCTGGGCTTCGGACTGGGCGTACTGGTGATGACTTTTCTTCTGCTGGTCATCGGCGAGATAACCCCGAAAACCTTCGCCCGCTACAACAATGAGAAGTGGGTGGTTCTCGCGGCTCCTGTCCTGGCCCCCATCACCTTTCTTGCCGCGCCCCTGGCCAGGGTTCTGGAAGGGGTTTCCCTGAAGACCGAGTCTCGCAGTCACCTGAATCGCGACGAGATAATCGCGCTGGTGGAAATGGCCAGGGGAGACGGAGTGGTGGGGGAGGAAGCCCTGGTAGCCGGTTCGCTGCTTTCTCTCGGTGATCGTCGTTGTCAGAGCGTAATGGTTCCCCGGAGGGAAGCAACGGTCATGAGGAAGGAATGGAGTCTGGCCACCATGCAGAACGAAGCCCGGGCAAACCCCTACATGAAGTACCCTCTGGTGGAGGGGCCCGGGGAGGAAGTTAAGGGCATGATTCATGTGCGGGACCTGCTGGGCGCCGGTGAACTGCTGGTCAGAGACGCGCTGTTTTTTCCCGAAACGGCCCCCCTTGACGAAACTCTCAGGGAACTCCTGGCGAACAGGGGCACCCTGGGCGTTGTGGTGGACGAATACGGTGACTGGAGCGGTATCGTCACCGAGAGCGATGTGCTGGCAAAGGCGGTGTTCGGCTCCACCGGCGCTCAGCTGCCCGCCGGAGTGACAAGGCGAAGAGACGGTTTTCTGGTTCCCGCCGGGCTTTCGCTGGCGAGCCTTGGGCGAATGGTTGGAGAAACGCCGGAAAGCCGATGGGCTGAATCCTGCGGCGGCCTGGTTGAGGAAATCTCAGGGCGGATTCCCGCCACCGGGGAGTGTTTCAGAAACGGCAACCTGGAGTTCAGAATCGAATCATCCTCAGGAAGACGGGTCAACCATATCCTGGTAAGACGGGTGACTCCATGATCCCTGAAGCACTTCTCTTTCTTATGGCGGCACTCCTGGCGGCGCTGTGCAATATTGCGGAAACCTCTTTTTCCGCAGCGGGAAGAATCAGGGCCGCCGCCGCCGCCGAGGCAGGGCTTCCCATGGCGAAGACGGCTCTTTGGTTCATTAGCGAACCGTCGAGGTATCTCTCCACCACCCTGGTGGGAACGAATGTGGGTGTGGTTCTCGCGTCGGGTATTGCTTCGGGCTGGGTGGACGGCCTTTCACCCTTGTTCTCTTATCTGCAGGTTATCCTTACCGCGGGTTTCCTGCTGGTTGCCGCCGAAATCATTCCGAAACAGAACGCTCTGCTTCGGGCGGATTCACTGATAAGGCCCCTGTCCCCGGTTCTTGTGGCTTTCAGATTCCTGTTCTACCCGCTGACATCTTCCGCCGGCCTTTTCTCACGGCTCATCGCGGGCCGCCCCTCCATCAACCGGTTTTTCGAGAGCCGCGAGGAGGTGAGGGGGCTGCTGGAAGTGTCGGGGGGACTTCCGGGAAGGACAGCATGGGACGCCATCGAGCTTGGAGAAACCGATATCAGGTCACACGCCAGATCGGTGGACAGTTTTCCATCCATCAGTCTTGGCGCTTCGCGGCAGGAGGCCACGGAAAAAATCATTGGATCCAGCTCTGATTTCCTGCTGGTCCGGGAAGGAAGAACCCTCTCCGGAATTCTCGAGAGCAGGGTGGTGCTCAAGAGCGCCGGAGCCTGGAATCCAGGCAGAATGATGACCGGCATTCCAGCCTATACGGAAGATACCGCGCCACTTCAGGTGCTCACTGATCTCTGGCGTTCCGGGTCTCCGGCGGCGGTGGTGCTTGACGCAAACGGGCAGCCCGGTGGAATATTAGTGCAGGAAGCGGTTCTGGATCGGCTTCTTTACCGGAACACACTTCCTGATTCCCCTTGACCGGCCTCAATGCCCGGCCTATGTACATACAGCACTTACATGAAAGAACCAACCAAAGGGCTGGTGGAGTACATTGTCAACCGCATCCAATGCAGATAATCCGCTCACCGGCCTCCCGGGAAACCGGGCGGTCCGGCGGGAACTTCAGGCTTCCGTTATCGAAAACCATGGAATCGCCGCTTTCTTTGATATTCAGGGATTCAAGCCGTTCAACGATCATTACGGTCTGGCCCTGGGCGATTCGGTGATTCGAAGACTTGGTGGAATCCTCACCGAGATCCTTTCCCCTGATTTTGTCGGGCATGTGGGGGGTGATGATTTCGTGAGCGTGGGCATGGACGCTGATTTCGTCCGGAGGGTTCAGAGGGCGGAACTTGAGTTCAGGCTTCTGGCACCTGGTTTTTACAGCAACCGCGACAGGGATGCGGGAGGTATAGAAACCTTTGACAGATATGGCAGTTACAGGTTCTTCCCCTTTCTGGACCTCACGGTGGTGATGGTCACCGCCGACGGTTCAGGGGAAACCGTTGAAACCCTCTGCGAGAAAGCCGGGCGGGAAAAGGCAAGGCTGAGGGGAGTACCCGTCCCCGAGCAGTTATCACCTCTCTTTTCGCGGGATTGCTTCTCCGAAATGCCGGAAAGCGACGGCAAAGCCCTGCTTGAAGCCATGGGAATACTGAGACAGAGTCAGGCTGTACCCCTGGTGAGAGATGTGCTTCAGGGCGGCTACGGATGGAATCTTCGAAAGAGCGCTGCCCTCTCCCTCGGTCGGATCGGGGGAGAAGAAGCCGTTGCCGCCCTTCTTGCCGCCCTTTCGGATACAAGCCCTCATGTCAGAACCAGAGCAGTTGAAGGCCTGGTACTTGCTGCCGGCAGAAACTCCGGGCCGATGATAGCTTCCCTGGCCGGGGACAGCAGCACCTGGGTTCGGAGGGCGGTCTTGCGGGGAATCGGCATGGCCGGTTGGCAACCGGGCCTGGACATCCTGCTTGAGGCGGTTCACAAAAATCGCCACAGGAGAATTGACACAATTGCGGAAAGAACAGCCGCTCTGGAAGGGATTGCCATGCTTGGCACCCCGGCAGCGGCACCGGTTTTGTCGGAACTATGCAGGGATTCCCGCTACGAGCCCGGGGGTCAGGCGTTCCGGGCTCTTTGCGCCGTGGGCGGTGACAACGCCGTGGAAGAGGTGTTGCGTCGAGGCATTCTGCCGGACAGCATCAGACTTGAAGGAACCTCCGACGGTAATCTCACCCGCCTGGAGGAACTGGCGGTGTCCGTTCTGGACAGAAAAGCGCTGAGGGTGCTGTCTGTGTTTCCCCGGGAGTTGTCCCGCTCCACCCGTTCCGCTCTCCGGAAGATGCTTGGCGCCGCCGGAGGTGAGCTGTTTCTTCAACTGGTGGAACTGCTCGAATCAGGAAAGATATCCGGGGACACATCCTGTGCCGCCAGAGTTGCGGCCAGGTTGTCCGCAGGAGATACCTCCCTTGAACCCCATGCCGTCTGTCGATTCCTGATATGGCTTTCCAGAACCGGAAGTGTTCCTCCCGGGGTCTTTCTGAAGCCCTTTCTCAGAACCGCATCAGGGCAGGTCAGGCTCGCGGCTGCCACCGCCCTCTCCATGCAGGCCGGGGTCTTGACGACGGAGTGTTCTGAGACGAGTTTCCAGGATTCGGGGGGATAATGTGAACGAGCGCGTAGAGAAAATTCTTGGCTATCTCAGGGCATTCGACGACCCGACGCTGATCACGTTCACTCCGGATTCCGAAGGAATCAACCTCATTCTCAGGAACATTCCCGCCGCGGTCTTTCTCAGAGACGCTCAATCCGGGCAGGTTCTTTTCATGAACGACCAGGCCGCCGATTACTTCGGAATGCCCGTGAAAGACATCGTAGGGCGCACACTGGCGGATATCGGCATGGGAATCACTCCGGAGGGAAAGGCGGGCCTTTCCGGCGCGGTGCGGGCTGTCCTGAGAGACTCCGCAGGCGCAAGGGTAAAGGTCCTGTTTTTCTCGCGGATGGTTGAGATACGCGGGAAATCATCGGAGATCGTTCTGGTGATAGACGCCACTCTGTTTCGAACCGATGGCGCCAGCGAATCCGATACGGGGCTGGTGATTTTTCGCAGGGCCCTGGTGGAAAGCGGAACTGCCTACATTTATACCGAAATCGCCGGAAGCGCCATCGAACGCGACATGATTGTACTTGAGACCGAAGGTTCTCTTCCCCCCTTTCTTCAGGGGAAGGTGAAACCGGGCTGTTCCATTTCCGAGTTGTTTCCTCCGGTGGAGGCGGCCAGACTGGTGGAAACCGCAATATCGATCAGCACCGAGTCCACATCGAAGGATGTTGAACTGAGAGGCGATGTCAGCGTGCGCATCGTTGCCGGGGGAGGCAACAACGCCATGCTGGTGTTTCCCTGCAGGAAGACCGGGGAAGCGCTTTCAAACAGGGTTCAGGCCCGCACTGGAAAACTGAGCGCAACCATCAGGCGAACCGTCCTGAGCATTGACCCCACAGGTGATTCCACAGCGGAGGGAATGCTTGGGATGCTGGGTTTTACCGCGGTTTGCGTGGACAGCGTGGCGAGCGCGCTCATTCTTCTCGAGGAAACCCCGGAGCGTTTTCTCTTTGTTCTTCTGGAACAGGAGAACCCGCTGGAGTTTGACAGCCTGATGGATCATCTGATGCGTACCAACACAGGGCTCGTGGCGGTTTCCTCCGACGAAACCCCTCCGGATACTCCGGACAATCTCAAATTCGCTCAGATTCCAGCCCCGCTTGGAATAAACTCACTGGCTTCAGCGGTTTCCATCGTCTGTTAGTCCCCGGCGCATCATGTCTGAAATCTGACATTGTGCCTGAGTGTCGAGCATCTCTTTGGCAACACTTGTCTTGCGTTTACTTTCTCAGCAGGGGAAAGGAAAAGGTCGCCGGACTTTCATCCAACGACCTTTTTGCGTTCTGGTACCGGAGGAGGGATTTGAACCCTCATGCCCTTGCGGACAATGGATTTTGAGTCCACCGCGTATGCCGTTCCGCCACTCCGGCTCCGGGTGGGAAAAATAACGGCCCGAAGGGTGACAGGCAACTTGACGGTTTTCGGGTTTCGGGATAGATTTGCCTTCCTATGGGCCCATAGCTCAGTTGGCTAGAGCCGCCGGCTCATAACCGGCTGGTCCTTGGTTCGAGTCCAGGTGGGCCCACCAGTTGCTGCGAAGGGCGGGTAGCTCAGTTGGTAGAGCACAAGCTTCACACGTTTGGGGTCGCAGGTTCGAGCCCTGTCCCGCCCACCAGCCCGATCGGGGGGCACCTTAGGGTGCCCCTCTTTTTTTTACCACAGGGGAGGTGACATGGAGGAGCGGATACTCAAGCTGATGTTTCTTCAGGATATCGACAGAAGGCTGGACAGAGCCAGGGCGGACCTTGAATCCATTCCGAGGGAAATCGGGATCCACAGCAGGGAAATGGAGGAGCATACCTGCCGTTACAGTGATAGTGAAAATGCCCTTGAACAGTGCAGGAAGAGGCAGGCTTCGGTAAAATCGGATCAGCAGGATCTCCGGACCAGGGTGGCGGAGTACCGCACAAGGCTTCTTGGCATCAAAACCAATGATGAATACAGGGCGATGCTGAAGCAGATTGATTATGCGCTGGGCAAGATCGACGACATGGACACGGTGCTTCTGGAATCCATGGAGGAAGAAGAAGTTCTCCAGGAGAAGCTCGAAAAGGCGGGCAGGGAGCTTGAGAGGTACCGGAAGCGCTACGAGACCAGGAAGGAGATGCTTTCGGAAAAGAGCAGGCAGCTCGAATCCGAGGTTCTCCGCATGGAAGAGGAAAGGATGGATGCCGCATCCGCTCTTGATCAGAAGCTGCTCAGAAGATACGAGCAGGCAAGGGCTTCAGGGCGGATGGAGGTTGTTGTGGGTTTGAAATCCGGCGCGTGCGGCGGCTGTCTTACAAATGTACCCCCTCAAAACGGGGTGGAGATTAAGAGCGGCTTCACATTTGACTGTCCGATATGCGGTTGTTTTGTAGTTTGGACCGATGACAGCTCCCTTTCGGGGGGCAGATGAGTTAGATTAACACATCCGGGCCGGGCGGGCGGTCGCTCCCATTTGGGAGAGGAAAGTCCGGGCTCCGCAGGGCGGGACGCGGGGGGAAACCCCCCGGCGTGGTAACACGCGGAAAGTGCCACAGAGACGACAACTCCCATTGCGGGAGGGGTGAAAAGAGGCAAACCCCGTCCGGTGCAAGGCCAAATAGCGAGGGAAGCCCTCAGGGGCTGGAGGGTTGCCCGTCCTCCCCGACCTCCGGGTTGGCCGCTAAGACGGATGGCCGCCGCCGCGAAAGCGGTACAGAACCCGGCTTACAGCCCGGCCCGGATACCGTGAGGTGTTTTTGTGAAGTACAGATGGGTTCCCCGTTCGATTTCCGACCCGGTCTCCGAGTGCATTCAGGGTGTCCCGGCCCCGATTGCCGCTGTCCTGGTCAGAAGAGGCTTTTCCGATCCCGAGGCCAGAAGGTTTATCGAGGCCTCATGGGATGATTTGTCCGATTGGAACCATCTGCCCGGAGCGGGGAAAGCGGTGGAAGTCATCGCGAACGCGGTGAAGGCCGGCGCGGGTATCCTTGTCCACGGCGATTTCGATGCCGACGGAATAACGGCGGCTGCAACATCGGTCAGGGTTCTCAAGGCGCTGGGCGCCCGGGTGGACTGGCACATTCCCTGTCGTTTCAGTGAGGGTTACGGAATCGGCGACACCGGAGTGGAAAAGGCGATATCAGAGGATTTCGGGCTTTTCCTCACCGTTGACTGCGGGGTGGGCAGCCTGGATCATGTGAGGCGTCTCTCCGAGGCCGGTATCGCGACGGTTGTTACGGATCATCACATTCCCGGTCCCCGGCTTCCCGACGCGGCGGCTCTGGTCGATCCGGAGCTGTCCGATGACGAAGGAGCGCCCTGGAGAAGACTGTCCGGCGCGGGAGTAGCCCTGATGGTCCTTCGGGGTGTGGCGGAAACCCTGGGTTCTCCCTCGATGCCCGGGCTGGATCCGGACCTTTCCGCGATTGGAACAGCCTGCGATGTGGTTGATCTTCTGGGAGACAACCGGCTGATTATGAAAAAGGGGATAGAGATTCTGCGCTCATCTCCCTCGCCGGGTATTGCAGCTCTTCTGAAGAGGGCGGGTGTTCCTCCCTGCGATGTTGGAGCAAGGGAGCTTTCCTTCGTGATAGGGCCAAGACTGAACTCGGCGGGCAGGGTGAGTCACGCCGACCTGGCCGTCAGGCTTCTTCTCACCACTGATACAGCGGAAGCGGAGACCCTGGCGGATGAGCTGGAGGGCTGCAACATCAAGCGGAGAGAGCTTGATTCCAGCGTTCACGCCCAGGCCAGAAAGCTTGCGGGTGAAGGCCCATGCGTTGTGCTTGGAAGCGAATCCTGGCATCCCGGGGTTTTGGGAATTGCCGCAAGCCGTCTGGTTGACGAGCTTTCAGTTCCGGTGGTACTGGTTTCCTTTCAGGGAGACCAGGGCCGTGGAAGCGCCAGGTCCGTGGAGGGGGTACCGATACACGGGATTCTTCAGGAAGCCCTTGAAAAGGGCCTCCTGGTCCGGTGCGGAGGTCACAGCGTCGCCGCGGGACTCACTGTACTCAGGGAGAAGTTCGATGACTTCCGCGGGTTTCTCGAGGAAAGCCTTACCGACGGCGGAAAAGAAGAGGGGCAGAAGCCCCTGCTTCATATCGACGGCAGGTTGCTGGGTTCGGAATGCACCTTTGAAACCGTTCAGGGAATCGAGATGCTGGCGCCCTTCGGGCCCGGCAATTCCGAACCGGTCTGGATAGCCAGAAGGGCGTTCGTACTCAACAGAGACGTTGTCGGCAGGGGAAGACACCTGAAGCTTGCGTTTCAGATTGACGGGGTAATCAGAAACGCCATCGGTTTCGACATGGCGAACCGCTCCGCCGAGCTTGAACGGGTTGTGGACCTTGCCTTCCTTCTCAGGCGGGATGGTTGGAAGGGGGGCGAAGCGGTTCAGATGCACATTCTCGATATCAGGCCCTCGGCGGGGGGAGGAGTTTGAGCCTTTCCCGAGATGTAATGGGTGTTTTCGCCGGGCCGGGAGCCGCCGCCGCGGTGGCGGGCTATGTTCATCGCCAGTCCCAGGTGGACATGGCGGTAAAAGTGGCGGAAACCATTGAGTGGGGCGGGGTGTCCCTGCTTGAGGCGGGGACCGGTGTCGGCAAGAGCTTCGCCTATCTGATCCCCGCGGTTCTGTCCCGCAGGAAATGCGTGGTTTCCACCGCCACCATAGCCCTTCAGGACCAGCTTCTGCTCAAGGATATTCCCGCTGTGGGCAAAATGCTTGGAACCGCCGTCAACGCCTCACTGCTCAAGGGCCGGGGCAACTACCTGTGCCTTCGAAAGTGGAACCTTGGCGGAAGTGATGTTCCGGGCTGGCTGAAAGGCTGGGCGTCGGCATCCGGCGATGGTGATGTGGGTGACGCCCCCGGCGAGATTCCCCGCCATCTCAGGCCGAAAATCTGCGGAGACGGCCTGGACTGCCTCGGTCCCCTGTGTCCCTCCTTCTCCGACTGCTTCTACTACAGGGCCAGAAACGCCGCAAGAAAGGCTTCGATCGTGGTATTGAACCATCATCTGCTGCTGTGCGGCCTTTCCTCCGGCGATCTTGTTCCCGAGGCCGGGCTGCTGGTTGTGGATGAGGCGCATCAGCTTCCCGAAGCCGCCGGGCAGTGCCTGGGGATCGCCCTGTCGATTTCAATGCTTGACCCTGTGATCGATGCGGTTACCGGAAGTTCCCTGTGTATCCAGCGCAAGGAAGAGCTTCTTGGCTGGGTCAGGGAATCCGCGGGTCTTCTTGCGGTTCTCACCGAACCCTCCTGCGATGATTCCGAATACCCCCTCACCCGCATGCTTCCGGAACTGGAGAACCTTATGGACGCCTGCGGCAGGCTCAGGGAAGCCCTGTCGGGAAGAGATGACACTCCGGGCGGCGCCCAGGCGGCTGCGTTCATAGGCGAAGCGGCCCGGAGCGTTGCTGAACTGGAAGGCTCGGACTGGTGCGTGTTTACGGAGAAGAGCGGCAGATACCAGGTGCTGAAGGGTGTTCCCCTCGAGCCGGGCCCCGCTCTATCAGAACTGGTATGGAACAGCTTTCCGGGAGCGGTGCTCACCAGCGCCACCCTCTCCGTTGCCGGTGACTTCGGCTACTATGCGGGGCGGCTGGGGGTTCCCCGGGAGTCATGCAGTGAAGTGTTTCCCAGCCCCTTCGACTATGCCAGCCAGGCTGTTCTTTCTGTTCCCGAAAACCTTCCCTCCCGGGATGACCATCGTTCCCTCTCCCGGTTTGCCTGGGGGGTCGCTTCCAGGCTCGCTGAAACATTCCAGGGAAGAACCATGGTTCTATTCACCAGTTACCGGAATCTGGAACTGGCGCTGGCGGAGTCTCAACTCGAACCTGTGCCTGGGGTGAGAGTTCTCGCCCAGGGTAGAATGTCACGCCGGGCCATCCTTGAAGACTTCAGGAAAGACCCCGGAGCAGTGATCCTTGGAACAGCGAGTTTCTGGGAGGGAATCGACCTTGCCGGGGATCTTCTGAGAGGTCTGATCATCGACAGGATTCCTTTCCCGTCACCGGGTCACCCCCTGATGAGGGCAAGGATCAACTCCCTGGCCAGCAGGGGAGAGAGCCCGTTCACCGGGCTGATGCTTCCCCTGGCCGCAATCAGACTAAGACAGGGAGCGGGAAGGCTGATCCGTTCTTCCCGGGACTCGGGGGTGCTGGTTCTTCTGGATGAAAAAATGCACCGATCAGGTTATGGCAGGATTCTTATGGCCAGTCTTCCCGCGTTCAGAAGAGTTACCCTGGAAGAGGCTTACAGGTTTGCGGTGGAACACGGGGTTTCCGGTGGAGTATCAGAGCTTGAGGAGATCGGATGACTTTCAGGTGGGTTTTCAAAGGCACAGGAGCGGCGCTTTTTGGCAGGGGCGTCGGCGCGGGCATCCATGAAAAGGTGCCCGGCGCAGTCTTTCTGCGCCAGGCCCACGGAAATCGAGTACTGATATCGCCGAAACCCATGGAAGAGGCTGACGGCATGGTGATTCCCAGAACCGAGGGAGTTTTCCCCGGCCTTAGAACAGCGGATTGCCTTCCGGTTTTCGCTTTCTGGAAAGGCTCGCTTGGATGTGCCCATGCGGGCTGGCGCGGGCTCTCGACGGGTATTCTGGATGAGTTGATGCTTCATGGGGGCGGGCCGCCTGAGGCGGTCGTCTTCGGACCCTGCATCTGCGGTGAATGCTATACCGCAGGGGAGGAAGTCCGTTCACTGTTCACCCGTGATGACCCCCTCGGCAACGGGAAACACCCCAGTGGAAGGGTTGACCTGAGAGGGGCGGCGGCCGAAGCTTTCACCGGGAAATCCAGAGTTTTCTCCGTTGACCTGTGCACACTGTGCAGTCCCGGGTTTCACAGTTACAGGAGAAACCGCACCTCCCTCAGGAACACTTTCTGGCTTGCGCCGGAGGAAGCCGGGTACGATATTCCGAATCTCATTTCAATGGAAGCAAGCGAGTACTAACACTCCGGAAGGAGAACATAATGAAGAGACTGACTGCAGTACTGTTTTTCCTCTATGTCACCGCATGTTCCACCGCGGTCGCCAGCGGCGCCGGGGGGGGCTCTACGGTCGGAGTGATTCCCTTCGGCAGCAGCGATGACAACTCCCGCTGGATAAGCGAAAGACTCCATGATGCCCTGCGCTCATCCCTGGATGGAAGCGCTGATTACACCGTCATCGCCCCCAGAGACCTGAGCCGGGCCTTCGAGCAGGCAGGGTTTGACCCCTCCGGGTTCCGGTACGGTGTCCCCCCCGAGTTTGTTTCCGCCGCTGGTGCCGCCCTCGGAGCGGACATGATGATCTTCGGCTTTGTGGCTCCAACCGGCGGCGAGCTTTATCAGGTGATGTGGAACATCATGGTGGTTTCCAGCGGAAACACCATAAGCCCCGATCCATCGATGGTTCCCAAGAATACACGCCCGGTTCAGGATCTTGCGGCATCGATGGTGAATGACATCGGCGGCATGATTGGTGGAAGAGTCGAGGAAACCTACAACATGGCCCGCTATCATGCCGGAGTTGAAAACTGGCCCATGGCCATCATGACCTACCGGCAGGTTCTCGATGTGGATCCCAATCATATGGAAGCCAGGCTGTTCCTGGCGGAGATCTACATGAAGAGTGCCGTTGATTCCGTGGCCCGTGCCGAGGAAATCTATAACAGCATCATATCGCAGAACCCCCGAAATCCCGGCGCGCTTGCGGGTCTCGGTGAGATAGCCCTTCGACGCCAGCAGTTCGACAGTGCCCGCAGCTACTTCGAGCAAGCCATAGAAGCCGACCCCGACAACGCGCCGGCCTATTCCGGCCTTGCTTCGGCATACAACGCCATGGGCATGGTGGATGAAGCGTTGGCCAGCTTTGAATCGGCCCTTGCCACCAACCCTCAGAACCTTCAGGCCAGGTACGCCCTGGGGCTTCTTTACGCCCAGATCGGCAACTACACCGAAGCCATTCCCCACATGGAGGCTATCCTTGAAGCAAGGCCGGAATGGGACAACATTCGCATCAGGCTTGCCCGAGCCCATGAGGAACTCAGGAACTACGGAGCCGCAGCGGACAATGTGGCCATCGTTCTGAGCCGCAGGTATGACGAGCAGACAGCGCTCTACGTTGCCCAGCTTGAAGCGAGGGCCGGAAGAACCACCGCGGCGGTGAACAGGCTGGAAGAGATCATCAGAACCTCGGGAAGCCGCCAGGCCTATCTGGTGCTGGCAACCGTCTATCGCGACAGTGGCCAGAGATCGTCGATGCAGACGGTGTTCAACAGGCTTCAGAGCGCTTATCCCGGAGACCCGACCGCCAACTACATGGTTGGCGCCTTCTACTACCAGAGTGGCGTGGCGAAGGCCCAGGTCAGTGAACTCGTGCCGGCCAATCTTCCGACCTGGGAGTCCGCGGTCAACGAGCTCAACACCGCCATCGGGTTTCTCAACCAGGTAACCGGCTACCGGGCGAGCCAGGCGCAGAACATGGTTTCCGCCGCCAGGAATGCCATCAGCCTCTGCGAAGAGAAGATCGACAGGGTTCGGCGCTATTCCGAGTAGCCCCGTCAAGGGGGTGCCGTTTTGGACGGCAGATTCATAGACCGGGTGATCATCCTTGTCCGGGCGGGCAAGGGTGGAAGAGGCATTGTCGCTTTTCGCCGTGAGGCTTGCGTACCCAAGGGGGGTCCCTCCGGAGGTGACGGCGGTGACGGCGGAAGTGTGTATTTTCTGGTGGATGACAAGCTCTCCACACTGGCGGACTTCGCCGGAGGCTCGATTTTCAAGGCGGGGAACGGAGCGCCGGGAGAGGCATCGAACCGAACCGGCGCCGGCGGCGCCAACCTTGTTCTGAAGGTTCCTCCGGGAACCCAGATCTACAACAATCAGACCGGTGATCTTCTCGCCGACCTCACGGAAAACGGGGAAGAGATTCTTGTGGCCCGGGGCGGAGCCCACGGCCGGGGCAACGCAACTTTCGCCACGCCACGCAACCGTACGCCCAGACAGAGTACTCCGGGCTTTCCCGGCGAGGAACTGCAGATCAAGCTCGAGCTGAAGCTGATGGCGGACGCGGGGCTTGTGGGCTTTCCCAACGCCGGCAAGTCAACCCTTGTCAGAACGGTGAGCGCAGCCAGGCCCAAGGTCGGGGATTACCCTTTCACAACCCTTCACCCTGCCCTTGGTGTGGTGAAAACAGGTACCGGTGAGAGCTTCGTGATAGCGGACCTCCCAGGCCTCATTTCCGGCGCGGCGAGGGGCATCGGCCTCGGCTTTCGGTTTCTGCGTCATGCGGAGAGAAACAGGCTGCTGGTCTTCGTTGTTTCCCCTGACCTCGAGATCTCTCCGGCGGAACAGCTTGAAGCACTGAAGTCGGAACTCGCAGAGTATGGAGGTTTCGAGAAAACTCAGAGTTTGGTGGTTCTCTCCAAAACGGACATGTTGGACAAAAGCGTGCTGGAAGCCATGATGAAGACCCTTCCCGAAGGGGCGATGGCCCTCAGTTCCGCCACCGGGTCGGGGGTGAGAACATTTCTGCGCACACTGGCGAAGATGGTGCGGGAACTCAGGAGCTGAGGGCCCTTCTTTCCCTTGTTCTCCCGGCGTCACCCGGCAGACGGGAGTTGAGAAGGCTTCTCGCGCTCAGGGGGCCAGTCGAAACAGCCAGACTTGGGGCGCGCCCTCCGGATGCGGAGGTGGAAACCGCCCTGGAAAGCTGTATGAAACTGTCCATAACCGCCTGCTGGTTCGGAGGTCCGGGGTACCCTGAAGCACTTCTTTCCATACCCGACCCCCCGGCGGTTCTTTTCCACAGGGGTGCCGTGCATCCCTTCGACCTTCCTCCTTCGGTGGCGGTGATTGGCTCGAGAAGATGTTCCCTCTACGGCCGGCGCACAGCACGGACCATTGCCCGGGAACTGGCGATGTCGGGTGTGGCGGTTGTTGGCGGACTGGCCAGGGGCATCGACGCAGAAGCTCACCAGGGGGCCATTGATGCCGGGGGTGTTACCGTAGCGGTTCTGGGAAACGGCCTGGACATCATCTACCCCCCGGAGCACCGGCGGCTTTCAACGGACATTCTGCGGAAGGGATGTCTTGTCAGCGAGTATCCTCCCGGAGCACCGCCGGCGAGGCACACCTTCCCCGAGAGAAACCGGATCATCAGCGGTCTGGCCGCGGCGGTGGTGGTGGTGGAGGCGGGAGAGAAGAGCGGAACGATGATCACCGTCGGAACCGCTCTTGATCAGGGAAGGGAAGTCCTCGCTGTTCCCGGAGAGATATCCCGATCCTCGGCGATAGGCAGCAACAGGCTGATTCAGGACGGCGCGGGCATAGTGCTGGAAACCGCGGACATCCTCAGGGCCATCGGTGTTTCCCAAGACGCGCACCCTGAACCCGAGTGCGATGATCCCGTGCTTGTCGTGATAAGAAAGCAGGGATCCACTCCCGGGGAGATTTCAGCCCTTCTGGGCTTGCCCCAGGGGGAGGTCAGGGAAAGGCTTCTCGAGTTGGAGATTCGGGGTCTGGCGGTTCGAAGACCCGGAGAAATCTTCTCCGGAGTGTGAACCATCGCTCACACTCCCGGAAGTGAAGTTCACACTCCCGCCGAAAATGCCACCATATATCAATGAAATACGAGTATATTATGGTATTGTGTTTTGGCACAGTACTTGCTTCTAATCCTGAGTTGAAAGAAAAACAGGGAAGGAACTTGCCATATGAACGGTTCGGCACCGGGCAATCGGGGAGCTGCAATACTCATCGCCGTGGCTGCGGCTCTGGTTGTCATGCTGGCCGTGGGCGTTCTTTTCGCCCTTATGGACAGAATGATCACCGGTCAGCTTCAACGGGAGAGCGAAGCTCAAATCAGGCTTTCCGAGGCCAGCGCCCTTGATGCCATGATCCGCATCGTGGAAACCGGCGGCCCTCCCGAACCTGGTACCGCGCACCGCTTCAATCTTGGCGGCGTTGTCACCACGCTTACTGCCGGAGTACTGGAACGGACCGACCTTCGGCGGGGGGGGTTCACCACCGGAGGCGATGCCACACCCCTGGTGGTTCCCTCCGGCCGCTTTCTCTTTGCGGTCACCCCCGAAAACGGGGTAACGGTTGGCGTTTTCTCCGGAAGCACCACTGAGAGGCTTGGCTCATACAGGCTGGGCCGGACGCCCCTGCTCACTCTGGCCTCGCCCATCCGGTGGCAGGGAGGGGATGCGGTTCTGCTGGCGCTTGACAACGGCGCCGGGCAGGAGATCTTCGTTGTTTCCCCATCCGGTGTACAGCATTCCCTGACCACGGTCATCGATGGCCTGTGCCGAAGTTCGGTTATCACATCCGGTGGAGCCGAAGGGTCTGAGCTTCTGGCGGTGAGCAACGGAGGCAATCGGGGTTTCGTAGTGAACCTGCGTTCCGGGCTATCGACGGAGCTTATCTCCCCTCCCGGAACATGCCCGGCAATCACTCCCTCCGGTGAGGTGTTCGGAAGAGCCGCCGCCGCCGGTTCACTCACTCTGGCGCCTCCGGTGACCGATGTTTTCTTCGAAGATGTGAACCGTGACGGCAGGCTGGACATGGTCTGGGCCGGGCCCAGAACCCTTTACGCCCTCACTTCCCGGGGGCTTCTTTCCGGAAGCCCGTCTCCCGGGGCGTCGCTTCTGGCCTGGGGCATGATCGAGGGAAGCCTCGGTCTGGGAGCAAGATGGTCCATGCCCGGCGGGCAGACCCTCTGGACAAGGCTGACACTCGACGGCTTTTCCCCATACGAACCCGTGGGAGCGCTGACAATCCCCTGGACCGGCCGTTTTTTCGGAAGGGGAACGGTTGTGGCCGGCACTGTTCCCGGCGGCGTGATGCTCTCTTCAGTTAGCGGAAGCTACAGCCAACAGATTCTCGAAGGGAATCACTTCGTATGGGGAGACGCCGACGGCGGCGATGTGGATGTTTTTGCCCCGTTGTCCGGAGGAATCGAGGCTGTTTTCAACCCCCTGGCCGGGGACGGCTTTTCACAGCACTTCGATATGCAAAGCAGCCTCAACGCCCTGAATACCCGGTCATCCCACCGGCTTCTGATCTTCGACGACTTTCCCCGCCGCAGGGTCTTCTCGGAACGGGAAAGGCCGGTGAAGCAGTGAGTTCCCGGGGTTTCACCATTGTCGAGGTGATTGTGGCCACGGTGGTCATGGTGGTGGTGCTGGGGGTTCTCGCCATGGCTCTCCGGTTCTTCTTCAAGGGAAGCAGAACCCTTGAACTGAGACAGGACGCCCTCACTCTGGCTGTTCTGGAAGTGGGCTCCGTCGAAATTCTCGACCCTGTTCCCGAGCCGTATTCCACGGTAAGAACCGACACCCTGATGGGCCGGGGCTATTCGGTAAGAACAACCCTCGCCTGGTCCGGCGATGAGACAAGACTTCTGACAGTGAGGGTTTCAAGTGGAGATTCAGTATCAGTTGAACTATACAGGCAGTTCATTATCAGCAACCGGGAGGAATCAAGATGAGCAGAATCAGGGGAAACGGCGGTTTCACTTTGGTCGAGGTGGTGATCGCCTCACTGATAATGGCGATCGTTGTCGCCGGAATAGCTGTGTTCTTCATGCACATGGTGCGGGGTTCACAGCAGATGGACCAGCTCACCAGGGGCCTTCAGTTCTGCCGGGAACGGCTCGAGGAAATGCGCACGGTTGACGTGGCTGTTCTGCCCGACGGCCCGGGCCCCGTCGAAAACCTCCCCGGGGGTTTTCAAAGGCAGATATTTGTCTCCACACCCTACAGTGAATATCCTGCCGCGAAGCTCGTCAAGTGTCGTGTAACCTGGAGCGGACCCGAAGGGGCCGACTCCACAAGCCTCAGCATCCTGTTTTGAGGGGGACGACAGAATGATAAACGCAATGAACAAGGGCGGCCGCCGCAGGGGAATGTCCCTGGTTGAACTCATGATAGTGGTGGGAGTTCTCGGGGTCATATTCGCCGCGGTTTTCCTATTCTTTACCAAAGGCATGCAGCAGTTCCACTTCAGCAGGAGGCAGAACGAACTCGCCACCGCTGGGCGCCTGGCTCTGGAACAGATCACGGATGAGGTGATATGGGCCGGCTACCTTCCCTACGGAGGCATTCCCGCTGATCAATGGCATCCCATCCACGAAACTGAACCCCATCAGTTCACCTTCTACGCCGATTTTCACGCCCCCTTTGGCCAACTGGACGACACCAAGTACAGAAGCATCTTCCTGGGGCCTGAGAACACTGTTCTGATAACCGACAAAGGCTCGATGCAGCGCAGGGTCGGTTACAACGTTTCCAGCATCCAGTTTGTATACATCGACCAGGGCGGCAACATTCTGGAACAGCCGCTCAGTCTGGCTGACCGGGACGCGGTGAGGCACATCAGGGTTACCCTGGTATTGCAGGACAGCTACATGGGGAATGTCTACAGCACAACCATGCGCACCACCATAAGCCCGAGGAACCTTGGGGTGAACCGGAACATCGATCCATCGTTCATCCCCAATCCACCGCTTTCGGGAATAGTCGTGATGAATGTTGACGGATCCCCGGGCAACTACCAACCCACAGCCGATCAGTACAACATGATCCACACCCTTATATACTGGGGGCTGACTGTTGTTTCACTCTCCGACGAGGAACTGCATGACTATGACTACATTGATAACGACATCAGCCTGGTCATACTGAGAGACATCGACGGTCCGGATTACCATTCATTCAACCCCACTCCACTTCAGGCAATTCCTTGCCCGGTCATCTGCCTCGACCCCGACGACGCGGCTTACCTTTACGGGATGGGGGTATCCTCCCCCGGCACCGTCGGCTTTCACCGGGCGGAGAAAGTCGTTCTGGATCACGGTATTCATACCACCCCCAAATCCATACCGGGTTTCGACCCCACCGAGTCCGTTTTTCAGGTTTACAACGACGATGATCTGCACAGGTTCAACTACCTCACGGATGTGGGTGCGGAAACCGAAATGATAACCACCATCTACGACTTCGGCACAGTTCCGGCTCTTGTTGCGGCGAGAGACCAGGAACTTCACACCAGGAGGGTGTTTTACGGAGTTCCCGCAGCCACAAAGTACACCCAGGATGGTCTTGATTTCTTCCATAATGTCATCAGCTGGACGCTGGGTGGCGGTTCCGGTGGCGACCCGGGCGATCCCATTACAGCGATGGAGGACTTTGAGGGAACCAGCAGCTCAGCCACGCAGGTTGTGCTCTGGGCCGACGACCTGAACAACCCGGAACTCCGCAACGACTCTCTGCCGCTGTTTCATGACGATTTTTCCGGGGGCGGGAAGGGGCTCTCCTGGACCCTTGTCTCCCTCGGACAGGGTGAAGTGCTTCTGGCGGATGAAACGCTTCGAATGCACAGGCCCCTCTTTGGCGGAGAAACCAGGAACATCGCTCATGTTTCGCTTCCACTGGGCGCCTACAGCATTCTGAACGATGACCTGTACCTGAGGGTGTCGGCTCTGAATGGACAGAACGAGTTCATCGGAGTGAACGACGGTGTTTTCCTGGTTGACCTTGAAGATAACATTCACTCTCTATACACGCAGAACTTCAACAGCGCGCCCTACTCCGGTTACTCGGAGTGGGTGGACGCCAACGGCAGAATCAGGATACACAACCCCTCGGGCTGGCAGGGCGACGGCAACTTCGTAACCATGGACAGCCGCATCAACAGCCTCGCCCAAACCAGAATCATGCTTCAGGTGCCAACCGCGAGCCTTCCGGAGAACTGCCAGTTCGTTGTGGATTACAGGTTCCACGATCACAACGACCAGAATCACGCCTACAACGCGGGGACCGGCACAGGTGATTACCTGGGGTGGAACAGCCACGGCAACATCACCGGGTCAGTCAACCTCGTCACGAATCTGAACCCCGCCGGTTACAACAACAGCCTGTGGCATCAGCGGTCGGAAGCATTCGTCATATCCGGTGTACCGCCTGACCCCCTGTACCTTGTCTTCGCCCAGTACGACAACAGACCTGCCAGTTCCTTCACTGGCAACCGGGGTATAAGCCTCGACAACATCCATGTCACGGCCATCTCACCGGATACCACCTACTTCAAGATAGGCACCCCCCCATCCCTTCCCGGCTGGAACACACTTCACATAGACCTTAACGCCGCGGCTCTGGCTCATGGATTGACATTCGACGATGCCTTCGAGATCCTGCTGAGCCAGTCCGGCACCGGCCCGTGGGATACCTACGGCATCAGCTGGGACGATTTCGAAGTTGGGATTGCGCTGAACAGGCTTGGGGTGGCTGGCTGGGTCCATGAACCCATCGGGGGCATGGTTGACGACTGGAGCGTGAGGCAGAACCCAACAGACCCCTTCGATTACATGTGGGCCCTTCACGCCCACGATCCATACAACTCCTACAGCAACGGGGCACACTGCTACCTTGAAACCCCTGAGTTCCTGGTACCTTTGAACGCCGAGGATCCGGTTCTTTCCTTCCGTTCCGCCTTCGATTTTGAAGACAACTACGACTTCGGCTATGTGCAGGTATCCATCGGCGGTGGAGTGTGGGTGGATCTCGGCCTTGAAAGCGGCCTGAGTTACAGCCACTTCATAGGCGGACGCCATGTGTTCAGCGGGCTGCGGGGATGGGGAATGGAAGAAATCGACCTCACTCCCTACATCGGGAACAGCGTCAGATTCAGGTTTGTTTTCTTCTCCGACCAATCCGTAGTCCGAGAGGGCTGGTATCTCGATGATTTCCTTGCCACATGCTACATCGAAGGTCACGAGATATCATCCATCGACTTTCGCACCGACTGGTGCAGTGATATGATCTTCGATCATGTGGATGTCTACATGGGATCGACGGAACTGACCAGCTTCACAGGGGGGGGGGAATGGAACAAGGCAGAGCTTTTCCACGCCTACAGCGGCCCTCTCACTCTTTCAGGTTCCCAGGAATGGCAGAGCATACCCCTTGATGACAGCTATTTCCTCCCATCCGGATCCAATCTGATTGTCAAGATCGAGTCGGAGAACACTGCCATCGGCTCCGGCAGCTTCCTTCATGAAGAAAGGGAAAATGTGTGCAGGGCGGCCCAGAGGGACGACACTGATCCCAGCCAGCTGTTCATGCAGTCCACAAGGCCCGTAACCCGGTTCACCGTCGGCGGCACTCCGGTAATCGTCGATGAGGAGGGCGGCAATACCAGTTCGGTGGTGCCTCTGAGTTTCATCCATGTCTTCGGTGATTTTGAAGCGATTTACACCGCGACGGAGCTTGGAATAGGCTCGGGTGTCAGTTGGACAAGCGGGGGTCAGAACAACGACTGGGAAATCGGCCAACCCCTCTTCTTCCCGGACATTGACCCCCCCCTTCTGCCGGAAAACGGAAACAACATCGCGGGAACCGACCTGACCGTTGATGGTGAGTATTCTCCCCAGGCCTGGTCCTGGCTGGCATCCAGCGGGTATCCCATGGTGGAGGCCGCGGCATATGACACCGTCAAAGTGAGGTTCTTCAGGTGCCTCAGGCTTGCCAGCAACGATGTTGCCTATGTCCAGATGGCGTTCGACCACGATCCGGAAAGGAATCCCGAAGAACTGTCCTGGATAAATGTACGGGAGTACAACGGTGTACGCCACCCGATGTGGCAGTACGAGACACTGAATCTCACCAGCGTCTTCAACGACAACTCATCATACGACTACTATTTCATCAGGTTCGTTCTCTCCTCGGGTCTGTGGCTTGAAGGTGGGGGCTGGAATCTTGACAACATTCAGTTCTTCGGACGAACCGAGGGAGGAAAGTGAGGTGGGAAACATGCGGAAATCCAACACCGGTTCAGCCCTGATGCTTGTGGTGATATCCTCTCTGATCCTTATCATTCTCACCGGTGCGGCCTACACCTATATGAGGTCCAGCGGAAGAACACAGGCGTGGACCCGCGACAGAATCCAGGTGAAACTGACCGCCGAGTCCGGCGCGAATCTTGCGGTCCACATGATCCTCGGCGGAGCTGACATACCCCAGGGGAAAGATCCCCAGTGGTTTCTGGGTGACGGCCTTACCTGGTACGATCTTCCCGACCCTCTGGGCAGGGTTATGGTTGTGGTGGATCCCTTCGATGAAAATGTCTCAGTTCTGTCCGCCAACGCCTATGAGGTTCGCAGTCTGGGACGAATCAGCTCCGAGGGGGGCTTCAAGACCTTCGCAATGTCCGTTGCTGTCATGCCGGAGAACATAGCCAGGTTCAGTGTTTTCTATGACCGTCCAGGCACTAATGTGTTCATCGGTGACGGAATGAAGTTCGACGGGCCCTTCTACGCCAACGGCCCTGTAATCCTCGGCAGCGCCGGCCCGGGCTCTGAAAACGACCCCTACTTCTACAGCTTCACCCTCACATCGGATTTCTACTACTACGGGACGAACACCAATTACGAAGTTGCTGATCCATATCCCATCTACAAGAACCTGACGATGCAGCCCATCAACAGGCATCTAATGGGTGAACCCTGGTTTGAACTGGGCGCCGACCCGATACCCTTCGGCAGCGAAGAGCTGAACTGGACCTCTGTCAGAAGCGCCGCCATAAGCGGTGGCCTCTTTCTGGGCGGACCCCAGATCCAGCACGAAATGAGAATGATTCTGAGGCACGACACACTTTTCGTCCGCAGGAACTCCGGTGCGCTCACGGATACCTACTATCTGGGGGATCTGACGAACAATGTGGTCTGGATAGAAAACGCCCCCACGGACAAGTACTACCTTAAAAGCTACGGCAACATGAGACACGACGGCCTTAGCGTGCCGCTCACGATCGGATCCTACGGAAGCATAGTATTCGGCGGCAACATTCTGTACCAGAATGTGGACCCAACCGATCCCGACAACGACATCATGCTTGGCTTGATGACGGTTCACGGGGAGATCGACATTGCGGACTGCAGAACGGCCAACACTGGCTGGCCCTTCGAGTTCACCGTGAGCACCATCAACAATGTCGAGGTGAACGCGGTGCTTCTGGCGCTGGACGGAAACATAGGGGGGGAGTACATCGATCTGCCCCGCCCTCACAAGGTGCTGACCATAATGGGAGGTTACATGGTCCAGCGGAAGGACGCCTCCGCCCGGTGGTACGGTGGTTTTGACTACAGCGGACATCTGTTCGAGGTTCTGTTCGACCCCAGGATGATGACAATGCACCCTCCCTTCTTTCCCAATAACGGGAGGTGGCATGTTCTGTACTGGGCTGAAGAACCAAACCTAGAGCTTGGCGCTATGATGATAAACAGGCGGTGATCCCGGGGGGGAACGCATTGGTGGAAACTGGAAGCCGCACCGCGGAGCGCGGAGCCATACTGGCCATGGTTGTCGGCGTGGCTGCGGTGCTGATGATCCTTGTGCTCGCGGCCTACATGTACTTCCGATCCAATGTCAGCACCGCCGTCTTCCACAGGGACAGGATGACCGCCGCATACGCCGCGGAGTCCGGGGTCAACATGGCAATGCATTACCTGACCGGACTTGACCGGTTGCCGCATCAGCCCTTCGAACCGTTTCCCGAAGGGATGACCATGCCCGAAGGGTCCACCGCCAGGATTGTTGTTCACCCCATGGCAACCCCGAACCCGGTTACCGGGAACGGCGCCGCCGAAATCAGAAGCCTGGGGAGTTTCCGCTCCCAGGAGTATCGGGTAGTGGTGCGGGCAGTTCCAAGATACCTTTCCGGTTTCGCACTGGTGGTCAACGGAGACATACCCCCCGGGTTCTTCACCGAAGGGAGGGTGGTTGACGGTCCGGTGCACGCCAACGGAATGATTCATTTCGACAGCGTTTCGCCCGACTCCGCGAACGATCCCTGGGTCGCTGCGGTATCCACAACCGCATCCGGGGGGTTTGTTTTCTCCGACGTGGGTCTGTCCGATGTTCCCCACCCTCCCGGCAGCAGAACATGGGTCAGGCCCTGGCCGAGGCATAACCAGGGCAGACCCTACTGGTCCAATAACCAGGAGCCGGTGGACATGCATGAGGTGGCGGCGGAGTTTTCCAGGCTGACCAGCGGCGCCGTCTCCATCATCGCCGCCCGGATGATACTCGACGGCAACAGGGTCATATACCGAAGAACCTCCGCAACCCCTCCCGAGACCCTTTCCCTGGCCGGCGTGAGTGTTCTCGCGGTGTCCGGAGGATTTGACGGCACTATCCTGAAATCGCGGGCCGCGCTGACCAGTCCACTTACAATCATCTCCAGAGGCAATCTTGTGATCGGAGGCCCCATTGATGGCGGAATGGCTGGCCACGGCGGTCCCCTGGGGCTTGTGGCCCATGGGGATATCATCGTGGAAACCGACCCCCGGTTCACAGGCGGAAGTGACTGGAACCGGCCCTGGAACATTGAGACAGGTTCCCATTTCGTGATCAGGGCATTCCTGGCCGCACCCAATGGCCGTTTCAGGGCCAGAACAGGCATGTACCCCCCGGACCGAACCCGGATCTCAATTCACGGCGGACTGGCGGTGAACAGTTTTTCCGGATTCACATCCGGATTAACGGGTTACGATCTGGGCATAGCAATGGACCCCGGCCTGGTTTCCTGGCACCCGCCGGGATTTCCCCAGGTCTGGAAATGGACTCCCATCTCCTGGTTGATGGATGCCCCGGGGGAACTGTTCGATTGAAACCCGGTCACGGGCTGTGATCCATCACCGCACGCGATTTACCGGAAGCGTAGAGTTTGCTTCCGGCCGCCCCTTCACCCCAAGAAGAAGTTCGGTCAGGGCGGGGTCGTGCAGTGACCCCCGGCCCATGGTCATGGCCCGCTGAGCCTCTTTCAGGCCCCCGGCGGCGAAGGCCTTTTCCCAGCTTATGCATACCGAAAGCAGTCTGGCGCCCAGGGGGATTGCATCTTTCGACAGCCCCAGGGTGCCGGTTCCGTCCCAGCATTCTCCGTGGAACTTCAGGGCGTCGGTGGTCACCGGTGGAAGGCTCAGATGTTCGGACTCGCTGAGATAGTCTCGAATCGGCTTTTCATCTCCGATGCTTCCCATAAGCGCTTCCGAACCGGCGTGAAGAAGCGCCGCTATTCTGAGGCAATGGGTGGACCAGTCGTCGAAACCGACCCTTAGAGCGAGTTCCGAAGCTGTTTCCGCAACCTGCTTGCTGAATCCCGCGGCTTTCCTGTCGGTTCTCTCCATGGAGAGAACCAGGGTCTCGATGCTTTCCCAGGTTTCCCGGGTGATGATCTCGGAAACGTTTATCCATTCAAGAATCACGGCGGTTCTTGTCAGGAAGGCATCCACCCTTTCCGGGCTGACCAGGGGCATTACAGGAAAGTCCAGTGAAACCGAAAGCCCTTCCAGGGTTCTTTTTACGGTGCAGTTCGAGGGGGCGGCATGCACGGGAAGAGACATGGAAAGGTTTCCGTGGGTGACTTCGACCCTGGAGGCGCCGCTGCCCCTGTGGAGACTGACCAGCATCATTCTGAGCGCTGTTGCCCTGGTTTCCGCTGAGGAAAGGTTGGAAGTGAGTTCGGCCAGGGACCTCTCCATGTGAAGGCTTTTCTCCAGATCCCTTCTTCTCACCGTCAGAATGAAGGCTCCAACCTGCACAGCAACCACCCAGAAAACCGCTCCGGCAACAGGAATCAGAACACTTCTCGGCTCTGTTCCCGCCTCAAGCACCGGCACCGCCATGGGAATCGGAATCAGGTTGAAGAGCATGGGCACCATTCCCCTGGTTCGGAGTTCCTCCGGCGCGGGGAGAATCTTCATCGCCATTGTGGAAATCAATGTGAGCAGTATCATGATGCCTGCCTTTGCCGGCAGTCCCCGGGTGTCTTGGACTCCGCCGAGAAGTCCGCTGATCAGCGAAAGCGCCCGGCAGAGAAAGAAGACCGATGCGAACAGCTCCACCGCCCCTTTTCTGCCCTGTCTGTTCACGGAGCCGATTCGGGATTCCAGAAAGAAGGAACCCGCCCCCGAGGTAATGGCGAACACCAGTGAAGACTCCACAGACCCGGTGATTCCCGCTGAAACAGCGATAAGGAACGGAAACATGTTCAATGGGTTGCCACCGGTGGAGGTTCCGTTGAAAACCATGGAAACCAGTATTCCGCTGGAAAGTAGCAATAAAAGAGGAAGGTGCTCGATGGTGTGGAACCCGGGCGAAAAAGTTGACAACGCCAGGGCTACGGCACAGATGGCTGCAGCATGAAAAATGGAGAAAGGTTCCTTGGGGCGTGTCACCATTTACCGCTTTCCACAAGCTCCGTAAGGGCATCCACAACCCGGGCGTCGTACAGGGTTCCCCTTCCAGCCTGAACCTCTTTCAATGCGCTTTCCATGGGCCCCTCCGGATGGTAGGGTCTGTCCGCGGTAATGGCGTCGAAGGTGTCGGCCACCGCGACGATTCTACTGTGGAGAGGAATGCAACTCCCTCGCAGCCCCGACGGGTACCCGCTTCCGTCCAGTCGTTCGTGGTGGTGAAGCACGGTTTCGGCCACCTTGTCAAACCGGCTGAGCCCGGACACAAGGGTTGCTCCCTCCCGGGGATGATCTTTGATGATGCCCCTCTCCATGGATGTCAGTATTCCCTTTTTTCCCAGTATCTCCGCAGGGAGTGTTACCTTTCCGATATCGTGCAGCAGGGCTCCGGTTCTCAGCATGACCAGTTCAATATCGGGAAGGGAGAGAAGTTTTCCGATTGCGGTGGAAAGCGCCGCGACCCGGAGAGAGTGAAGTTTGGTGTACCTGTCCTTCAGGTCCGAGATCCGAGCAAGAAGCAGAGCCACGCTGAAAAGGGCATCCTCCTGATGGATTCTGGCGGAAACCACCTGCCAGGTTCGGAACAGCTGCTCAATGAAATCCCTCCGCTGGTGATCATGCAGGGCTGAGAGGGATTCAGCGGCCCCGTCCGAGGCAGTAATGATCAGACCCGGTTTCCCTGCTGACAGGAATTGAACGTGGTTTTCCCGCGGAGCCGGTGGTTCCGCAACCTTTTCAAATCCACGGGAGGTCCATACCGTCCATCCGTCGGGATTTTTCTCCGTGAGGGCGAGACCCGCCCCCAGAGAGTTTTCCAGAGTCTCCACGAAACCCGTCAGAGTGCCGGAGGACAGAAGCTGACGGGTAGTCTTGTTGTGTTCGATAAGACGGTCGAGCCTTTCGCTCCGCCTGGCCATCTCAAGGGTTTCCCGGCGTAGAAGCGCCAGATACAGAATGCACAGAAGGCAGAGCATGGCCGTTGCCTGGGGTCCGAAGCGATCGGTTGCGTGAATAACCAGAAGAACCGCCGGCACATTGATGAGAAATCCGAGGAAGGCAACACCCTCCCAGTTTTCCGGCGACGAAGCTCTTGCGGAAACCCTTCGGGTCAGGTACATCAGCGGGACCAGGAGCAGGTACCATGACGAAGGATACGCATGCTGACCCGGGGGAAACAGCATTGCGAAGGGAAGCACAAGCATGGCCTGCACAGCGGTTATCAGGTGAAAAATTCCGGTCTTTACCCTTCCCCCGGCTCCGAGAACCGAACCGGAAGCCAGCACCGGAACCATCAAAAGGCCGGAAGCTACACCACCATACCAGTATGAAAGGAAAATAAACATTGTATGTACTGTTTCATATTCTCGCTTGTAGTATACAATACGAAGTCCGGAGCTCAAAAGAGCTGTTACCGCGAGAATGAGAATGACCGCCGGGTTCGATGCCCGGTACACGGCAGCGATAATGGAAAGAATGCCCACAGCTGCCGCAGCAGCCCGGGCAAATCCCGAAAAGCGGATCACCGTGATTCCTCCGGGTTGGCTTCGGTGAGAAGTAGCACCAGAGTAACGCCTTTTCTCGAAGTAACCGATCCGAGGCCCATGAATCCGTACCTGGCGTCCATGAATGTTGCGAAGTGAAAGGGGCTTAAAAGTATCATTTCCGCCGCCTCACCCAGGTCAGAAGCGGCTGCTATGTTTTCCGCCCATGCTCCATACGCCTCGGGCATTGCCTCTCTGGTGTCAGGGCTGCCGGGAAAGCTGTGGAAAGCCCCTCCCCAGTTTCTGGCCTGGCGTGCCCTTATTCCCGCCAGCAAGTTTAGAAAGCGGCTTGATTCCAGCGGGGGAAGGGAGAACTTTCTTCGCAGAGCGTTCACGCCTTGAAGAATCTCCCCCCTCTGCCAGCGGTTTCCCGGCCATCCTCCCGGCGCGCCGGCGATGACCGGCACAAGCACAATGACTTGGGGGCCGTATTCGGTGTCTGCCATAAGCTCAAGCCACCAGGTTCCCACCTGGTCAAGAACCATGATTCCCGGCTCGAGGAGTATCACTTCCAGAGAGGGGGTTGTTGCCGCACCCCTGAGGCCGTAGGGACCGTTGTCGGGAACAAGCGAGATGGAATCTCCGGGAGTGATTCTATGAGGCAGGGGAGGGTCGAAGATGATGGTGGGAGGCGCGGCGGTTACCACGCATACTCCCAGCGATGATTCGGAAAGCCCCCAGGCCATGGAGTCCGGAGGAAAACCGGGAAAAGAACCATGTATGGATACACTTTGCAGCGGCCAAACCCAGCCGCTGGCGGATGCCTGGTGAAGAAGGGCTGCTCCCGATGGAATGTGATCCATTTCAAGAAGGTTGGAAGCCAGGCTGTCAAGAGATGCGTGCCTTCCTCCTGCCAGGGAGGCCGCCACTGCCATAAGTGAAACGAGGCTGCTTACCATGCTTTTCATTATAGTTTTTTATCGGTTCCGATCCAATCCCCCGGAAAGGGCGTCAGAATGAATGTGCTTCTCATACAGTCTCCAACCGGCAGACCCGAAGCCCCCATTTATCCCCTTGGCCTCGCTTTTCTTTCTTCGAATCTCAAAGCCCTGGGACATCGGGTCTGCGGGCTTGACCTGAGTCTCTCCGGGGATTGCGGTGAGGATCTTCGCAGCGCGGTTTCTGAATGCAGCCCCGCTCTGGTTGCGGTTTCTCTCAGGAATATCGATGACAGCAGCTGGCCGGTCACCTGGTCCTATCTCGACGCCTTTGACGAAATCATCAGTGAGCTTGAAACCTACAAGGGGGTTGTGGCGGTGGGCGGCCCCGGGTTCTCCATTTACGCCAAAGAGATTCTCTCGAGGTGGCCCCGAGTCGACTACGGAGTTGCGGGAGACGGAGAAACGGCACTTTCGGACCTTGTTTCCGCGCTGGAAATGAATCGCCGCCCGGAGCAGAGGCTTGTCCACGCGGCCAGGCTGTCACCGGAGTCCCTGCTCAACCCTGACTACACACTGTTTCCTGTCGGTTCCTACGCCGAAAGGGGGGCCATTGGCGTGCAAAGCCGAAGAGGATGTCCCTTTGGCTGCCGTTACTGCACCTACGGCGAGATCGGAGGCAGAACATTCAGAAACCGGCCTGTGGAATCGGTGATCCGGGACATACGACAACTGGAAAACCTTGGGGCTTCTTCATTCATGTTTGTCGACTCGGTGTTCGACCATCCCGTTGACTACGCGGAAGAACTGGTGAAAGCCATCGGTGATTCCGGATGCGGCCTTCAGTGGGGAGCGTGGCTTTCGGAAACCGCATCACCCGGGTTCATGGAACGGCTCTGGGAAAGTGGCTGCCGCTGGGTGGACTTCTCCCCGGACGCTGTTACCGCGAAAGGACTGAGGCTTCTGGGAAAACCCCGCCGAAACAGAAGCCTCTACTCCGTTGTGAGGGATGCCCGAAGAGTGGGGTTCACCGTTGGTGTCAACTTTTTCAACGGCAATCCCGGAGAAGGGTTCGGCGGGCTGCTGCTTAAGTTCATGTTCATGCTCAGGGCACGGCTCTGCCTGGGCTGGAGCCGCACCTTCGTGAACATAGGAACAATTCGAGTCTACCCCGGAAGTCCGATGGCGAAGGATCTGCCCCCGGAAACAGATCTGATGCAGCCGGTTTTCCACGCCCCCCGGGGGTTGTCCGGTGCTGTATTCAGGTTGTTTTCCGAACTGCGGAGACGGAGGCGCCAATGAGATTGGGGCTTGTGGGTATGCCGGTATCCCATTCTCTTTCTCCGGAGATACACGAAGTGTTTTTCCGCGAAACAGGGATCCAGGGTACCTATCAGCTGCTGCCCACCGAGTCCGACGGGCTGGCCCCGGTTCTGCGGAAGCTTCGTGAAGGCGGCTTCCAGGGGCTGAATGTAACAATGCCCCATAAGAAAAGAATATTTCAGCTCTGCGACGCGCTCACCCCTGAGGCTTTGAAGACCAAAGCGGTGAACGCGCTCCGAATGGAGAACGAAGGCCTGCTCATCGGGCACAACACAGATACCGCCGCTTTCTCCGAAACAGCCTGCGGCCTGCCCGAGCCGTTTCTTGTGGTCGGGGGGGGAGGGGCTTCCATGGCGGTGGCAGCCGCCCTTGACGGAAGAAAGCACCTTATGTTCCGGCGCAATCCAGGGCTTCCCAGCGAGTTGCCGCTTTCTGACCTTTGCCGGCATTTCTCCGGCGCCTGTGGAACAGTTGTGAACGCTACTCCCCTTGGGTGGGGCGATGATGATCCATTCCCCTGGAACCCTCCGGAGGGTTGGGTATTTTATGACCTTAACTACAATCCGGGCTGGATATGGAGGAACAACCTCCGGCGGACCGGTATTCTGGTCAGAACCGGAGAAGAAATGCTGGTGAGACAGGGTGCGGGATCGTTCCGCTTCTGGACCGGTTGCACGGTGCCTGAACAGGTGATCGGATTGGCTCTTGAGAGGGTGAGGAGGTTGCTTTTTGGCCATAACTGAAAAATGGCTTGAAGACCGGCTGGAGAGAGGCTTTGCTCCTGCCGACCTGAGGGCTCTTCTGGAATCGGATCCGGGGGAGTACGAGGTGATCTGCGGCAAAGCGGTTGAAACAAGGAATGAGTACTGCGGCAACGGCGCCCGGGTAAGGGCGGTCATTGAGTTCGCAAACCGGTGCCGGTGCAGTTGCCTGTACTGCGGTATGCGGCTGGGCAACCAGGGCGCGAAGGGATTCGAGCTCGACGCGGACGAGATCGCAGGCGCCGCGGAAAGCGCTTACAAGAACGGAATCAGGGCATTCTTTCTTCAGGCGGCGGAAAGCGAGGTCTACGAAGCGGGGTGGCTCACCGATGTAATCCGGCGGATATCCTCACTGGGGATGGAGGTTATTCTCTGCGTTGGTGTGCACGATGTGAAGGATCTGGACTCCTGGCGGAACGCCGGTGCGGGCAAATTCATACTCAAGCACGAAACATCAGACCCTGAGCTGTTCTCCAGGATGAAGCCGGGGTTCTTCCTTGCGGACAGGATCGAAATGATCCGGGTTCTGAAAGAACACGGATACAGCGTCGGCAGTGGAACCCTGCTCGGGCTTCCCGGACAGACCATGGAGAGCCTGGTGGGAGACCTTCTTCTAATGAAGCGACTGGATGTGGACATGTCCAGCGTATCGATATTCATGCCCGCGGAGTCAACCCCCCTGGAAAAGCACCCCCCGGGAGACCCTGAGCTTGGTCTGAGGTTTGTAGCGGCCATGAGGCTGTTTTTGAAAAGAACCCTCATACCCGCCACAAGCACTTTTCAGAAACTGTTGCCCGATGGGCAACTGCGTTGTTTCCAGGCTGGGGCCAATGTGATCACCGTCAACATGACCCCCACCCGGCTGAGGGATGATTACACCCTTTATACCAACAGGTTTTTCGTGGGGCTTTCCCACGCCAGGGAAACCATTGCCAGAGCCGGGCTCAGGGAGACATCAGAGTTTCAATCAACTCCGTGATGATCCGGGCTGTTTCCAGCGGGCTGCGCCCCCGGGTGTCGACGGCACCCGGAAGCCCGAGGTAATGGCTTCTTCTTCTGCTCAGCAGGTTTCGGAGTTCATCGGTGTTCCCGGTCAGTGGGCGGCCGGGGGCGAATCTTGAGACGAGTTCGCAGTCATCAGCGGTCAGTGTGAAGAGAACACCGTTCTCCAATACTGCCTTCAGGTTGGCCCGCTTCAGAAGACTGCCCCCTCCCAGGGCAAGAACCAGTGGACCCTGGCCACCGAGTATTCTCTTCAGACAAAGGGATTCGATTCGGCGGAAATGCCTTTCTCCATGGATGCTGAACAGACAGGGGATCGGAATTCCGGCTTCCCGCTCCACCTGTTCATCAAGGTCTTCGAAGGGGCACTCGAGGGCTTTCGCCAGGATCTTTCCAACAGTGCTTTTGCCCGAGAAAGGGGCCCCCCCGATCACCCATATTCGCTTTTTTGTCATGCGTCGAACACCCCGGTTGTGATTAGCGGTACCAGCAGTTGGAGAGTATATTCAAAACATCATGCAATGAGAAGATACCCAATCCGTCAGGGGGTTATCAAGTGACCCGCGAAGAGTTGGCAAGGGAGGCCGCTAGAAGAACCGGGCTCACCGTGCGAGAAGTTCAATCCCTCACCGTTGTTCTTCTTGAGATCATAACGGAAAGGTTGAGTGCCGGTGAAAGCGTATTCCTCAGGGGTTTCGGCTGCTTTTCCACGAAGAAGGGTAAGATGCGCCGGGCCAGGAACCCTGGCAGGGGAGGCGTAATGGAGATTCCTCCCAGGATGAAGCCTGTGTTCAGGCCATACGATGGTTTGAAGAGCGCTGTTCACCAGGGGCTTTCCGAGAAGACACGGGTTGATTTTCTTTGCCTCGGCTGTTCGGAAGCCGCTATGGTTTCCGTGGTCGGGGAATGGAACGGTTGGGATCCCGCCAGAAACCCCATGCAGAAGCTGCCGGACGGCAGCTGGGTCGCGGAGATATCGCTTCATGCCGGCCAGGTTATCAGCTATGCGTACTGGGTGGATGGCAAACTTAAACCGGACCACTCCTTTCCAGCCGGGGACGGCAAGGGATCGGTGAGGCGGATATGACGGGAAAAGCCCCGAAGAGAAAGGCGTCTCGTTCACCGCATCCGATTCGAAAGGTTGTGTTCTTTCTGTTCATGTTCCTCGCCCTGGTGCTGCTGGTGTCCATGACTGCGCCTCCCGCCGGCATCCTTACAGAAGTTGGGGTTTGGCTATGGAGTACTCTGGGCATCATGGGTTTTTCGATTCCCGTGCTGGTTTTCCTGATGGGAGCCCTTGCCATGGGCATGGGATTCGCCCACGCCGCTTTCGGAAAAGCCTTTTCGGTTATCATAACCGCGTTCTTTCTCTCCGCTGCACTGACAGCCATTCTGGCCCGGTTGTTCCCCGGCGCCGCAACGGTTCCCGGGGGCTTGCTGCTGCTGCGACTGGTGGTGATACTCGAAGGGCTGATCGGCGGTGTTCTGACCTGGATAGCCCTGTTTCTCCTGTTTACCGCCTCAATCACCATTTGCACCGGTTGGGACATCGGCGGTGACCTGGAGAACCTGTTCCGCAGGCTGAAACCCCGGATAGCTCCCCGGAAAAGCATCGCTTTTCCTGTGACTGGAACCTCTTCCTCTACATCCGGCGCTCCCGCTGTCAATCCATGGGTGCACCCTCCGGTTGCGGACGAGACTCCCCAGGTAAACGTGGTGTATCACGATGCCCCCCGCAAGGAAGAGGATGAGCGGTCCGCCTCGGGCGGGGAACCGTCCGGGAAACCCTCAGGCTCAATCCCGCGTTCAGCGGCAAGGGAGGAAAGGGATGAAACCCCGTACACTCTGCCGGATATGGACTGTCTCAGGAAGCCTGCGCCGGGCGAGAGAACCAGGCAGTCCCAAAGGGAGATTCAGGACCGTGGAAGAACCATTGTCGAGAAGCTCGGAGATTTCGGGATTGAGTGTGTTCTGGAAAACACCGTGTGTGCCGGACCCGTTCTTACAAGGTATGAACTCACACCCGGCCCGGGGGTCAAGGTCAACCGGATCGTAAACATGGCCGATGATCTTGCCATGGCATTGGAAGCCAAGGGTATACGTATTCTGGCACCGATTCCCGGAAAGGGTACCGTTGGAATCGAGGTACCCAACAAGAACCCTGAAAAGGTATACCTCGGCGAGGTTCTCGGTTCGGTTGCCGGCGAGAGGATTCCCGTAGCCCTGGGAAAGAACGCCGAAGGAAGACCCACGGTGGTAGACATCACCGGCATGCCGCATCTTCTCATCGCCGGCGCCACCGGCAGCGGAAAGAGCATATGCATTCACACAATCCTTTCCTCGATTCTCATGACCCGAACCCCAATCCAGGTCAGGCTGGTTCTCGTTGATCCAAAGATGCTTGAACTCTCGATTTACGAGGGAATACCCCACCTTTGGGCGCCGGTGGTTCTGAACCCTCAAAGGGCCAAAGCCCTTCTTGACAGGCTGGTGAGGGAGATGGAGGATCGCTACGCCCTGCTGACCCGGCAGGGAGTTCGCTCCATCGAGGAGTTCAACGGTGTTGTAAGAAACGCCTCCCCCGCCGACGCCGACGAAACCCCGGACATCATGCCGGCGATAGTGGCGGTGATCGACGAGCTGGCAGACCTGCGGATGGTTCTGGGCAATGATATCGAACAGCCCATCGCCAGGCTCGCCCAGAAGGCGAGGGCTGTGGGGATCCACCTGGTAGTCGCCACCCAGAGGCCTTCGGTGGATGTGATTACCGGAATGATCAAGGCGAACTTCCCTTCAAGAATCGCATTCAATGTAAAATCGAAAACGGATTCCAGAACGATCCTCGATATGAACGGCGCGGATAAACTTCTGGGACAGGGAGACATGCTGTTTTTGCCCGCCGGAGCCCCGGATCCGCTTCGGGTTCACGGTTCTTTCATATCAACCCGTGAGATAAAGGAACTGGTGGATTACTGGAAGAAGCAGCCCCACATGCCCTTTGACTATGAACCCACCGACGACGAACAGGATGGCGGCGATATCACGGGTGAGCTTTCCCTTGACGACCCCCTTCTCGAGGAAGCGAGAAAGGTTGTCGTGATGCATCAGAGAGGCTCTGCCTCGCTTCTTCAGAGGCGGCTGAAAGTGGGCTACACCCGGGCTGCGAGGCTGCTTGAGATGCTGGAGCAGTTGGGCGTGGTGGGACCCTATTGCGGCAGCAAGGCCAGGGAGGTGCTTCAGAAGGCTGCCACCCTTGACGATCTGCCTGATGACCGGGAGGAAGAGTGATGAGAACCGCAGTTTTATGGAGCCTTCTGCTCCTGCTGTCGTGCGGGACGGAGAACGACGGGCTTGATGAAAACGGCCTTGCCATTTCGGGCTCCGCCCAGAGTCAGTTCGCCAGAGCCAGCCAGCTGTATTGGCGGGGCAGCCTCTCGGCGTCCCGGGAGGAGTTCAACGGAGTCATCTACCGGTTTCCAGGTTCGACCCTGGCCGAGGACGCAAGACTGGCGGTGCGAAGAATCGAAAACGAGTTGAGGGAAACAGAAGTTCCGGGTGACCCCGCGGGTGCCCACGGAGTTTTCAGAGGGTTGAGTGTAACCATCGTCGGCCGATCCAACGGCAGAACCGTCATGGAGTACATTTCAGAGAAACTCAGCCTTCGGGGATCATCGGTGAACCTGGTGTACGATTCCCAGGCGCCGGAAGTGACGGTTGTGCTCTACAGACACGGACACGAGTTGCAGGCCCGGGCGCTGGCTGATTCCCTCAGCGAATGGCTGTTCCGTCCGGCCCTTGTGGAACATCAGGGCGGCGGCGGCCTTATAGATGCTGTTGCGCCCGGGAGCGGCGGCATCATGGTCGTTGTTGGCACAGACGCCCGGTTGGACAACTGAGAACCGGGCAGGGAGGCAGTACTTGGTTCTAATGGTTCTTATCGCTGCGGGGATTCTTGATCCCCTTACCGTGAAACTTGAAAACACGGTGCTTCTTCAGGGTAGTTTCGTACAGAGTGAAACCTGGGCGCTGACCAGGGAAAGCGAGGTTACCCGGGGAGTCATGAGTCTGGCACACCCGAATCTGTTCCTGCTGGAATACAGTGATCCCGAGGGAAGGGTGATGGGCTGCGACGGCGGCTCGGTTTTCACCATAGAACCCCGGTACAGAGAAGTTGTTCAGTATACCGGCTCCAGTCCCGAGGGTTTCCTTCACCTGCTTCTGAACTCGGACCGGGAGGGCATGACAACCGAGGGAAGCGCCCGGGGTGATACGGTTACCGTGAGGGTTTCCGGTGATATGGGAGGCGGAATCAACTCTCTCTGCGTCAAGTTTTCAATGGTGGATTCCCTGCCTTTCTTTTTCTCAACTTCGGACATCAACGGAAACCTGACGGAGTGGCAGCTTTCAAACCTTGAAACCCGGGGTTCGGTTCCCGACTCCCGATTCCGGCTCACGGTGCCTTCGGGCTACGCTCTCCTCTCAGAGGAACGCTGATTGAAAAGCTTCTCCATCATCACACTGGGCTGTCCCAAAAACCAGGCGGATTCCGAGGTTATCAGTGGTGTCTGCACTAAAGCGGGGCTCAGGAAATGCCACAGCCCCGATAACGCCGATCTGGTGGTACTGAACACCTGTGCCTTCATAGCGCCGGCGGTTGAGGAAAGCTTGGAGAAACTGAATGAAGTGCTGAACTGGAAGGCTGCCGGGGAGAACAGAAGGGTTGTTCTCGCCGGGTGCCTGCCGGGCAGATACGCCGATGACGGTACTGAAGGCCTGGAAGAAATCGATCTGATCATCGGCCCCGGAGAAGAGCGGAAACTTGATCTGTGGCTGGGAGGCTCCGGTGAAGTTGGGGGCCCCCTGGGAACCGGTGTGTACAGGTATGTCAAGATTGCCGAAGGTTGCGGCAACCGGTGCAACTATTGCACTATTCCCATGATACGCGGTGGCTTCGTTCCCCGCAGTACGGACGATGTGATGGAGTCCGTGAACCAGGTTATCCGCCAGGGTGCCCGGGAAGTGGGTCTGGTGGCCCAGGACACCGGAGCGCACCCGGATCTGACCGACATTCTTCAAAGGGTTACCGGGCTTCATCCGGAGGTTTGGTTCCGGCTGTACTATGTACATCCTGCGCACTTCCCACCCGGGCTTCCCGGTTTGATCCGGGACAGGCACAACCTTGTTCCCTATGTGGACCTGCCGATACAGCACGCATCCCCGGGGATTCTTGACAGAATGGGCAGGGGTTACGGCCCTGACAACATCTCCCGAATCATGGAATCACTCGAAAACCTTGCGAGACCTGTAGCGGTAAGGTTTACGGTTATTACCGGTTATCCCGGTGAAACCGACGAGGATTTCCACAGCCTCATGTCCTTCATATCAAGGTGGCCTTCGGTAAGGCATATAGCAGCGTTTCCCTGGTGGCCCGAGGAGGGCACCGTTGAGTTCGAAAGAGCGAAGACCGCAGGAGACACGGTTCCGGAATACAAAGCCGGCGAAAGGCTTGCAGCGTTATCTTCCCTGGGAGAGGCGATCTATCATTCATGGAGCCGGCGCCTCGAGTTGTCAGAGTTCCCCGTCATGGCGGATACTGAAACAATGGGCCATTCATGCTACGATGCCCCTGAAGCAGATCTGCAGTCGAATTTCACCGTCCCCGCCGTTCCGGGCCGAATCTACCGGTGCGCTCTTAGAAATGTCGCCATAGATGGAATGGTAGTCGAACCACTGCCATGAACCTATATTTGACCCGCCGGGTCTGTGCATCTCACTCTGAATGAAAGGTTGACGGAATGATAATCGTCACGCTGCTTCTCACAGCCCTTGCAGGGGTAAGGGGCAACCTGGAGATAACCGAGGAAGCGGTGTATCAGGCGGTATACACTGTTGCCGACTCGATTGCCGGTTATGAGATAGAAAGCCTTTTCATCTCCGTGGAAGGCGGTCATGACGGAGCGTGGCTGGTGTCCCAATCCGTTACCGACCTTCTCTCCTCCAGGGGAGTCAATGTTGTCAGTGAGCGCTCCGAAAGGGAGGGCAACCGGCTTATCATCCGTCCCATGCAGCTTGGCGTGGTCTATGGCGGCTTCGAGAGGTCGTGGTTTCTTGGAAGCAGGCGACTCAGAAGATCCGCGATTTGCAGCCTGTCCTTCACCCTTGCCGATGGCTCCGGAACAGTTCTGAATACATGGAGATCCGAAGGCCTGGTGGAAGACACCGTTTCCCCGGACCAGTCCTCGGTTTATGAACACCGCACCGAGAAATGGGTTAACGACACACTTCCCGGCAACACCGGTAACAAGGTTCTAGAACCCATTGTTGTAACGGGAGTTGTGGCGGCGCTGATCTATCTGTTCTATTCCAGTCGGGCGGACTGATGCGGCATTCAATCCCGGTTGTCCTTGCAGGAATTCTGGCCTTCGGATGCGATTCCGGTGCGGAGTCGGAAAGGGCGGACTACCTGCAGCAGGCCCGTACGCTGATGGCCTCGGGGCAGTACTCCCAGGCTCTGGTTTTCTACGAGGACGCCATGGCGCTGATGGATGAGTACGATGCCTTCCTTCAACTTGAACTCTCCGAGGCGGCGGTACTGGCGGCCCAGGCCCAGAGAAACCGGTCGGCGAGGCAGAAGGCTCTGCAGGCCCTGGAAGTGCTCACCGGGTCTCCCGGGGGTGTTGAGGTGAGAAAGATAGGCGAGCTCTGGCGAAGGCTTGGGTGGGAGATGGCCAGAGACTCCGACTCCCTTCAGGCCTACACCGCCTTTGGCACCGCAGTACTTTGTGCTCCGGAACTGGCCGGGGCTTTCGAGGAGGAGTGGTTGCTGAGGGGTACCTTTGCAGCATGGCACCTGGCCGCGGTATCCAGGGTTCCCGACAGCCTTGCGGGCACACCGGGCGAAGACAGCATACTGGCTTTCAATGCCGAGGCGCACCTTCTGGAACTTGACAGAATTCCCCTGGTCAGAACCGACCTCAGAACCCAGAGGCTGAGGGCCGCCGCCAGGCTCATGCAGCATGTACCCCAGAGATGGAGCGATGAGCTTCAGGTTCTAACCGAACTTGACAGGCTGGGTGAAATTGAACCGGGCTGGAGACACAGAAGGATGGAACTACTGCTCCGCACCGCCCGGCGTGATCTGGGGGAAGGGCAGATACCCCTGGCAAGGGAAAGGCTGCTGGAGGTCTGGAACTCGAATTTCGCCGGAGTACGGGTTGAAGCCGCGGTTATTCTGGGCGAGATGGCCCAGGGCGACGGAGATGTTGCCACAGCTCTTCACTGGTACACCCGGGCATGCCAGGTATCGCCGGGGCTTACTTCCTCCGCGGCCCTGACCGCCGCCGCCCGCCGGGACTCGTTAAGGTTTTTCGTCACCCCATAGGAGTGAGATGCACAAGCTAATCGCAGCAGCGCTTGCAGTTATTCTGATTCTTGTTGTTTCCTGCGGCTCTACCACATCAACCACCGGTATGGCCCGGGAGGAACTCATCAACCTCGCGGACAGGCATTACACCAGCGGAAGGTGGGCTGAGGCATCTTTGCTTTACACCGAGCTTCAGTTCAGGTTTCCCGGTGACGAGGAATACGACTTTTTCCTTTTCCGGGCGGCTTTGTGCGCCCGTGAGAGACGCCAATGGGCCGACGCGGAGTTCAACCTGTACAGGGTGGTAAACGAGTTCCCCAGAGGAGCCTGGGCCGATGACGCCCACCTGGCTCTGGCTGAAACGTTGTGGATGCAGCGAAGGGACCACCGGAGAGACCCGGCCCCGGTACTGAGAGCCAGAGAAGAGCTGCTGGGCTTCATGACCCGGTATCCTGGTTCAGCGCTCATGGACAGCGCGCTTGAGCTGCTGAACAGGGTTGATGAGCATCTTGCATTGAGAGCCCTTGATACGGGCAGGTTCTATCTGAGACGGAGCAAACCCGATGCGGCGATTCTCTACCTCAGGGAAGCCCTTGACAGTTACTCGGAAGCTTCATGCCGGGGAGAGATAATGATAACCATCGGTGATGCGTATCTTGCCCAGGGCAACAGGTTTTCTGCCAGAAGCTATTATCGGAGGGCAAGGGACGAGTGCGAGCTTACACCGAATCAGGCACTGAAGGTGGAGGAGAGGCTCTCGGAGGTCCAATGAATTCAGGCTTTCTGGGCGGAACCTTTGATCCGCCCCATCTGGGTCACGCGGTTCTGGCCCAGGAAGCACTTGAGCGTTTCTCACTGGACACGGTTTTCTTCGTACCTTCCCGAAATCCCCCCCACAAGGGAATGGGGGTCGTATCTCCTTTTTCCGTAAGGAAAGAGATGCTGTCCATTTCCATTTCCCGCGACCCCAGGTTTCAACTGCTTGATCTGGAACCCCCGGATGCCCCCTCATACACGGTGAATCTTGTAAAGCGGCTTACAGACCTCTACGGCGGAAAGCCATGCCTGATTCTGGGCATGGACAGCCTGGTGGAAATGCCACTGTGGCATCAGCCTGAACTGCTGCTTCGTCTTGCGAGGGTTGTGGTGGGAACCAGACCCGGTGTTTCCCCGGAGATTTTACCTGAAGGTTCCCACACCGATGTCACACTTTTCGATTTTCCCGGTGTGTGCATCTCCTCCTCGGACATACGGCGAAGGGTTTCGCAGGGAAGAAGCATCAGGTACCTTGTAACCCGGGGTGTAAGGTCATATATACGGGAAAAGGGGTTGTATGGTTCGGAACAAGGCCATTGATCAGATTCTTGACGCCCTGGTCGATGAACAGGTCAGCGACATCCATTTCAAGGCGGGCTCTCCACCCATCGTCAGGAAGTCGGGTCACATAGTTCATTCAGAGGGTTTTCCGGTTTTCAGCGCTGAGCATGTTGAAAAGATCATCTCGGAAATCGCCACCCCGAAGCAGATGCAGATTCTGAACGACGGTAACGAGATAGACCTTGCCTACAGCCTCGGTGGCAAGGCCAGGTTCAGGGTGAACATCTTCCACCAGAGGGGCACACCCGCGGTGGTCATGCGCAAGATTCCCTTCACGGTTCCCGATGTGTCCACTCTCGGCCTGCCCTCCATAGTCAGAAGCATTTCCATGGCAAGAAGGGGGCTTGTTCTTGTTACCGGGGCCACCGGGAGCGGAAAATCCACCACCCTGGCCGCGATGATCCGGCACATCAACGAGAACAGAAAAGCCCATATAGTCACCATCGAAGACCCCATCGAGTTTCTTCACGCCGACAGCATGTCCAGCATCTGTCAGAGGGAGGTGGGGATTGACACCGCCGGCTGGGCCAATGCCCTGAGGTCCGTTTTCCGGCAGGATCCCGACGTGATACTCATCGGCGAAATGCGCGACGCGGAAACTGCCCTGATAGCCCTTACCGGCGCTGAAACCGGTCACCTCGTAGTGAGCACCCTTCACACCACCGATGCCGCGGAGACAGTGAACCGGATCATAGACATGTTCCCCTCCCACCAGCAGAAGCAGGTGAGGATTCAACTGGGCGGTCTATTGAAGGCGGTGATCAGCCAGCGTCTTCTGCCCAGGGCCGATGACAGCGGTGAGCGGGTGCTGGCGTGCGAAGTGATGGTTCATACCTCAACCATCATGAACTGCATCACCGACCCGGAAAAAACATATCTGATTCATGAAACCATGGAACAGAGCGGCGGCCAGTATGGCATGCAAACCTTTGACATGGCGCTGTATCATCTGCTGTGCGAAAACGCCATCGACCAGGAAACGGCGTTGTCCGCCGCCACCAATCCCACGGCTCTCATGCTGAGGATCAAGGGTGTGGAATCTTCCGACGATTGGAGGGTGGAGTGAATTATGTGATTGTGGTTGCGGCGCTGGTTACTATTGCCGCCATACTGGCGTACCTGGTGGTTCTCGGGGTCAAAGCCCTCAAGAAGCCGATGGTCACCGGATACGAGGGAATGGTGGGGGAGTGCGGCATCGTAAGGAAGCCCCTGGGATTCAGGGGCAGAACTGTGATCGAAATCCGGGGGGAGTTGTGGTGGTGTCGTTCCGAGAAGGAACTCACCGCCGGAGAGGAAGTCCGGGTGATTTCCCATGACCCCGACAATCCGATTCTGATCGTTGAATCCTGCGAGTTGAAAGGAGTCTGACATGGGTGCTATCTGTATACCACTTGGGATCATCGGGTTTTTCCTGCTTATATCGCTGCGTGTTCTGAAGGAGTACCAGCGAGGTGTGGTGTTCCGTCTTGGAAAAGTGATCGGCCTAAGGGGACCGGGCCTGATCCTGGTGTTTCCCATCATCGACATGCTCAAGAAGGTGGACCTTAGAATCATCACCATGGACGTTCCCCCGCAGGACATCATAACCCGTGACAATGTCAGCGTGAAGGTGAACGCTGTGGCATACTACCGGGTGATGGACCCCAAAAGGGCCGTGCTCGAGGTCACGAACTACATGTACGCCACCAACCAGCTTGCTCAGACAACCCTGAGAAGCGTTCTGGGTGAGACCACCCTTGACGAACTGCTGGCGAATCGCGACGAGATCAACGGCAAGCTTCAGGACATTCTCGACCGCATGACCGACCCCTGGGGCATCAAGGTCACCGCGGTTGAAGTGAAGCATGTGGATCTTCCCGTGGAGATGCAGAGGGTGATGGCGAAAGAGGCCGAGGCCGAAAGGGATCGCAGATCCAAGATCATCCGGGCGGATGCGGAATTCCAGGCATCCAAGAAGCTCAGCGAGGCCGCCATGGTAATCGAGCAGCACCCGGTAGCCCTTCAGCTTCGCTACCTGCAGACTCTCGCGGAGATATCCACAGAAAACAACTCGACCATCGCCTTCCCGATCCCCATTGAACTCATGAAGCCCTTTATGGACATGATTGCGAAAAGGGAAAAGCAGTGATTTTTCGGGGCACATTCACCGCTCTGGCTACACCGTTCAATCCGGACGGACCGGATTACCACGCCATCCGCCGTTTGGTGGATCACCAGATTGAGAACGGAGTGGAGGGGCTTCTGGCATGCGGCTGCACCGGTGAACCCTCCTCCATGAGCGAGGCCGAAAGGCTGCGGGTCATGGAAACCGTGGTTGATGCCGCGGGGGGCAGAACGCCGGTTCTGGGAGGCACCGGAACCAACTGCACCGAATCCACGGTGAGGTTCACCATCGAGGCTCTGAAGACCGGGATCGACGGAGTACTGGTTATCACCCCGTACTACAACAAGCCCACCCCCGCCGGGCAGATCGCCCATTTCTCCCGAGCGGCGGATGCTTCGTCGAAACCCCTGATGATTTACAATGTGCCGGGAAGAACCGGCACCAATATGACGGTGGAAACCATAACAACCCTGGCTCAACACCCCAATGTTCAGGCGCTCAAAGATGCGGCGGGAAGCGTGGAAAGGGTGACTGAGATCCGCAGAGCCTGCGGGATCGCCGTTCTGTCCGGTGACGACCATCTGGCTCTGGCCCAGGTTCTCATGGGCGCTTCCGGGGTGGTTTCCGTCACTTCCAATGTTGCGCCGGCGGCGATGGGCGAGATGATCCGGCAGGGGCTGGAAGGGCGGGTTGAAACCGCCAGAAGGCTTCATGAAGTGCTGTTTCCCCTCTTTCGAGCCCTTTTCGTCGAGACCAATCCCGCTCCTGTCAAGAAGGCTCTCCAGCTGCTGGGACTATTCTCCGACCCGAGCCCCAGACTTCCCCTTGTGCCAGTTCAGGAATCCACCGCTTTGCTCCTCGGGAGAGTCATGAAGGATGTCGGCCTGCTGTCATGAAGTGCGCGGTGTTCGGCGTCCGGGGTCGCATGGGCGGCATGGTTGTTCGGGAAGCGGAGGGCTCCTCCGTGGAAGTCATTGCCGGTTTCGACCGGGGCCAGAAGATGGTTCTTCCTCCGGAAACGGAAGTGGTGATCGATTTCAGTTCTCCTGCGGCATGGAAAGACCTTGACCATCTCCTCGAAGGCTCCTCCGCGGGCCTTGTGAGCGGCACGACAGGCCTTGACTCCTCCGCCCGGGCCCTGCTTGACCGGTGGTCCGGGGAAAGGGCTGTATTCTACAGCGCCAATATGAGCCCGGGGGTTTTCGTGATGAAAGCCCTTCTTCGTGAAGCCAGAAGAATGCTGGGGGACCGGTTCGACCTGGAAGTGGTGGAGATTCATCACCGGAACAAGGCGGACAGCCCCAGCGGAACAGCCCTTTCACTTCTGGAAGGAATGCCGGACCGGATGGTTTTCGGCAGAAACCCCGGTTCCGGAACCCGACAAGCCGGCGAAACCGGGGTACACTCACTCCGGGGTGGCGATGTTTACGGAGAGCATCAGGCCCACCTTCTTGGAGACGGGGAAAGATTGTGCATCACCCACATGGCCACGGGAAGAAGGGTTTTCGCCCTGGGCGCTCTGAATGCGTCCCAGTTCCTGGCAGGGCGGGCTCCGGGGTTGTACGGAATGGAGGACCTGTTTGGAAACCATTCTTGAGCCCTCCTTCGCGGGAAGCTTCTATCCGGCTGATCCGCTTCAGCTGGCGGGGCTGGTGAAGAGCCTCACGGGAACCCATGAACCCTCTTCCCGGGGAATCGGCATGGTTGTTCCCCACGCGGGCATGGCCTATTCCGGAAAGACGGCGGGCATGGCATACCGCATAGCCCCGGATGGGGTTGAAAGGGTCATCCTTTGCGCGCCCAGCCACAGGGTTTTCGTGGGGGGAGCGGTGATACTCGATGCTGACGCTTTGGGAACTCCCATGGGAAATGTCAAAGTAGATGGAGATGCGGTGGGCAGCCTTGAAAGGTTCGGTTTGAAGCGGGCCCGTTTTGGGGAACACAGCCTGGAAGTGCAGCTTCCCTTCATACTCGACCGCTGGCCTGAAGCCAAAGTTGTCCCCCTGATAACCGGTTCTTTCGACCCGGTGTTTCTTGAGGAACTGGCGTGTTTTCTCCACGCTGAAACGGAGGGGGCATTCTTCATCGCCAGCAGTGATCTCTCTCATTTTCACCGTCTTGAGCATGCGGAGAAGCTGGATTCCATGGTCAGAGAGGCCTTTCTTTCCCTGTCACCGGAAAAGTTTATTTCCTCCCTTGACAGGGGTGGTGAAGCCTGCGGAAGAGCGCCAATGCTGGCTCTTCTTCACTACGCTGCCCGGGCCGGAGGTTCCCTTGCCCGGGAGATTCACTACTCTACCTCCGCCGATGCCGGGGCCGGCAGAACCCAGGTGGTTGGGTACTTTTCCGCCATGATATCTCGAAAGGGAGATGACTGATGCGAACCCCCGAGGAAAAACGGCTTCTCCTTGATTTCGCCCGATACGCGGTTATACTGGCCGCCATGGGGGAGGCTCCCCCGGTGGTTCCCGAAGGGGAAGTCTTCCGGGAAAGGGGTGGAGCCTTTGTAACCCTGAAGGCAGAAGGAAGGCTGAGGGGATGCATCGGAAGCTTCAGCGGAACCGGAACCCTTGGCGATACCATAAGGGATATGGCCAGGCAGGCCGCTCTGGGCGACCCCCGTTTTCCAGTGGTGAAACCGGAAGAGGTGGGTTCTCTCTCCATCGAGCTTTCACTGCTTTCGCCAATGAAGCCTGTCCGGGCGGATGAAGTGGAACCGGGAGTTCACGGCCTGTATGTTCGAAGGGGCTCCAGGGCCGGCACACTGCTTCCCCAGGTGGCCCGGGAAGAGGGATGGAACAGAGACGCCTTCCTGGCCCATACATGCATGAAGGCCGGTCTGCCCCCTGATGCATGGAAGGATATGAAGACCGAGATTTTTGCGTACACCGCCGAAGTGTTCGGCGAAAAGGAGGAAACCGATCAATGAAGAAGTGTCTTATCGCAGCGGTTCTGATTCTTGCCCTTGCCGCCTGTCAGGTGCCGGGCGTCAAGGAAGTAGAGGAAAAGGTCAACAGCATGTCCGGCCAGGTCTCCCAGTTGAGAACCGCAGGCCAGGATCTGGGTGAAAGACTCGAAGACCTTGAGGCCCGGTTGAGCGGCATTCAAATTCCAGGAACCGGTGACACAGAGCTTCCGGACTTCGGCTCCCTGTTTCAAGGGGTAACCGCAGAAGTGGAAGCGGTGAGGATGGAGATTCTCGAGGAACTCAACGCGGACCGGGAGGAGATCGACAGCCTCAGAGCAGTTATTGAAGGCCTCGAAGAGGAGCTTGAAGCCCTGTCGGCCAGGATTACAACCATTGAAAACAGGCCCACCGGTGGAACCACCTACTCGGGAAGCACCGGAACAACCGGTCGGGGCGACACTACAGGGGGCAGGGGCGGCACCACCGGAGGCAGGTAGGGATCAGTCCCTCACAACCCTGCAATAGCGCTTTTTGCCGGCCCTGAGCAACAGGCCATCCCCCTCCAGGGCTGTCTGGGTCACGGGCTTCATGGGGTCCGTGACCCTTTCCCCTCCGGCATAGAGGCCTCCCTGATCCGCCAGTCGCCGGGTTTCGCCCCTGGACGAAGAAAGACCCGCAAGAGAGAAAAGGTCGAGCAGTGTTATCCCCCGGGCCAGCATTTCATCCGTAATCCTCAGGGAGGGGACGGAGTCCAGTTCTCCCTCTCCAAGGAAGAGCGCCCTGCTGGCATTTCTTGCCGATTCCGCCGCCTCACATCCATGGGCGATGGCGGTGGCTTCAAAGGCGAGTACTTCTTTGGAAGCCCTGAGATCAGCTCCGCTGTTCGCCTCCAGATCCACTATTCTCTCAATGGGAAGGAATGTGTACAGCCTGAGGAATCTTCCCAGATCTCCATCATCGGTGTTGATCCAGAACTGGTAGTAGCTGTAGGGGCTTGTGAGGCCGGGATCCAGCCATATCGCTCCGCCGGGCTGGGATTTGCTCATCTTCTCGCCGGATGAAGTGGTCACCAGCGGGCAGGTAAAACCGTGGACTTCATCCCCCGTCACCCTTCTCACCAGATCAACTCCCGCGACGATGTTGCCCCACTGGTCCGCTCCGCCGACCTGAAGCACGCAGTTCCGATTCTGGTAGAGGTGAAGAAAGTCGTAGCTCTGCAGAAGCATGTAGTTGAACTCAAGAAAACTCAGCCCCGTTTCCAGGCGCAGCTTAACGCTTTCCGCGGTTAGCATGCGGTTCACGCTGAAGTGCCTTCCGATGTTCCTCAGGAAGTCGATATAGTTCAGCCCCTGAAGCCACTGCCCGTTGTTCAGAAGTTCCGCGCCCCCATGGCCGAAATCGAGAAAACGGGTCATCTGAATCTGAAGTGCATCGGTGTTTTTGGCCACCTCTTCCGGAGTGAGAAGGCTGCGCTCGGCGCTTCTTCCCGAAGGGTCTCCCACCAGGGCGGTGGCCGAGCCCACCAGAATAAGGGGTTTGTGGCCCGCCAACTGCATGTGGGCCGCTGCCATCAGGGGTACGAGGTGACCCAGGTGAAGGCTTTCCGCGGTGGCATCGAACCCTATGTAGAAAGTTACGGGCTTTTCGGATAGAAAACCCTCAAGGCCCCCGGTACCGGTGGTCTGATAAACAAGACCCCTCTCCTTCAAAGATGCAAGCAGTTTCATGAGCCGTCCTTTGCGGTTTGCGTCTGCATCTGGCGACAGTAAGCACTTCGGTGTATCTTGTCAACAAACAATTTCAGCGAAAGGCGCGCCGCATGGAACTGATCGAATTTGAGCACCCGATAGCCCGCGATCTGGTTACACGCTTACGCTGTAAGGATTTTCCGCCCTCCAGGTTCAGGGCGTTCACCGAGCGTCTGGGCTGCCTGCTGGCGGTGGAAGCAACGCGAAACCTGCCCACCACCCCGGTCGAGGTGGAAACACCCCTGGAGTTGACCCTGGGCGAGGTTCTCAAACGACCCCCTGTTCTTCTTCCTGTTCTCAGGGCCGGCCTTGGCATGCTGCCTCCCTTCATGAACCTTCTTCCCGATTCGCCGGTGGCGTTCGCAGCTCTGAAAAGAAACGAGGAAACCGCGCTGGCGCAGTGGCAATATCACTCCATTCCCAACCTCAGCGGCAGAACCGTGATTGTTCTTGATCCCATGCTGGCCACCGGTGGAACCGCGGTTGAGGTGGTGAGATACCTTCTGGACAGAAAGGCCGGTACCGTGATTCTTGTTACCGTGGTCGCGGCACCCGAGGGAATCGCCAGACTGAAGGAGTTTACCGAACTCACGGTAATTACCGCCAACGTAGACAGGGAACTCGACGAAAACTGGTTTATCAGGCCAGGTCTCGGTGATTTCGGTGACCGGCTCTTCTCCGGAGGAAGCTGACGGAAGGGACAATTGCTTAGAAACAGACGCAACTTCACTGCGGTTGGAATCATTGTTCTGGCCGGTCTTATCACCTGGGTTTCTCTGCCCGACTCCACTGGCGACGAACGGTCTCCATGGCCGTTCCATGAGGATGTGCGCTACCTGTCGGAAAGCCGGCAACAAGCGCTTCGAACAATGGCCGACACCGTTGAAACACTTTCGGGGGTCATAGGGGCGGGTTTCCTTGGGGGCGCATTGAGAGACGCCGGGCTTTCGGGAAGAGTACATTCCCTCGCATGCGCGGTTCTCATCGACAGCCTCGGCTGGAGGGTGCAGCAACCCGGAGACACCCTGGTGGCGGTTTTTCATCGGGAACGGCTCGCGGAACTGAGGGCGTATCCCCGGAACAGGAGAGGTTTCTTCAGAATATCCTGGCGGGATGACAATCCCCATTCATGGGAGTACATGCCCCAGGAGAGCTGGGTGCGAAGAAGGGCGGTGAGCTGCAGGGTAAGCAGTACCGTATGGGGGGCCCTCTGGGAAAGCGCAATTCCCACGGATCTTACCCCAACGGGACAACTGATGAGCCCCAGAGATTCAGCCCGGGCCGTGGGCTTCATTTCCGAACTGCAGCACGAACTCACGGACAGAATCTTCGTCTATGACATCGACTTCTACTACGATGTCAGGGTGGGAGACAGCCTGTGGATTCTTCTGGAGGAGAACAGATACCCCGAAGACGGGGAATCCGGTTTTCTCAGAATTCTCGGGGCCAGGTACAAGTTCGCTTCGGGAAGGCTGGTGGAGGCCCTGCCCTTCTTCCGGTTCCCCCAGGGCTTGTCCGAATCGTATCTCGATCATTTTCACAGGGACGGCGGTTCGCTGCGAACCATGTTCCTGAAGATGCCGGTTCCTTTCGGAAGGATCAGCTCACCCTACTCCTCCGCCAGACTGCACCCGGTGCTTGGTTACACCAGGGCCCACAGGGGAATAGACTATGCGGCGCCGATTGGTACCGAAGTCTACGCGGTGGGAGACGGAGTGATCACCATGAGGCAATGGCACGGCGGCTACGGAAACTTCGTGAAGATACGTCACGCCAGTGGCTACGAGACCGCCTATGCTCATCTGAACAGCTATGCCGCCGGCCAGTCCGTGGGAACCCATGTCCGCCAGGGCCAGATCATCGGGTATGTTGGCTCAACAGGGCTGTCCACCGGCCCGCACCTTCATTTCGAGATGCTCAGACACGGCTCCCATGTGAATCCGGCGGAAGAGATAGTCCCGCCTTCGGACCCCCTGGAGGGAGAGGAGCTGCAGGCGTTTCTTCAGCAGCTTCCGGTTCTCGAGGCATCCTGGGCCCTTCTCAACGGGGCTCCGCTTCCCCTGCCTCCGCTGGAGGAAGGAGGGGGCGTATGAGAAGCGGGGTATACATAGCCGGATCCGGAAAGGACGCAGGCAAGACAACCCTCTGCCTCGGGCTCGCCGCCAGGTTCGACTCCATGCTTCCCAAGGGCGCTTCCTTCATCAAACCCCTGGGCCAGAAGATATCCATGGTAAACGGCGATTCCATTGGGCAGGATTCCTGGTTCATTTCCAGAGCGCTTAACCTGAGAATTCCCCCGGGCAACTCAGCGGTGATGCTGGCTTCCCGCGGAGCCGCACAGCGCTTCATCGAGACCGGCGAACCACAGGGCATTGCAGAAACCGTGAAGAAGTCATACCGGTACCTTCAGAGGAACAGCAGCATAGTGCTGGTGGAGGGAACCGGCCATCCGGGAGTGGGATCCGTATTCGAGATGGATAACGCCAGAGTCGCGGCGCTTCTGGGAACACCTGTCATACTTGTCATCGACGGAGGCATTGGAAAAACCATCGACAGCTTTTCCCTTTGCTCGGCTTTGTTCAGCAGCCGTTCCGTTCCCCTGCTGGGGGTGGTTGTAAACAGGGTTCTGCCCGGGAAGATGGAGTCGGTATCATCAACACTGCGAAAGTGGTTCGGGGAAAGGGGTATTCCGGTCTTCGGCATTATCCCTTTCGAGGACCGCATCGCCCGTCCCTCCATTGCGACCATCACCAGGGCAATCGACGCCTTCCCGAGCTTCGCGCCGGAAAAGGTCGGAGAAATCAGCGGAGCCGGGTTCATCACCGCCTTTGAATCTCCGGATGAAGTGCTTGAGAAGGTGCGATGCAATCGGGACAAAGCCCTTCTCGTGAGCGCTTCCAGGCCGGGTGTGATGGATGCTGTGATCGTATCAAGGATATCCGGGGGGCCATCTCCTTCGGCCCTGGTTGTTTGCGGCGGTCAACCGGACAATCGCCGGACCCTGGCATGTGAGGCGGCGGCGATTCCCCTCTATTCCACGGAGTACAGCCTTGAAGGATCAGCGGTCAAACTGGCGGGGGGTCTGTTCAAAACCGAGCCCGATGAAGAGGGCAAGATAGCGTCCATCATCGATATGATTTCCAGGGAAGTGGATGCGGAAGGCATTCTAACCGCTTTGAGCAGTGCGGACGGAGCCACCCGCAAAGAACCCCGAAAAGGCATTATTGGTTTCTTCCGACGCGTTTTCCGACGTGGATAAACCCCTGCTCGAAGACGAATTCTTCTGGGACGGCGTTTTTTCCCCGCTTCTGAACATGCTTGCCTCGGGGTCGGGGCATCGGGTAACAATGGGCGGCCTCTCCGGCGCCGCCCTGCCGCTGGCCATAGCCTCCGCCCACCGGCTGGCGGGTCCCACAATTATCGTCGCTCCCAGCTCCAGAGAGGCGGAAACACTCCGGGATGATCTGACGGTTCTGCTTCCGGGGCCGGTGCTGTACTTTCCCCCCCACGAAACGCTTCCCTTTCATGCGGAAGAAGCCCATCAGGGAGTGGTGGCGGACAGAGTGGAGTGCATGGCGGGACTCATCCGCGGCGACGGAGCCACCCTGGTGGTGGCTTCCGCGGGGGCTCTTGTGAAGAAACTGCCTCCTCCCGAAGATTTCCCGTCAATGAAACTGGTCGAGGGCATGCGGCTTTGTCCGGAGTATCTTGGGGAATGGCTTCTCGCAGGAGGTTACCGGCGGGAGACCGGTGTTTTCGAGCAGGGCAGATGGTCCAGAAGAGGCGGAGTTATCGATGTGGGCTCCTACGGTCTGGCGAATCCTGTGCGCTTGGAGTTCTGCGAAGACAGTGTCGAATCCATAAGGTTTTTCGATCCCCAGTCCCAGAGAAGCATAAGACGGGTGCGGGAAGTCTGCCTCATTCCGGCCAGGGAATCCTTTCTTACACCGGAGCACTGGAACAGGGCGATTGATTCACTTCCCCCGAATCACCCACTGGAAGAGCACCTCTCCGGAAGCTTCGATTTTCCCGGAATCGAACACTTTGTGCCTTTGTTTCACAAAAATCCCGGTACCCTGTTTGACTATCTTCCTGAAATCGGCACCCTTGTGCTTCTGGAGCCTGACAGGGTAGCCTTTTCCGTGGAGTCCACCCTGGAATCGAGGCGCGATTCCTTTCCCCGCGAACTGCCCTTCCGGTTCGAAGACCTCTACGCGGATTGGACGGAGCTTGAAGAAGGTATGAACCGGGCGGGACAGGTGCTCGTTCACGAGTCTCATGCCACCCCATCCCACGACTTCGTGATGAATACGATGCCTGTCATGGGTTTTGCGGAGCACACAGAGGAAATGGTCAGGCAGTTCAGGGCGTGGCTGTCGGAAGGCTACAGGATTTTCATTACCTGCGATACCCGGGCGGAGATGGAAACCATAGGCGAACTGGTGCCAGGGGATGTGAGGCAGAGCCTCAATCTGTCCGTAGGCTCGCTTTCCGAAGGCTTTCTGGCCCCGGAAACAACCGCAGGCCCCATGGCTTTCCTGGTGGAAAGACGCCTGCTCAGTCACAGGAGAAAGCCGCAGCGGGTCAGGAAGTTTCGTGGAGGGCAGGTGGTATCCGACTGGGACGAGTTCACCCCCGGCTGTTTTGTAGTTCATGAAGCCCATGGCATTGGCCGTTTTATGGGAATAAAGAGAATAGATACCGCGGACGGTTCATGGGACTGCCTTGAGATGGAGTACGAGGGGGGAGACAGGCTGCTTGTTCCCCTCCATGAGATCGGTCAGGTGAGAAAGTACCTTTCCCCCGCCGGAGCGCACCCTGCGCTGGACAGGATCGGGAGCCAGGCATGGCAGGGCCGGCTGGGAAGGGCAAAGGGAAAGGCATCGGAGATAGCGGGAAGGCTGGCAATGCTCTATGCGGAGAGAAAAGCCAGGACAAGACCACCGCTTCCTCCCCCGGGCAGACACATGCAGGCTCTTGTGGACAGTTTCCCCTACGAGGAGACTCCTGACCAGGCCCGGGCTATCCGTTCGGTTCTTGATGATTTCGACCTTCCAGCACCGGCAGACCGGCTGGTATGCGGTGATGTGGGTTTCGGCAAGACGGAAGTTGCGGTGCGGGCCGCATTCCGGGTTGCGGAAACCGGAAAGCAGGTAGCGGTTCTGGTACCCACAACCATACTGGCGGAACAGCACTACAACACGTTCAGGGACCGAACCGCAGAGTTTCCCGTAACAGTTTGCCTTCTCAGCCGCTTTCAGACTCCGGCAGAACAGAAGATCGTGCTGAGGGGTCTTGCGGAAGGGAAAGCCGGAATCGTGGTGGGAACTCACCGCCTTCTCCAGAAAGATGTGAGATTCAACGATCTGGGTCTTCTCATCGTGGATGAGGAACACCGTTTCGGAGTGAAGCAGAAGGAGTATCTCCGGGAAATCCGATCCACTGTGGATACTCTCAGCATGACCGCCACGCCCATTCCCAGAACGCTGCACATGTCCCTCTCGGGTTTCCGAAGCATAAGCCTTATCACAACCCCGCCCCGGGACAGGTATCCCATTCAGACCGAAATCATTCCCTGGGAAAACGACATCATCAAAAGGGCGGTGGACCGGGAGCTTGAAAGGGACGGTCAGATCTTTTTCGTGCACAACCGGGTGCAGTCCATGGAAAGGGTGAGGAAGAAGCTGGAGTCCTTCCTTGAAACCGACATAATCACAGGTCACGGGCAGATGCCCGCTTCGCAACTTGAAAGCGTGATGCACTCTTTCATCGAAGGCGAGTACCGAGTTCTTCTTTGCACTTCCATCATAGAATCCGGTCTTGATCTCCCCAGGGTGAACACGATTTTCATAGACAACGCCCACACTTTCGGTCTTGCAGACCTTTATCAACTCAGAGGAAGGGTGGGCAGAAGCCATCACCGCGCTTACTGCTATCTTCTCACCCCGGGAGGAAAGGCAAGGCTCAAACCGGAAAGCCGGGGAAGACTGGAGGCCGTTCAAAGGTACACCCAGTTGGGTTCAGGATGGCATGTGGCCATGAGGGATCTGGAAATCCGGGGGGGTGGAGAGGTTCTGGGTGCGGGTCAACATGGTCATATCGATTCTGTGGGATACGGCATGTTCGAGGAGTTGCTGTCAAGAGAAATCCAGGCACTCAAGGGCGAAAAGGCTCAACGGTTGTTTTCGGTAAGGGTGGAAATCCCTGGAAAGGCTTACATACCCGTTGAATACATGCCCGACACCTCGGAGCGGGTCAATCTTTACCGGTGGGTATGGAGAGCCCGAACCGAAGAAACCATAGATGAGTGGCTTGACTACATCAACGACAGGTTCGGGGAAGTTCCGGAACCTGTGAGGGGCGTTGCAGAGAGGTCAAGGGTTCACCTTCTGGCGGGTGCCGCTGGAATAGAGGAGGTGGTGGTGTCTTCCGGCTCGGTACGGCTGGTGTTTCCTGAAAACACAGCACCGTCAAGGGAAAAAGCCAACTCCCTTGCCGGGACGGGATGGAACGCCACGAAGGAACCCACCGGTCGTCTGGTACTCTTCAAGCGCCATGGCGGCTGTCTGGATGAGGCGGGAAGAGAAACTCTTTCCGGAGTTTTGCGTATATTCAAAGATTACATGGTGAAAAAGCTCGGAGAGGATGGGCTTCTTTGAAAAGGGCATCTTGCTTTCTTGTTCCTGCACTTGTTCTGGCATCCTGCGGGGGTTCACCACAGTCACTGGGCGTTGTCGCGGGTGAAAATGTAACTCTGGACGAGTACATTGCGGTTTTCAACAAACTCACTCCGGACAGACAGGTGGCGGTTCTTGAGCCCGGCGGAAGAATGGCCCTTATGCAGAACATTGTTACAAAGAGGGTTCTTCAGGCGGCCTCCACCGCCACCCCCGCGTCGGATGCCGGTTTCTGGGAGACAATGTATTCCTCGGCATGGCTCGCGGATTCAATGGCAAGAAGAATCGCGGCTTCATTCAACCCCGGGCCTCTCCTGGCGGAACTCGATTCTTCGCAGTACACTGTCAGCCTTCTTCTCATGGGGGACAGCGTAGCGGCGAGTGAAGCCCAGCTCCAATGGAGGTTCAGCGGGCCCTCGGATCCCGGCGGCAGCATCTCCGCCCCCTGGAGCGACAGCTCCGGCACCGGCTACAGGGTCCTGAGCGGGCCCGCCTGGCATTTTCCCCTGGCCATTCAGCCTGTTCTCGAAAGTCAGGGGGAAGGGCCGGTAGTGTGCCCGCTTCACGGAGGTTGGCTGGTGGCTTTTGTGGAGAAGACCGGTGAGAATGCCGTTGCCGAAGGCAGTGCGGCAATCGGACTTTTCGGCTGGGAAATCGAAAGAATCACCGGTGTTCAGTTTTCGGCTCCCGCTGTAACCCTCTTCGCCCTTGAAGAAGATGTACCCGGGAACACGGTTCTTGCCTCCTGGAATGGAGGTCAGCTCACCGCGCATCTGTTGTCGGAGATACTGGAAAAGATATCCCCCAGGTACTTTCCCGATGGCCTGCCCCGGGAACTGGCGGTTTTCAGCAAGAATGAACTGCACACTGATCCCGTCACCTCCCTCTGGTACGTTGTTCTTTCCGTCTCCAACACAATGTCGCTGGCGGATGTGGCCAGGGCCGGCGGTGGCAGGGCTCCGGCTTCCATACACGAGTTCGCCGGTACCGAAGCCCTTCTGAGAGAACGGGTTCTTGTGAAGGCTTTTCCGGACAGCGGTACAGTGGCCGCGTTCTATGAAGAAAACCCCGATTTCTACACTCTCCCTGAGCGCAGAAGCGTTCTTTTGGGATATGTGGAGGCGGAAAGCCTTCCGAGTGTTGCCGGAGCCCGGTCTTTCTCGGAGCTGGGAGAGTTTCAAACCATGGCTGACTCCGCTGGAAACCCTGTTCCCACGCCACTTCAACCCCGGGAGGCATTCGGAACCCTTCTCGGACAGCGGGTTTTCGAATCGGATCCCGGCGTGTTTCAGGGCCCTGTGGATGTGGGCAGAAACCTTTTCGCGTTCTACCAGGTTGTTGCAGACTCGCCCCCTGAAAGGCTTCCCCTCGACGCGGTTTACGGGCTGATCGAGGCGGAGTTGCTGGGAAGAAGCTTTGATGCCCGCTTTACCCACTTCATTGACAGCCTTTACATTGAGTTTGGAGTTGAAATCGACACATCAGCGGTTCAGAGGGTTGACCCCTGGACGGCAACCCTGAGGTGAGAAGGATAGAGGGAGCACGATGAAAACTTATGCATTGACGGTGATTCTGCTGTTCTGCGCCGGGGTTTCCGCGGATGTACTGGCCACCGTGAACGACGAGGTGCTCACCTGGGATGACCTGCTGGAACAGGCCGGAGGAATTGAAGCGCTGAGGTACATGGGAATCACCACTGAATCCGCCGCATCCCAGATTCTTGATGCCTGGGTAAAGGAAAGGCTTGTGGTATCCGGGGCGCGCAGCACCGGTATTCTCAACAGACCCGAAGTTCAGAAGGCTGTTCAGGAAGCGATCGACCGGATACTCATCGAAGCCTTTCTGGAAGACCTTCTGGAGGGGATAGAGGTATCACGGCTTGAGGTCGAGAACTACCTGGATATCTGGAGGGATTCCTACAGCCTTGAATACAAGGTTCGCCACATTCTTCTGGACAGCGGGGTTCTCGCGGCCAGTGTACGCTCCAGGTTCGCGGCGGGAGAGTCATTCGAAAGTCTTGCAGTGGCTTTCTCGTCATGCCCCAGCTCCAGGGAGGGAGGCAATCTCGGCTGGATTCGCAGGGGAATGACAGGCTCCGGGTTCATGGAAACGGTATGCTCTCTGGAACCCGGACAGCTCTCCGATGTGGTGGAGACAACCGCCGGTTATCACCTGATTCAGGTTCTTGATGTTAGAAATCTGGCAGCTCCCCCCACCGCTTCCCAGCTCTTTCAGATAGCGGGGGAAGAGATTCTGGGCTCACGACGGGAGAAGGCAGTGGTAGAGCTTCTTGCCTCACTCAGGGCGCAGCACACTGTTGTCACATATCCTCAGAGGCTTCTTAACAGGCTTTAGAAAGGGTTTCATGACAAGGTTTCCCCGCTGGATGGCGTACGCTGCCTCCGGGCTTCTGATAGCGTTGACTCTTGCGGTGGTTCTTCCTGTTCTCAGAGCGGAGTTCCGCCAGATTCCCAACCTGGAGCCTGCGGCTCAACTTCGTGGAGAAGTGGCAGCCAGAGTCGGAGACGCGGTTCTTTACAGAGAGGACATTGCGCTTCTGGACCTCACCGACGAAATGGTTCATGAATGGAGCAGGACTGAACTTCTTGCGCTGACCGCGGTGGCAGAGGGGCTGGAGGATCCGGCCATCAGCCGTTTCGTGCAACAGAGGGCAAGACAGCTTTACCTCTCCGATCTCCTTCTCGAAAGGGTAGCCGCCTCCCTGGATTATCCGTCGGCTCACGAGGCAATGGCCTACATGGAGCTTCACCCCGAGGAGTTCCTTCTGGAAAGGCACTATTTTCACATTCTGTTAGCGGACAGCGCCACGGCGGACTCGATACACCAGAGGCTTTCCGGAGGCGAGTTGTTCAGTCATCTTGCCGAGAGGGTCTCCCTGAGCCAGAAGGCCGCCCTGGGCGGCGACCTCGGCTTTCTGACCGGAGGCGAGCTGTTTTTTGCGGGAATGCCCCGAGAGATGGCTTCACTGGAGGGGCTCAGCCCGATTTTCTCCACGGAAAACGGGTGGCACATTCTCCATGTTTCCGAAACCCGCCCCCTGGAGGACTCTTCGAGGGCGGTGTCCATGGTTCGGGAGTACCTGTTCAAACAGAGATTCGAGACTGCGCTGGAAAGCATCGTTTCCGACGCCGCTCAAAGATATGACTGCGAGGTGAATCTTTGAACCTTTCCGTGTTGCTGCTGGCTGTTGTCGCGGGAATCGTTCCGGTTGACGGCATTGTCGCGGTGGTGGGTTCCGTCCCGGTTCTGCACAGCGATGTTGTGAGTTTTCTGGTTGAAGCAGGTGTTGCCCCCGGCGAAGCGGACACGCTGTTCCGCGGGCATCCGCTTTACGATGGCGCTCTTGGGGAACTCGTCAATGACAAGCTCTTTGTCGAGGCTGCCCGAAGACAGGGTCTTTTCCCGTCGCCTGCCCAGATCAACGCCCGAACCGATGAGATTATTCAAGCTCAAAGGGCTGAGTTTCCAACCGAAGCCGCTTTTCTCCAGGCACTTTCATCCTCCGGGCTGACCCTGCAGACCTACAGGGAAATCCTTGCCACAAACGTTTCACATCAGATCGCGATCAGAAATTTCGCCCAGGGGATTGGCTACCGGGTGGGAAGGGCAACCGTGCCTTCAAACATTGAGAGCCATATCGATGAGAACCTTGACGAGATTCGGGAGATGATGGAGTTCGTCAACCTTCAACTCATCTATCTTCCCGTTCTTCCGGTGAACACTGCTGAAGCAATGGCGCTGCTGAATCTGGTAAGGGAGAGGGTTGAATCCGGCGAAACCTCCTTTGACATCATGGCGATGGAGTATTCCCAGGACGGCAGCGCCCGGACCGGAGGCGACCTTGGATGGTTCAGCCGGGGAGACATGACGCCGGCGTTCGAAGTTCGATTGTGGGACCTTGAACCGGGAGAAATGGCGGGACCATTCGTCACCCCCTTCGGAGTTCACCTGGCCATGGTCACCGACAGGGAAGACGGCAGGATCCGGGCAAGCCATATTCTTCGACTTGTTCCGGTGGAACCCGAAGATGTGAATGCCGTCGCCGCCAGGGCGGACAGCATTCTTGCCTCCCTGACATCGGGAGAAATTACATTTGAAACCGCCGCGGCTCTTTACAGCCTTGACCCCGAAACCCGGCTCAGAGGCGGGAATCTGGGAACAACCTCGCTGTCGGGTTTCGAGGAACCGTTGAGGCTCGCCATCAGCGAGCTGCAACCAGGTGAGACAACAACTCCTCAGTTCATTGAGCAGGGTGCCGCATTGGCAATTCTACGCGTGAGCGAAGACCAGACCCCCGACTTCTCCGGCTATACACAGGAAGACCTTCTGGATCTGTGGGGGGCTTTCAACTGGCAGAAAGCGTATCGGGAAACCACGGATTCCCTCAGAAACGAGATTCCTGTCTTCTACCCGGGCTTCTGATGCGAGTGGACGTTTTTCTAAGGCTGGCCGGGCTTGTAAAAACAAGATCCCTGGCGGGAAAAGCCTGCGGGGCTGGAGCTGTGCTTGTTGATGGTCATCGGGCGAAAAGCGCGTCCACCCTGGCCAGGGGTACGATTCTCAGGCTGGTGAAACCCGACGGAACCGTGATCACAATCGAAGTTCTTGACATTCCCTCTTCAAAGAGCGTATCCAGAAGCGAGAGGCAGAATCTGTTCCGGCTGCTGGACGGAGAGCCTTCATGCTGATTGACATGGAGGGGGTTTCCCGGAGTTACGGAAGATGGCCAGCGCTGGACAATATCAGCCTGCAGGTGGCCCGGGGCGAGTTTGTCGTGGTGTCCGGGCCCAGCGGCGCCGGAAAGACAACCCTGCTCAGGTTGATATGGATGGGTGATCTTCCCGACCGGGGTTTGGTGCAGGTTGCCGGATTCAGAAGCGACAAGATCAGACGAAGGGATTTCGCCGGACTTCGCAGAAGGATTGGAGTTGTTTTTCAGGATTTTCGCCTGCTGCCGGACAGAACCGTTTTTCACAATGTGGCGCTTCCCCTTGTGGTTTCCGGGGCATCAGGCAGGGCAACAAGAAAGCGGGTGTTCAGCCTTCTGGCCCTTATGGGGCTCAGCCACAGGCGCAATTCTCTGCCGCATCAGCTGTCCGGAGGCGAACAACAGAGAGTGGCGATTGCCAGGGCAATGGTGGCGCACCCTTTGATCCTCCTTGCCGATGAGCCCACCGGCAACCTTGATCCCGACGCATCCGCGAAGGTCATTCAGCACCTGATAGACATCAACCGGGGGGGAACATCGGTGGTCATGGCCACCCACGATCCCAGGCGCATTCCTCCGGGGAGCGCGAGGTTTCTCTTTCTTGAAGGCGGGAAACTGGCGGGCGCGGATCGATGGCATGACCTGGAGGATCAGCGATGAGCCTCTGGAGGGCACTGGGCGCTGAAACCATGAATCATCTGGCAAGCAGGCCGGGAGCCAGGGCGGTTACACTTGTAATGGTAAGCCTCGCTTTTGTGGTTTTCAACACATTCCTGCTGGTGAGCTGGAATCTTGAAAGACTTCTGCACAGGGAGCTTCAGGCGGTGAGAATCGAGGCCTTTCTCAGCCCGGATCTCAGTCAGACCGATGGAAGGAATCTGGCTGATCTGATCAGCACCATGAATGGTGTCAGATCGGTATACTATGTTTCTGTTTCCGAGGCGGAGGCCCTTTTCAGAGCTGAGATGCCGGAACAGGAGAGGCTTCTCGACCTTCTGTCCGGGCGGTTTCAGTTGCCGGCTTCGATCCAGGTCTCGCTGAAGCCCGATTATGATGATGAAGCGGGAGTGAGGGCTCTCGCCAGGGCGATTCAGGGATTGGAGGGAGTTACCGAGGCGGTTTACGGTGAGGAGTACCTTCCGGGGTTGACCCGTGCGGTTTCAGCGTTCAGAAAACTGCTGCTCTTCCTGGGAACCGTTCTGGCTGTGAGCATCGCCCTTGTAGTGGCATACACCGTGAGGCTTTCCGCACTACGAAGGTCACTTACCGTTGAGGTTATGAGTATTGTTGGAGCTCCTGACTGGTTCATCGTTGCCCCCTTTCTTGTAGAGGGCACGGTGACCGGTCTGTTGGGAGCTCTCGGGGGGCTGACTCTGTCGCTCCTCCTCAGCGCCATTCTACAGGGCGCGGTTGGTCACGCCTTTGTCCCTCCGGGGCTTTCCCTTACGGTTGTGCTGTTTGGCGGCGCAACGGGAGCCGTGGGCGCGGCTCTTGGCATAAGGCCCGGAAGGCATTCCGGCGGAAGCAGCAAATGAATCGGGAGACAAAGAAATGAGATTTTTCACAGTGATTCCCCTTCTCCTCACCTTCGTCCTCTTTGCCCAGGAGACTCAGCAGGAGGTTCCCGCGGGCTGTCTCGGAGGCGGAGGCATCTCCGGTTTCCTTCCCATCATAGCCATGGTGGCCATCTTCTACTTTCTTATCATAAGACCTCAGCAGAAGCAGCAGAAAAAACTGCAACAGATGCGTGAAGCCATGAAAAAGGGCGACAGTGTCATTACCTCCGGGGGCATTCACGGTGTGGTGACAAACATCAAGGGCGCCGTGGTCACCGTCCGGATAGCGGAGGGTGTAAAGGTTGATGTGGACAAGAGTTCCCTCACCGTCAGGGCAACCTCCATGGAAGCCGGTGAGCCTGACACAAAATGAGAAAAATCTCCCTTTACGGACAGGATGTTCTCAGAAAGCGCTGCCGTCCATTGGATCCGGAAAGCGATCGGGATCTGGTTGGGCATCTCCTCTCCGAAATGCAGCTAATTCTGCAGGAACACGACGGACTCGGGTTGGCCGGGCCCCAGGCAGGCGAGCCGGTGCGGATCTTCATCGCCGGAGCCGATGCCGGGCTTCCACTTGGGGGGCATACGGTTTTCATCAACCCCGAAGTTCTTCCGTCCGGCCCTGAGATCCGGGGTGAGGAGGGATGTCTTAGCTTTCCGGGAGTTTACGCGGACATAAGCAGGAGCCAGAATGTCAGGATAACTGCCCTTGATCGGAACTGGAAGCCATTCACCCTGAACCTCACCGGTCTCGCATCCAGGCTGGTTCAGCACGAGAGCGACCATCTGGATGGCGTTCTTCTCATCGACAGAATGGGCCCGCTGAAGCGCAGGCTTCTGCGGAACAGGCTGAGAAGTATAAGGGAGGAGAGTTGCTGAGGCTGGTCTTCCTTGGCTCTTCGGATTTCGCCGTTCCGGTACTGACCAGCCTGATCGCAGACTCCGGCATCGAAGTCGGGGCGGTACTGACTCAGCCGGACAGGAGGGCGGGCAGGGGAAGAAAGATCACGGAAACTCCGGTGTCCCGTCGGGCAGCCGAACTTGGTGTTCCCGTCAAAAAGCCGGAAAAACTGCGGGAAATCCGGGATTGGATTCAGGGCATGCAGCCGGATGTTATGGTCAGCGCCGCGTATGGCATGTGGCTTCCCCTCTGGCTTCTTGAAACGGCCCCTTTGGGGGTGGTAAATGTCCATCCTTCGCTTCTTCCTGATTACAGGGGAGCGGCGCCGGTTCCCCGGGTTATTCTTGATGGAAGGCATGAAACAGGGGTTTCTTTCATGCTTACCGATTCCGGGTGGGATACCGGGCCGTTGATACACGCGGTAAAAACAACGGTCAAACCCGACGAAACCGCAGGAAAGCTCTCGCACAGGCTTTCTTTGATGGCGGCGGAGATTCTTCCCGCAGTGCTTCGGGAGTACTCGGGGGGCGGGATGAGGCCTTCGCCCCAGGTCGGCCAGGGTTCTTACGCGGGCAAGCTGACCAGGAAGGAATCCATGCTCGACTGGACAAAGCCCGCAGATGAGCTTGAAAGGGCAGTTCGGGCGTTCAACCCTTCGCCCGGCGCCTGGTTTCATTTCGACGGCAGGATTCTTAAGGTGTTCAATGCCAGGGTTTGCCGGGGATCCGGCATTCCCGGAACTTTTTCAGTGCTGGAACACAGAAGGCTGATGATCGCCGCCGGGGAGGGCATGCTGGAACTGCTGGAGGTTCAGCCCGAGGCGGGAAAGCGGATGGATTCGGTTTCCTTCATCAGGGGTCTGAGGCTCCCCCGGGAGCAGGCTTGACCTCCGGCTGCCTTTCCAGACCCTTCTGTCTGCGGATGAAAACAACATACCTGTTTCTGAAACTGATGGAGGCTTTTAGGCTGGTTTCCGAAGAAAGGCCGGAGTTGCATGTGATTTCAGGGGTTACTCGCAAAACCCTTGAAAGCGGCCTCAAGGCGCCTCCTGATAAGGTTCTGCTTCTTCTGCCCCACTGTCTCCAGCATCATGACTGCCCACACCGGATAACATTCAGCATCGGGAACTGCGCGAGATGCGGCAGGTGTGTGGTGGGCTCCCTGGCTGAACTGGCGGAAAAAACCGGTGTTGAAGCGGTGGTTACCACCGGCGGAACCCTTGCCAGAAGGCTGATTGCGGAAAGACTGCCTTCCGTCGTGATTGCGGTGGCGTGTCCCAGGGATCTCGGCCAGGGAATCATCGACTCCCTTCCCCTGCCTGCACTTGGAGTACTGAATCTTCGACCGAACGGAGATTGCTTCGACACCACGGTTTCCGTGGACAAGGTCAGGGATATGATTGAACGGGTTGTTTCGGGGGAAAGAATCAGTACGGGGGAAGGCTGTAATCCTTCTGAAGGAAAAGGCTGACGCATATCTCGGTCATTTTTCTGTCATACAGAATTCCCGCTCCGAGGGTAACCGTCTGAAGGGCTTCGTGAATACCCTTGCCGGCCCTGTACGGTCTTCGGGTGGCCATGGCTTCAACCACGTCCGCCACAGCCAGGATCTTGGCTTCGATGCATATCTCCCGATCCGTGAGACCGCCGGGGTAACCGCTTCCGTCAAGCCTCTCGTGGTGCTGAAGCACATACTCGGCAACGGGCCACGGAAACTCGATGTTGCGAAGAATGTTGTAACCGCTGGCCGGGTGGGTTTTCAACAGGCGCATTTCCTCGGGTGATACAGCGCCCGGTTTAGTGAGAATCTCAGCGGGAACGCACATTTTCCCAATATCGTGGAGCTTTCCGGCGATGCTGACTCCCTCTGTTCTTTCCGGGCTCAAACCCGCCTCGGTGGCGATGGCTGCCGCAAGATGGGCCACCCTCTCCTGGTGGCCCGCGGTGTACGGGTCTTTCATGTCCACCAGGCGGCCCATGGCGCTAACGGTTCCCATTACGGTATTATGCAGTCTTTCAATGGATTCCCTGCGATGGCTCACATCGGTGATCACTCCCTGAATGATGGCCGCGCTTTCGGTACGATGGAGGCGTATGGTCAGGGAGCCCCAGAAGTCGCTTCCATCAACACGTCGCATCAGGATTTCCCAATCGTCTGCCCTGCCGGACTTCATGATGATGGGAAGGGCTCTTGGCAGGAACTCGGGGTCCGCCAGAAAAGACTCCATCGGCATGCCCACCGGAGACTCCTGCCCTCCAAAACCGAACATTTTCTGGAAAGCCGGATTGCTGGAAAGCACCGGCCCGCCGATTCTCAGTTCTGCCGTAAAAATGCCCACCGGCACATTTTCGGTGAGATAGCGGTAGTTGGTCTGGCTCTGCTCCAGTGCCTTTCTGTTTCTCACCTGCTCCGTAAGGTCTTCAGTAAGGACCACAACCTTGTCAACGGAGCCCTCCGGCTTGTGAATGGCGTAGAAATGGTGGCTTACCCACATTGCTCCCCCGGACCGGGGTTCAGGTATTCTCAGCTGCGGAATTGAAAGCTGGCCTCCCTCGGTGTAAATCTTCTTTACCTCATTGTTGTAGGCTCCAAGGTAGCTGTCGGTGTCATCGAATTCGAGGGATGGTCTGTTTCTGCTCATATCGTTTTGAAGGTTCTGTTCAGAAATCGCCCAGATGCTCTTCCACTTGTTGTTCACCATGATCAGGTTACCCAGGGCATCCCTGACGGACACCCCGAGGGGAGCATTCATCACCACCGCCTCGTAAACCGCCGCTTCATCCCGCAGTGTTTTCAGCCCGGCCTCCTGTTCAGTGGTGTCGCGGGAAATGCTCAGTATTCCCCAAAGCCCTCCGTCCGCTTGGAACAGAGGTGATTTAATCGTTTGAAACTGGTGAACGGTGCCATCGGTTCCCCGATGCTGCAGAAGAACCTGCCTGCTTTCCATGCTGTCCAGCACCTGACGGTCTGCCAGTTCGTCTTCCCCGGAAAAGCAACGCCCCAGTATCGCTTCCAGGGTCTTTCCCTTGAAGGCCAGAGTGTCGTCGAATCCGAAGAAATCCGAAAAGGATCTGCTTACCGCCACGCACTCCAGGGAGGTGTCTTTGATACATACAAGATCCCTCGCGTTTGCAAGCAGCAGTGATAGAAGGTGATCCTGTTTGCTATTTCTGCTCAAGCAGTTCCTCCAGGGCTTCCATGGCCTTCCTGAACCTTGCCACGGCGTTTTTGACCGGAACCGGTGATTCCAGATTTATACCGATCTCAAGAAGCTGATTGAGAGGTGGAGTTGCGCCGCCTCCGCCCAGAAACCCCATGTATGAAGCAACCCTTTCCGAATCACCGGATAATGCCGATTCGGCGGCGGACACCGCAGATGCCATGCCGGTGGCGTACTTGTAAACATAGAAGTTGTAGTAGAAATGGGGAACCCTGGCCCACTCGTTTCCAATCATGCGATCCGTTTCGTCCCAGGCGAAAGCGTCTCCGTGGTATGTCTTCACCAGGGCAAGGTAGGTGTCGAAGAGAAACTCGGACGTGAGAACGCCTCCCCGTTCCACATGCTCGTGAATCATCAGCTCGAACTCCGCGAACATGGCCTGCCGGAAGAGGGTGGACCTGAAGCTGTTCACCAGATGGTCAAGCATGCCTTCAAGTTCTGTTCCGCTGGAAAGCTTTCGGGACAGGTGCTCGAATAGAAGGAACTCGTTGGTTATGCTGGCCACTTCAGCCAGGAGAATGGGGTACTCGGAGTCCTGATAGGTCTGGTGTTTTCTCGAGTAGTGGCTGTGCATGGAGTGCCCGGCCTCGTGGGCCAGTGTGAAGAGGGAATCAAGGGTCCCGTTGAAATTCATCATGATGTAGGGAGGACTGTCGTAGCACCCGCTGGAATAGGCCCCGGATCTCTTGCCAATGTTTTCGTACCTGTCAATCCATCGGTTTTCGAAGCCTCCCGCCAGTGTTCCTGCATAATCGTCCCCCAGAGGCTGCACAGACTCGAGAACAAGTTGCCTGGCTTCATCAAATGAGAATCTTCGACGGCTTTCGGATGTTATGGGTGTATACAGGTCAGACATGTGAAGCTTATCCTGCTTCAGGGTTCTCCTCTTCAGGTGGTAGTACCGATGAAGCACTGACAGGTTGTCGTGAACCGAGGATATCAGCGCTTCATAAACGCTTCTGCTTACCCTGTCCAGAAACAGAGAGGCCTCGAGCGCGGAGGGAAATTTCCGTGCCCTGGCATTGAAAACATGTGTCTTTACCTGACCTTCCAGCAGGGCGGCGAGAGTCGCGGTGTTACCCGCGAGTTCGCTGTAGTAGCCATGAAACACCGCTTCCCGCACCGACGGTGAGCCCTCGGTGAGCAGGGAGACAAGATTGCCGTTGGTTATCCTGGTTTTGCCGCCGCTGTCACAGTCCACTTCCGGGAGTCTGGCGGGGAGTTCAACATTGGCAAGCTTTCCGGAAGCGCCGCTGAAGCTTCTGGTTACATCGGAAGCCATGGCAAGAAGCTCCTCCTCCGAGGGTTCCAGGGTGTGCGGTCTGGCCCTGAGTATCTCGTCCAGCATAACCCGGTGAGGTTTGAGGATATCAAGAGAAAGCCATCTGGTCATGGTGTCCTGCGGAATGGCCAGCACTTCCGGGGCGAGGTAGCTTGTTTCGGCGGAAAGCCTTGAATGCAGAGATGCCGCCTTTTCAAAAGACTCAACGCCTTCGGTGTCGGAAAGGTCCTGGTCCTGCAGGAGATGGGCGTAGACATACAGTTTTTCAACGGTGCGCCGGGCGCTTTGAACAAAGTCCAGAACATGGGCGAGGGTTTCGGGTGATTCACACAGTCTTCCCCGCCAGCCCGGCGCCATTTCGGGAAGAGCCGAGGCTTCATCGAACTCCTTAACCCATTCTTCCCTGGATTTGTACATCGGTGTCAGGTCCCAGGTGTCGTTCCGGGAAACATCGCTTCGCCGCGGTGGGGAAGTGGTCATGATGTGCCTTTCTTCAAACCGGCCAGGAATCGCTCGGTGTTCAATACAGATCTCCTGTGGGTTCCGAAGCCCACTTCCACTCCAAGGTGTGAAGCTCTTACTTGAAATGTGAGGGTTCCCCCCCGAACTTCAAGCACTCTGCTTTCTATCCGTACCAGGGAACCAATGGCGACAGGGGCTGTGTGGCTCACATCCACATGGGTTCCGACACTGGTGAAGCCCCGGGGCAGATAGGGCTGCAGCAGTTCCTTGGAGGTATTTTCCATAAGGGCGATCATCCAGGGGGTGGAAAGCACCGGAACATCTCCCGAACCGACGCGGATGGCGGACATCCGCGGCTCAACCGTATGAGTGGCTTCGGCAAAGGCGCTTTCCGCGCCGGACAGATCCAACTCGGCCCCCTTCCGGAATTACCGGAATATACTACTGTTCAATCACGGTCGCTTCCGCCTGCAGGAAGCGGTTCATGGCCTTGACGAGTATGGATTGCAAGGCTTCCAGCCGGTCCCTGCCCGAGGCTTCCGGGACCGAACCGCAAAGAAGAAGGCTTCTGGGCTCATGATCACAGAAAATCGGGAGAATGGATACTTCGTCGGGAAGGTTGCTTCCTTTGATTCCGGGGAAAGCCGTGGAAAAACGCACGTAGAGAGGGGAATGGGACAGCATTTCAAGATTTGGTATGAAGCTCATTTCCGGAATGGTGTCCCGGCCTGCCAGCAGGCTGTAGCCTTCCGGCGTCTTTATGTACACTCCTGCGGCAACTGGTCCCGCAACGGCTTGTATGGCATCAATGAAAAATGGTGCGGCTTCGGTTATGGTGAAGGCTCTGTTGACATCTTCCAGAACCCGGCACTTGAAGGGAGCTTTGGCAAGCTGAATGAACGGGTTCTGCATTATCTCCAGAACTCTTCTCGACTCCCCGTCCTGCATTACCGGCACCGCGGTCAGAAGGCTTTCACCCGAAGCAAGGCCCTCGGTGCAAAGTGTTACTGTCTGCCAGTCTGAGAAGGCTTTTCTGACCGGACAGTTGTTGCGGCAGGGAAGGTCGTCCGGGAAGATGTCAATGCAAGACATACCTCGCATACGCTCAAGGCTGGATCCAAGGAACAATTCTGCCGCCGGGTTCATCCAGCAGATACGAAGGGAATCGTTGTAGGATACTACAGGTTCGGAAATTGAATCGAGTATGGAAAGCAGGGCATTGATCTGAGAATAGTCAGACAAGCTTCAGTAACCCTTCTGCCCCTCCGGGAAACCTTCGGGTTGGAGTATGCTCAATCAGGAGGCCATGCGCAATCCCCTGATTATCCGCAGGGTTTTCTTGCATCGCCACCGCATGATTCCGGAAGGGTGGCGCAGCTGAGCAGGTCGAAGGCCATGGATTTCCAGTCCGCCAGGGTTTCAGGGTTCAGCCTGTAGTGAACGAAGTTCCCGCATTTGCTGTCAATCACAATCCCGTTGTCCCGCAGAACCCGAAGGTGCTGCGACACCGCCGGAGGCGTCATGTCAAGGTGGATGGCCAGGGCGTTCACGCACATGGAACGCTCCTTGAGTATCTGGATGATCCGAACCCTTGAGTCAACGGACAGCGCTTTGAAAACCCGGGCCAAGTTCCTGGAATCCTGCAAGACAATCCTTTCAGAAGATGACACGAGTACCCTATGAGCACCGGGTCACGCCGTCAAGAAGCGAACCACCCCCTGGTTCGGGTGCAGAACCTTACCAGCATCAGCATCACCGGCACTTCTATCAGAACCCCTACGACTGTAGCAAGCGCGGCCCCGGTGTGAAGACCGAAAAGCATGGTTGCGGTGGCAATTGCCACTTCGAAGTGGTTCGACGCTCCAATCATGGCGGCGGGGGCGGCGTCTTCGTAGGAAAGGCGAAGCTTTCTCGCCAGCAGGTAACCCAGGCTGAAGATGAGCACGGTCTGAATGAACAGGGGAACAGCAATCCAGACAATGGTGAGAGGGTTGGATACGATGGTATCACCCTTGAAGCTGAACAGCAGGACAAGTGTAACCAGCAGGGCGCTGATGGTGACCGGTGTGAGCAGATGAAGGAACCTTTTCTCGAACCATTCCACACCTCGGGAGGCGATGATCCATCTTCGGGAAAAGTACCCCGCCACCAGGGGAAGGGCCACATAGATGCCTATGGATAGAAGAAGCGCCTGCCATGGCACCGGCAGTCTGCCCACACCGAGAAGAAAACCTCCGAGAACGCCATAGAGAACCAGCATGGTCAGGGAGTTGATGGCCACCATAACCAGCGTCAGACCATCGTTGCCCCGGGCCAGGTGATTCCACACAAGGACCATGGCGGTGCAGGGTGCCACTCCCAGCAGAATCGCGCCGGCAAGGTAACTTCTCCAGAGAGGAATCTCGAGCATTTTCACCCCCTCATGCAACACGACGGTACCTGCTCCGTGTGAGGCTCCCAAGGGAAGGTCGAGACCGAAGGGCATTTTCACCATGTCAGTGGCTTCCGCCCCTATGAACCCGCGAAAAAGAACACCAAGGAACAGCAGGGCGATGCCGTACATGGTGAAGGGCTTCACGCACCAGTTGATGAAAAGCGTAAGAAAAACCGGCTTCCCGCTTTTACCGGCCCTGACAACCCTGGAAAAGTCAATCTTGACCATTATGGGATACATCATCAGGAAGAGGCAGATCGCGATGGGAATCGATACGACAGGAGCTCCGTTCACATGGATCGCCATGGAGTCCAGGCTTCCGGCCAGGCCGGGCGCCGCTTTTCCAAGTATGACCCCCGCTATGATGCACAGGCCCACCCAGAGCGTAAGGTAGCGTTCAAACGGGTTGCTCATTCTTCTTTCAGCCATCGGAGCGCCTCCCGGTATTGCAGAAGCTTTGCTTCAGTTTTTCAAGGATCTGCTTCATTTCAGGATCGGTTGCCACTTCGCTGGCGAAGTAGTGGATCAGGTGCTTCATGGCGCCCACAGGGGGGGAGACCAGACTGTAGTGCATCCAGGTGCCCTGCCGTCTCGCCTTTACCAGTCCGTTGGTTCGAAGAACCCCGAGATGTCTTGAAACCATGCTCCCGGAAACTCCCAGGGCTTCCTTAAGACTGCATACGCATGTCTCTCCCGAAACGGCAAGAATCACCATCAGTTTCACCCTGGTCAGGTCCGACAACACCTTGAAAAGCAGAGCGTCGCGTTTCATCGCCTTCCTTTCTTATATGCGTATATATGTATATACGAATATACAGAAGAAGGGCTGAAAGTCAACTTCCGTTATCTTAGTCTCCGGGTCCAAGTACGACAGAAAGGTGTCGACATGCCTTCCAGCGTTTCTCCCGGTGCCGAAAAGCACCCTCAACATGTTTCTCGGGTTGCACGCATTCTGCGTTTCATCGGCTACTGGATCGGATTTTCAGGAGTTTACGGTTCGGTTTCCGCCTGCCCTTTCTGCGGAAGGCCGGGCTGTCCGTCCGGAGTAGCCTGGACAGGGGTTGTAGGGGCTGTTCTGGCTTTGTTCACCCTTCGGGGCGGAAAGCGCTCCAGGCCCCTCAAAGATGGTTGTATTGAGTTTCCGAACGATCAGGACTGCGGAGGCATTGACAAACAGCATAGCATGTGCGCAGATTCTTAACTGTCTTTCCAGTCAGGAGTCCGCCATGAGCAAACCAATGATTCTTGCCACGGGTCTTCGAAAAACCTTCGGTGATCTGACCGCGGTCGAGGATGTTTCCTTCTCGATCGAACCCGGTGATTTTTTCGGTTTTCTTGGCCCCAACGGCGCCGGCAAGACCACTACCATCAAAATGCTGACCGGGCTTGCCAGACCCGATGCGGGCAGCCTTGAAATCGCCGGGATCGAGTGCAGCGGGAATGTGAAGGCTGCCCAGCACCTTATCGGTGTCGTTCCCGACGAGAGCAATCTCTACCCGGAGTTAACGGGTTTCGAGAATCTGAGCTTTTGCGGAGCCCTCTACGGGATGGGCAGGGCAGCCCGGGAGGAACGGGCGTCTCTGCTTCTGGAAGCCTTCGGGCTCGGGGAAGCCGGGCACAGGAAGTTCGGCGGATACTCCAGGGGGATGAAGAGAAAACTCACCATCGCCGCAGGCATCGTTCACAAGCCTCCGATCCTTTTTCTGGACGAGCCCACGACGGGAATCGATGTGGAAAGCGCAAGACACATACGAAAGCTTCTTGCAAACCTTCATGGAACAGGGACGACGGTCTTTCTCACAACGCACTACATCGAGGAGGCTGAAAGGCTATGCGGTCGCATCGCCTTCATCGTGAATGGAAGGATCGTCCGCCAGGACTCGGTTGATAACCTTCTCGCCCCGGTGAAGGGGATAAGCCAGCTCACTGTCTACTGTGCGAACCGCCCTGATGAATCGGTACTGGCCGATCTCCGCCATGCCTTTCCCGGGCATGTATTCACCCCTGAGAAAGGGAGCGTCCTGTCCGTTCAGTCCTCCGGGGCATTTTTCATAGCGCCTCTTCTCAGTTTTCTGGAGGAGAGAGGGGTTCCCGTTCTCGAAGCGGTAAGAGGAAGGCCTTCCCTCGAAGATGTCTTTGTGTCTGTAACCGGAATAGGAAGGGAACAGATGCGGAAGGAGGGGAAGCGATGAAGCACGGGATAGCCCTGTACGCCATCCTCTCCAAGGACATGAAGGCGTACTACCTGAAACCGCCCAACATCAGCTGGGGTCTGATTTTTCCACTGGCATGGACCGGAATGTTCTTCATCAGGTCCGGAGGCGGTCTGGACGACATCATGGGCCTGCTCCCCGGTGTGACGGCTCTTGCCATTCTCTTCGGCACCACCTCGATGCTGGCTGTCACCGTTACCTTCGAGAAGAAGAACAGCTCTTTCGACAGACTTCTTCTCAGCCCCCTTCCCCTTGAAATGCTGATGCTGGCCAAAACATCGGGAGCAATCCTGTTCGGAGTGGTGAACGCCATGGTTCCCGTTCTGCTGGCAATTGTTTTCACCGGTCTATCCGGTGTGAACTGGGCTCTCTTTTTCCCGACCGTGCTGTTGATCGCGGTGGTCTCGGCGTTTCTCGGGCTTTTTGTGGCGGTGGCGGTGAGCGAGGTGTTCGAAGCTCAGACCTTTTCGAACTTCATCCGGTTTCCAATGGTATTCCTCTGCGGGTTGTTCTTTCCGGTATCGGACCTGCCGGCATTTCTCCGTCCCCTCTCATATGCCCTGCCCCTCACCTACGGGGCCGATACCCTGAGATGGGCGTTTCTGGGAAAGGGCTCCATGTCTCCCCAGTTGAACATCGCAGTTCTCTGCGGTTACTGCCTGCTGCTTTTCGCCCTCACCATAAGGAACGTTCGAAGGAAGTGGATTCTTTAGAACGAAAATCCGCTCATTCTCATCGGCTGCGCCAGCTCGATGATGACCAACAGTCTGATGACATAAGGCATCCAGCCCATTTACCGGGCCTTCCCCATCACAGGTTCCATCAATGCGCGTGCCATGAAGCTCCGGATTGCCCCCTTGCTGACGCGGCAGGTGTGGGGGATCCTGGCGGCTTGAGACTCGAGGGGTAGCAGGGAAGACAAGAGTGTGCGCAGAGACTGAAGAAAGCCTCTGAAAAGCCCTTTTGGAACGCGAATTTCACATGTTGCACATTGTGGCAAAATTGATTATATATATTTGCATTAGATGTGACACATTGCCTGAGAGGGCAGATTCGATGGAGGGGTTGAAATGAAATTTGTGATCCTGACGGTGGCATTGGTTGCCACAGTTGCGTCCGCTCAAATGAGCGGAACGGGTATCGGAGTCATCGTTGGTGACCCAACGGGACTCAGCCTGAAAAGCTGGCTTTCGCCAAAGTCCGCTATCACAGTCGGCGCGGCGTGGTCGTTCCGGCATGACGGAAGCCTTCTTCTCTGGGCGGACTACACGCTTCACTCATTCAACATCACCGGATCATCCAGCCCCCGCAGCCTTGCCTTCTACTACGGCATCGGCGGCAAAGTGGGCTTTGTCGACAGGAATGACAACGACAACGAAACAGTAATAGGCGCGCGTGTTCCCCTCGGCCTCATGCTTCCCATAGGCGATTCCCCGGTCGCAGTCTTCCTTGAGGTCGTGCCAACTGTCGACCTGTCTCCCGACACTGATTTTGGCGTAAATGGCGGCATAGGAGTTCACTTTTTCTTCTGACACCCGACAGCTCTGTTGACTGATTCCTGGCCGAATTGTTTCCAGGGTACTTAGAAAGGAGTTACGGAAGTGCTTGAGACAATCCTGATAATACTGGTGGTGGCCTGGGCTTTGGGGTTCTTTGCCTTCAACGTAAGCAGCGGGCTCATCCACGCTCTGCTGGTAATCGCCGTTGTAGTCTTCATCTTCCGTATGATCCGCCGTCGCTAGCACGAAAGCACTTCAGCGCGATGGAAGCCAGTTCCCTTCTCCGGGTCGGATCGGAAAGCCGTAGACAGGAATGACCCCGTGGCTTTACTCCCTGTGCGCCAGCTCCAACCGGTACACAACGGGAAACAGGTCGGGGTTTTCGGGGAACGCCAGAAAGCCGTTCCTGCCCACATGGAATCTCCAACGGTCGCAATCCTGCCAGGCAGGTAGTTCCACCGTGCAGACGAACTCGCGGTTTCCGTCAGTGCCGAACACATCGAAGACCGGGTCCAGATAGTTTCCCCGAAGAACCCAGAGCCTTCCTTCGGAATCCACTCCCATGTAATCCATCATGCTGAAGGCTTCATTGATGCTGATCGAGAAATCCATGGGGTTCCCGGTTGATTCGAGGTACAGACGTTCAATCCTTTCGGTCTGCTCCCGTATCAACCATGGGGGTTTTGGTTCCAGGTATGCGTCTGGAAGGGATATCCCGCCAATCAGGCTTCCTTGAGTGTCGAACATCTCCACAAGGAAGATCCCGGCGTTGGCGCCGGCCACATACAACACATCGTCGTCGCCGGTTGTGTAGATGAAGTCGGGCCCCTGTATGATCGGGTTGTAGGGCGCGCTGTGTTGACGAAGGCGCATGGGGCGAGAACCATCGTTCCGGAACAGCATTACCGCCTGCGATGATGAATCGGGATGCGTATGGACGACGAACAGGCCAGCGAAAGTATCGCCGGTCAGATGCCTGAAAGTGGAGGGAAAACCCAGGCTCTGGTCCCGAAAGACGACCTCCCGAACGAAAGCCATGGTATCATCAAGAAGCACGGTCTTTCTTTCCATGCTTTCAGCAAGGACCCACACGCCCCCGCCTGCGTTGGGGTACACCCTTTTCACTCCGTAAAACTCCCCGGGGCCGGACCCGGCAACACTTCTCCGCTCCAGAAGACTGCCGTCATTACCGGCAAGGCAGATGGAAATGTTGCTCTCATCAAGGATCACAATGGTTCCGTTGTCGAGAACGCATGCGTCTGTTATCGAACCAAATGCGCCGGGGCCTTCGAAGGTTCCAATGGAATCGACCACGATCAGCGCCAACCTCGCAGGGCCTTCCCCTGTTTTTACATCGCATGAGACTCCACAGACAACACACGCCAAAACCGCACAGGTTCCGTATCGGATCATACGACTCCTATCATGTGTTCTGTCCGATCTATAGTACGGTCCGTTTTCAGAGCAATTCAAGGCCTACCACTCACCCGAAAGGAAAACGCGTCCAGGTTTGGTGGCATGCTGTCGAGAGGATGAAGCCATCAACCGGAAGAGCGCCCTGCGGGAACAGCAACAGCACTGTCCTGAGGCATCATATGCGCGGAGTGTTCCATCCTCCGGCAATCATGAAGGAAGAGTTGAAGTCATCTCCCGAACGGAATGCGTGTGCTTCGGGGCAGCAGACCCGCAAGGCCGATTGCTGCAAGCCCCGCCGCAAGAAGAAGGGCACGGGTCAGCCCGAACAGGGGCAGCAGAAAAACTCCGCTTATCATTCCGCCCAGCCAGCCCCCCGCAAGATCGGCGGAGTAAACTTTTCCCTCGTTTCCACTTATTGCCGCAGCGGGAGGGAAAATGCCCCCTGTGAAAAACCCCGCTGCGACGGGAAGCAACAGAAAGACAAGGGAAGCGCCGTTCGGGCCGAAGGATTTTCCCAGCATCTCCAGCAATTTCAGGGCGTGTGGAACCGCCAGAGCCAAGAAAATCATGCCGGTCATCATCAGGACAATGAATCCCCTTGATTTTTTCCGGCTGCAGTCACCGAGAGCGGCGCCACCGGCGGCCCCCGCCATGAAGCAGGCGAAAAGCAGCCCCATCCAGAGGTACAGGCTGCCGAACAACACCTGAAAAGCGTACATGAGAGCCAGTTCCATCAACATCCCTGCGAAGCCTCCGGTGAAGACCGCAAGCAGAACGGGTGCGCCCGGCTTCCTGCGTGACAGGGGAACAAGCGCCGGTTGAACCAGAAGAAACAGAATTGCCATGGCAATGACAGCGTTTCGCCATGTCACACCATGGATGTAATGGAAAACCTTCGCCGTTGTCGGGGAGAGCACCCGGTTTCCATATGCGGCGCTCCAGAACACCGCAATCGGCTCCCGGTCCGTATTGGCTGTCGCGCTGAGACCGACGGTGGCGTCGCGATAGCGCTCGAGGTGCCTCTCATGCAGGATGTAATCAAGATATTGCCCGGTGATAAGCCCGGTTTCGATGTTCCGCTCCCGGAGGCGACGAGTCAGGGTTTCCGAATCCTGACTGGAACCGGGGCTTTTGAAGGCAATGAAAAGGTTGAACTCGCCTGGAATCACAGTGTACTCCGAAGAAGCCCTGTCCAGGGCGTTTTCCACCAGGGCGTTCAGATACGCCAGCTCTTCCGGAATGTAGGCGGGTGAGCCCGGAAGCGTGAAGGCAAGCACTCCGTAGGGCTTCAGGCGGCTCATTGCCAGTTCGAAGAACTCCTGAGTGTAAAGCCTGTTGGTCTGAAGGTCTTCGGGCATGCCGGTTCCCAGAATCACCGCGTCGAAACTCTCCCGGGTCTGCTCCAGAAACCGTCTGCCGTCGGCACTCACCACGGAAACCGCCGGGTTGTCAAGCTCATATTCGGTTTCCGCCGTGGGAAAACGTCTGACAAGTTCTGGAAGCGCCGTATCAAGCTCGGCCCATACAACCCATCGGGGGCTGTGCTTCAGTACCTCTCCCAGAATTCCGCCGGGACCACCGGCAATCACCAGAACTCTTTCCGGGGCAGGATGATTAAGCAGGGCCACATGAACAAGGGTTTCGGAAAAAACCATGTTTCCACCGGGAGTTGTGAGAAGGGGCCGGCCATCCTGATGAAATGTGACCTGCCCTTGATTCTCCGTGACGGTCAGTGCGCCATGAACCGTGTTCCGATGGTAGCGAAGCCCGGGCCATCTTCTTCTAAGGGAGTTTTCCCCGAGCGTTACCATTGCACCCGACAGAAGAGCAAGCAGCAGGATTGCCGGAAGCAGAGAGTAGAGGGCCCTGGGAACCGGTTTCGCGGCAAGCATGGGAAGGGAAACCGCCAGATTAAGCAGGGACACCATCATCAGGGCTTGTTCCGGAAGAACTCTTGATACAAGCAGAAGAGTCAGTGCGGCGCCACCCGCGGCGGTGCCGGCAATCTCGAGAATGTATACCCGGCCCGGCGACAATGTTTTCCGGGATTCGATGGTTCGGCCAAGCCGGCACCAGAGGGGAAACAGCATTCCGTGGGTCAGCGCCACCGGCAGAAGCACCAGCGCCGAAGCCGGAACCAGCGTGGCAAGCCCCATGGCGCTTCCTCCTGGAACACCGAAAAGTCTCCCGGCCTCACGGGATAGCAGAAGCGATGCCGGCAGGAAGAGGGCGAAGAGAGTCTGAAGCAGCACGGTCCATCCGACCGGGTTGATTGTTTTTCGTGATAGCCCGGCTCCGACAAGGCTTCCCATACCCTCCATGACAAGCCAGTTGGCCAGAATTACACCAATGGCCAACTCCCCGCCAAGGGAAGTGTTAACAAGTTCTCTGAGCAGGAATACCTGGGCGCTTATACCGCTGGCGCCCATGATGATCACCGCCGGGCGGAACACCTGTTTTACCGTTATTCCCATACTCCCGGGATGGCTTCTCCGCAGTGGTCGCACAGTCCGCCCGTGAGGCTGATGCTGTGAACATGAAAATGCGAACGGTGAATGATCACGCTGCCGCACTCCGGGCAAAGGGTGGAGTTTCTGTGGTGACCGGGCCAGTTTCCGATGCTGACGAAGCGAAGGCCTTCCTCCCCGGCTATCCGGCACGCCTCCTCCAGGGACTCCAGCGGGGTGGGGGACAGGTGTGTGAGGCGGTATGAAGGAAAGAAACGGGAGAAATGCAGGGGAACATCGGGTCCCAGGTTTTCGAAGATCCAGCGGCACATGTCACGGATCTCTTCAGGATTGTCATTCACTGATGGAATGATCAGGTACACCACCTCCAGCCAGACCCCGGAGTTCCTGATGACAAGCAGGGTTTCCAGAACCGGGGCCAGAGCCGCGTCGGAGTTGGCGTACGCCCTGTCGCTGAATCCCTTCAGGTCTATGGTTACAGCGTCGGTATGAACAAGAAGCCTTTTCAGCGGCGGCAGATTGATGGAACCGTTTGAGTGCCAGATCGTTCTAAGGCCATGTTCCCGCGCAAGGGCAGCGGTGTGAAGCAGATACTCGTACATAACCACCGGATCGTTGTATGTGAAGGAGATTGAGGGTATGCCCATCTCCAGCGCCAGCCGCACCACCGCCTCGGGAGGCAGATGATACGCCCTGAGATCACCGGGACTGGACTGGGAAAGCTGCCAGTTGTGGCAGTGGAGGCATGTGAAGTTGCAGCCAGCGGTTCCAAGGCAGAGGATTTCCGTTCCCGGAAGGAAGTGATGCTGGGGTTCCTTTTCAACCGGATCGATTTGAATGGATGAGGGCCGGCCGTAAACCAGGGTGTTCAGAACGCCTTCCCTGTTCTCGCGAACCCTGCAGTAACCCCTTTGCCCCTGAGGAATTACACAGTTTCTGAAGCACAGCCCGCACTGAACCATGTTCCCGTCCAGCTTCTCGTAAAACAGGGCCTCTGTGCCTTGATGGTCAGGATCGATTATCACCGGTACATCGGTGGTACTGAAGTGTCTTTGAGCAAAGGCGCAAACGGATATCATCATTACCGCAGGTGGAAGAAGCCTTTTCCACATACAATCCTCCCCGGTGTGTTCTCATATACCCCCGGAGGGGATCGAGCGTCAACCCGAAGCGGTCTGTCAGCGCTTGTAATTCATGAACCGTGCCCTTGCCCTGGCGACCACTCCGTCATTCAGAATCAGCTCCGACTCCAGACGGTAGAGTGGTGGTCTTGAGGAGAGGACTCTGGCGCGGAGTTCCAGGGGAACTCCACAGGGTACAGGCTGAAGGAAACGGATCTGCAGATCGCCGGTAAGCGCCCTTACTCCCCGGTGAAACAGACAGTGAGTCATGGCGGCGTCCAGCAGTGAGGCTATGATACCCCCGTGAAGAATGCCGTCGTAACCCTGAAGCTCATCGGGTGCCCGGTAGCTGGTGGCAACCTCGCCGTTTTCCAGGGCAGTGAATGACAACCCGAGGGATTTCGGGTTCAGGTTTCCGCATAAAAGGCACCTGCTGTGGAAGCTGCTTTCCGGCTTTTCAGTGGTCGCAGGCATTGCCCCCCAAACGCAGAGTTCCGTTGAGGAATGCTTCCACAACAGCCTCGGGGGAATCGGCGGGAGCGCCCACAATAACACCGATGCCATGTTTCGAGAACAGCTCCTGAGCCCTCGATCCCATGCCCCCGGAAATAATCATGGATGCGCCCTGTTCCGCGAGCCAGCCGGGCAGCAGCCCGGGCTGGTGGGGCGGGGAATCCAGATCATCGCGTTTGAGGATGCGCTTGCCCTCCGTATCAACATCCATCATGGCAAAACCGTCACAGTGACCGAAATGCATGGAAAGCCTTCCATTCGCCAGTGGAATGGCTATTCTCATTTTCCCTTCTCCTTCCTTATGTTCCGATGCTAAAGGTCAAGTGCTTTCCAGAGGCAACGAATGTCTTCCGAACCGGGGGCTTCTGTATCAATCACGGTTTTCGCAAGCATCTGTGCTCTGGTGAACTCCGGGTCGTAGCGGATTCGTCCCGCGGGGAAAGCGTTCATTCCCGAAGCCATCTTCTCGATTCTTTCCGCCATTTCCGGATTCAAATCCCATTTGTTCACACACACCACAGCGGGAATTCCGAAATGTCCCGACAGCGACAGCACCCTTTCCAGATCATGTTCTCCGGATACGGTGGGCTCGGTGACCGCGAGAACCATCGTGGCTCCGGTAATCGACGCGATTACGGGGCAACCGGTTCCCGGGGGGCCGTCCGCTATGACAAGGTCACTTCCGGTTTCCGCGGCAAGGCGCCGCGCCTCTCTTCTCACGGTGGAGACCAGTTTTCCAGAGTTCTCTCCGGCCGGCCCAAGCCTGGCATGGACCATGACACCCGCCCGGGTGTCGGAAACCATCCAGTGCCCGCAGTGCCGTTCCGGAAAATCCACCGCTCCCGCAGGGCAGAACCTCACGCATACACCGCAACCCTGGCATGCCATGGGATCAACGAAGAAAACCGGGTCGCCGGTGGCGGAGTCCACTCTTCCCACGGCGCCGAAGCCGCAGTTGACATGGCACAGTCCGCAACCGATGCATTTATTCCCGGCGATCACCGCCAGGTGACCGCTGTGAAAATCGTGCCGCTCCCTTTCGTCCGGAGTTAGGAGAAGGTGCAGGTCCGACGCGTCTACATCACAGTCCGCCACAACCACCGGCCTGTTCGCAAGAAGCGCCAGGCAGGCGGTGATGCTGGTTTTTCCGGTCCCCCCCTTGCCGCTCACAACAACAAGCTCTCTGATCAACGGTTCCTCACTTCCCTCAGCAGCTCCTGAAAGAGCCCCCGGTATTCCGGCAGCGCTTTCACTATCAACTCGCCCCTGGAACATGCTTCGGCGATTCTTCTGTCATCGGGAATCTGAAGAAGCACGGGAATGTTCTGTTCTTCGCAGTAGCGGTGCACCCGGTGGTCGCCGATGCCCAACCGGTTCACTACAACTCCAAAGGATGTTCCCAGTTCCCGAAGGGTTTCCACCGCCAGATGAAGGTCGTGCAGACCGAAGGGAGTGGGTTCCGTGACAAGAATCGCGTAGTCAACCCCTTTGAGGGTGGCCATCACAGGGCAGGAGGTTCCGGGAGGAGCGTCGAGAATCGCAGGCAGGCCGGGGTCAATTCTTTCTTTCACTCTGCTGATAAGCGGAGGCGCCATGGTTGATCCAACATCCAGGGTTCCCTGAATCAGCGTGATCGACCCCGCTCTTCCCACGCCCACAGTGCCTATTCTGTGCTTGTCAACGAAGATTGCATCTTCCGGGCACACTTTTACGCAGCCTCCGCAACTGTGGCACATCTGCGGAAAGAGCAGGGGAGGAGTTGATCCCACGCACGCTATTGCGCTGAACCCGCAGAACCGGGAACACTCACCGCATCGGGTGCACAGGCTTTCAATGATTCCCGGAACCGGCGTCGTGATGATCTCCTCCGTGAGAGCTTCCGGTTTGAGGAACAGACCGGCATTGGGCGCCTCGACATCACAGTCCACCAGTTGAACCGGACCATCGAAAACCGCCGCAAGGTTCACTGCCACAGTGGTTTTGCCGGTGCCTCCCTTGCCTGAAGCAACCGCGAGTTTCACAAGACCCTGCAGGCGCGTTTCACGGCATGGTCAACCCGAGTTCTCATGTCCAGTGGCTATCCACATCCGCTGCCGCAGACGGTTTGAGGGATCCTTCAGTGATGGCCCTCAGGGCGTCGGCAACAGTGGGAAGGCTGCTGGTGTAAACCCGTATTCCCGCCGTGTTCAAAACCCCGAAGGCTTTCGGGCCGCAGTGACCGGTTACCAGGCAGTCAACACCCAGTGTGCTCAGCTTCTGGGCCGCCTGAATTCCCGCACCCTGGGTGGCGTTTAAATTGGTGCGGTTGCTGTGGGTCTCGAATGTTTCCGCGTTGGTGTCGTATATCAGGAATCCCTCAGCCCGGCCGAAGCGGGGCTCGAGCGGGGCTTCCATGGAGTCACCGCTGGTTGTAAAAGCGATTTTCAAAAGCTTCTCCTTTCTTTGCCGGGGGAGCGGACCCTGGCCGGAGCCGGGGCCCGCTCCTGCCGGACCTACTCTTCGGCTTCCTTCTCCATCGAGGAGAGGCGTTTCCTGATGGAGTCAAGCTCTGCCTGAAGGGCGTCGGCCCGGCTTTTCAGAACCCCGGTTTCGTTCTCGGGTTCGAGAACCGGAATCTGAGGGGGCATGAACCGATTCCATCCCGGCATTCTTCCAAAACCCCTTCCAGGGCCCTGAAACCCTCCGGCACAGAAACCCATTCTCCGCCCGGTCATGGCTCCCATTCCAATGGGGCCCGTTCCATCTCGTCCTGGCATCTATTTTCTCCTTTCATGTTTACGGATCAACCCGCAGCCGCATTCCGGGCATTGTCTCAAGGCGCATGGAACACCCTGAACGCGGGGTTCTCTGTGACCACACTCCGGGCAGGCGCAGCTGTCGTATGGCCATGGCAATGAGGGGTCGCAGATTCCGCCCTTTCCCCGCCCGGGATACATCCCGTTCTCATGCCCCTTTCTGCCCCTTCGATAACCACCGCAACCCGGCATGCGAAAAGCATCAGGTTTGAAATCTCCGGAGAACCAGGCCGAAACAACTTCATCAAGCTCTCCCGATATGAACGGTACGACACTGATTCCCCTTGAAACCATCATCCACTGAAGTGATCTCGAAACGGCGCCGCATACCAGGGAACTCACTCCCCGTTCAGCCAGGAACCCGGTTCTGGCCTGAAGTGAGCCTGCGGGAAGGCTGTGTTCTTCCCTGCCGACTATCCCGGTATCATCGGAATCCACAAGGCATACACTTCCGGCAACATCGAAGACCGGAGCGATTCTGTTCTCCCATACGGCAAAGGCTGTTCTTGTCATGCTTCAGTTTCCCTTCCCCGATAAGCAGTAGCACATTTAATGCCTGTTCCTGGAAAGGGATAACTGGAAGCTGGAATGACAGATATGGAAATGGAGAAGAAATCGTATGACGCATTTATGCATCAACCATGGAAACAACTATAGCAATATCGCTACATATACGGGTTTGCTATCCCTTGATCTTCAGTTTCTTCATCCGCCTCAGCAGGGTGGTACGGTGAATCCCCAGTTCTCTCGCAGCGGCGGTGCGGTTGAAACCGTTCATTTCCAGGGCGGTTCTTATCAGATTGGTTTCGAGAATGCTGTGGGCGCCGCGGCTGCCTGAATCTGAAGAAGAAAGAAGGGTTGAAGCGCTGATCTCTCCGGGGAGATGCTCGATGCCGATGAAACCCCGATTGCAGGTAACGAAGGCCCGTTCGATGGCGTTCTCCAGCTCACGGATGTTGCCGGGCCAGGAATAAGCCATGAGAAGGGACAGCGCCTCTGATGAAACGCCCTGGAGATCTTTGCCGTATTGGCGGTTGAAGTGCTCCACGAACTGCTCGGCAAGAAGGGGGATGTCTTCCATCCTGTTGCGGAGGGGTGGAAGTTCGATTCGTATGATGTTAACCCGGTAGTACAAGTCCTCGCGGAACTCTCCGGCCCTGGTTTTCCGGAAAAGGTCGGTGTTTGTGGCGGTGATGATACGGGCGTCAGTTGACTCCGAAGCAACGGAGCCCAGGGGGTCGAAGCACTTCTCCTGAAGCACCCTGAGAAGCCTTATCTGAAGCGCCGGTGTGATTGTGCCGATTTCGTCAAGAAAGATGGTGCCTCCCCTGGCAAGGGCGAACCTTCCCGGCTTGTCCCGCAATGCGCCGGTAAAAGCCCCGGCCTTGAATCCGAAGAGTTCACTCTCCAGAAGCGTATCCGGTAGAGCGCCGCAGTTCACCGCCACGAAGGGGCCGGAAGCAAGGGAACTCAGAGAGTGGATCGTCCGGGCAAGCAGTTCTTTGCCGGTTCCTGTCTCACCGGTGATAAGAACCGTCCCGGGGCTTGCGGCAACCGCGGGAAGTATTTCGAGAATCCTCTGCATGACCGGGCTTCTGCTGACTATTTCGCCTATCCTGAACCTGCCTTCAAGCTCCAGACGAAGAGCCTCTATTTCGGAAAGGTCTCTGAAAGTCTCTGCGCCCCCTGCAATCATGCCGTTTTCGTCGCGGAGTACCGCGGTGGATGTGCTGATGGGGATCCGATTTCCCTCGGCGTTGATGATGTAACCCGATTTGCCTATAACGGGTTTTCCGCTTTTCATTGTTTCCCGGAGGGCGCAGTGAGCCTCACACATGCTGGAACGGAAAACATCGGAGCAAAGCCTTCCAAGGGCTTCTCCGGCGGGCACTCCGGTGATTCCCTCGGCGGCCCTGTTGAAAAAGGTTATCCGCCAGTTCAGGTCAACTGTAAAAACGCCGTCGGATATGCTTTCCAGGATCGCCCCGGTGGAGTTGATGGTGTCCCTCGCCAGATACATGGTCCTCCAGTTTGCTTGCCGCTCAATATACTTCACCGGCGGGGGAGATCGGCTCGGCCGGGGGCTGAGAGAGTTTGCGAAGGTGATAGGAAATCGCCGCGTAGAAAACAAGGTTCACCGCAAGGCCCCAGACCGCCGTAAGCTGTGATCGGTAGAAGACAAATATCTGCGTGATGAAAATGTTCACAAGAACCGACCTCTTGAACCAGAGAAATGCCCGTAGAGGTTTGGCGCGCAACACCAGGAGACCGGCGAGCACCATCAATCCGCTTGCCACATTGCCGATGATCGAAATCCCCGAGGTGTCCCCGCCGGGAAGCCAGCCGGGACCCGTAATGCCGAAGAAAACGCCAAGCTGGGCAAGATTCAGAACCACGAACAGAATCATCAGCAGGGAGACAATGCCTTTCGCCGCCACCACGGTATCATGAAACGCCCGGACTTTCAGGGAGAGGGAGTCGTACAGCCTGAGAAGCCTGGAGGAAGTGTCATGCTTGTCGCCGAGGTCATGGCGAAGGTGGGCGTTGACCGCGATCTCCCTTTCAGACAGACCGGAGGTTTCCGACAGGGATCTGAACCCGAAATACATGATGATGAACATCACATAGAGAAGGGCAATGGTCGGCTTGTAGAAGTAGTCATTGTCTTCGGTGATGAATTTCCCCAGTTCGTCGATGAACAGACCAAAACCGATACCGCCAAGGAATGCCCCGAACCTTCTCACCGAGGGGTTCCAGTATCGGACAAGCATCACCAGGGCTGCGAACATCAGCAAACCGCCCCAGAGCATGTGCGCTATGTGCAGGTTGCCCGGGGATATCCGGGGATAACCCGCTGCGGCGAGAAAGGCTCTGCTGACCAGAATGGTCACCACGGCCATCACCATCAGAAGTTCAAGGTGGCTTCCGGTATCAGTGTCCCTAACCAGCAGGTTTCGTCTTTTGCCCATTCAGTTTCTCCCCTTCAGCAATATAACCGCCACTTCCCGATGAATCACCTCAAGCGCTGCCATGGGCTTTGCTGGAATATTCGAGGAATCAGTTTATCCGGCCCTGCAACGGCGCTTTGGCAATCAGTACTCAAGCCGCTCAAGAGCCTCTTCGAATACGGAGCGCTCGGGAATCATTATTGAGACCGATATCCTGCTGTTCCGAGTGGTTTCCCGTGTCCTGGGCATGAGAACCTTCATGGTCCATGGTGAGCAGACTTCGGGCGAAAGATTCCCGGGCGCATAGTGGAGCGCGGCTATCTGCCTGAGATACCAGATGGATGACAGCTTCTCGAACCTGTCGCCTATTCCGTCGACAGCTGGTTCTGCATGCCGGCGTGGGTCTGGTGAAGCGCGTTTATCATCAGGATATCTTTGGCAGCATATATCATTCCGAGTACCAGCTGACCTCTTCAAGCAGGTTGTAGCGGTTTCGCGAAAGGCTTAAAGAGGCTCTTCCTGTCCTGCGGGCGTTTTCTTTCGGTCGCATGTTTCTGACCAGCCCGTCTTCGACCGACAACCGTCATGTTGGAGTTGATTGCCACAATAGCGGAAGAACTTCTGGTCAAATTGAGATCCTTGACCATGGCACGCAGTTTATTTATCTACATCAAGCGGCTGGGTCGAACATTCGGGAAGGAAGCAAAATGAAAAAGACGCTTGCACTGATGTCAATCCTGCTTTTTGTCTGCACAGGCATCTCCACGGCGCAGACCAGGCAAGGCACCATCATCGAACTCAACGAGGATCAGGTATCCATCATTATTCGCAACTGCCCGAGGGATGGTGAAGTTACCATCGACCTCACTGCGGACCAGATCGCCATCATCGTTCATAACTATCCCCAGGTGGAGATAGACAAACTCACTCTTGGTCCGGAGCATCTTCGCGATGACAACACCGTAGAACTGATGCTGGAAGGCAGAACCGCACTGGTTCCCGTCGAAGCAGGCAGAACCAGATAGCAGTTCCACATGTATCCCGGCCGCAATGAAACAGCCTTTCTTCAAAATCCATTTTCCTGCCGGAAGACCGGCTTTCCGCCCCCGGGAAGTGGACGGGCTTACCGAAGCGTTCGGTGAATCTTCGCTCCCAGCGGGCTGGTCAATTGCCGATGCGGCAATCCCACAGATGATGCTCAGAGTCTGCCTCCTTTTACCGGCGATGAGTGGTCGAATCATTCCTTGATTATGTTTTCCGTAACTGAGAGAAGGGGTGCACATGCTTTCAAAGAATGATTCAAAGCCCGCCGTACTACCCTCTGCCGAACATGAAGAACTCCGAAAAGCCCTGGATTCAGAGAGGGCCCATCTCGAGAACCTCTTCAACAGCCTTTGTGAAGGAATTGCTCTTGTGGACAGAATGGGGATCGTGAAGAGAGTGAACCGGGAGTTCAAGAGGCTTTTCGGTTATGGAGAGGAAGAGATCCTCGGAAAATGTATTGACGATCTCATTGCCCCGAAGGGGGAACTGGAGAAAGAGGCGATGGATGTCACCTCGACAGTTGTCTCAGGAAGCGAACGACATCTGGAGACGGTACGTCGCCGGGCAGACGGAACACTGATCGATGTGTCCGTACTGGCGTCACCCATTACCGTTGAAGGTGAGGTAACCGGCTTCTACGGCATCTACAGGGATATAACCGAGAGAAAGAGGGCCAATGAGAGCCTCGCCAGGTCAAAATGGCGTATCGAGAAACTCCACGGGGTGTCGCTGAACCTTCAGAAATGCGCGAGTGAGAAGGAGGTCTGGAGCGTCACCATCTCCAGCGCCAGCAGCATACTGGGCTTCCCCGCATGCTTCATCTCGTCGGTAAGGAAGGACAGGCTGGTTCCGGTATCATTTTCCGAGCCCGACCTGGAACCTTCTCTTGATGACTTCCATCCCGGCGATGGACTGGCTGGCAGGGCATTCATGCGCCAGAGAACACTGACAGTTGCAGCAGCCGACCCGGAGGACAGTCTGTACTGCCAAAGGGAGGGGGTCAGGTACACCCATCTTGTTGCCTCTCCGATCGGTGCGTACGGTGTCTTCTCCGGATTCGGTGTGGGAGGTGACGAGATAGCGAGCGAACAGGTAAGCCTCCTTGAACTGCTGCTCGGCCACGCATCGGAAGCAATCAACCGTATCAGGCTGAACGAGGAGCTTAAGGACCAGGCGCTGCACGACCCGCTCACCGGCCTTCACAACAGAACCTATTTCGACCACCTGATAAGAAGGGAGGTCGAGCGGTCAAGCAGGTACAGGCATACTGTTGGCCTCATCATGATTGATATTGACGATTTCAAGGAGGTCAACGACAGTTGCGGCCACAAGATGGGCGACGAGGTTCTGCGTGCGGTTGCCTCGAAACTCACCGAAGTATTGAGATCCAGCGACAGCATTATACGCTATGGCGGAGACGAGTTCGTGGTTGTACTCCCGGAGAACGGCGAGGATACAGGTCAGGTAGTCCGGAGGATAAGGTCGCAGGTATCCGGGTGCCCGGAAATCGAAGCTCTTGTCGGCCGTGCAGTAACCATATCCATAGGGGCGGACACATGGCGCCCCGGAAGCGACATCTCGATCGAAGATGTCCTTTCAAGGGCGGACATGCTGATGTACGAGGACAAGAAAAAACCATAGCTTTCCCCCTGATGGTTTCAGAATCGTTTGATTGCCGTTGAGGGCCTTCGTTCAGTTGCGCTACTGGAGACCTTCCATCCGGCTCTTTTTTCAGTGACAGCGCCGGAAACGAATCACCTCCCGCGGTTACTCAGAAGGCTCCATTCCCGCGTGGGGCCTGAACGGCCGCAATGCCCCATCTCCGAACAGCTGTTTTGAATCGCAGCCCTGGTTTTCGTGCGGCTCTTCAGGGCCGGAGGGAATCCAGCAGGTCATGGAGAAGGATCTGGGCTCGATTCTCCGGGGTCACGTTACGAAAGGTTACGGAAGCGCCCGGCGTTCGAGTGGTCTGAAGTCCCCGGGAGACCAGTATCATCTTCGAAAGGTCCACCAGGAGCACCGCGTGGATCTCCCCGCCCACGATGTCTCTTCCCAGGGCGAGGGTGTAATCCGTCAGTTCCATGGGAAAGGATTCCCTGGAAACGCCAACGGTAACTATGTTGGGTACCTTGTAGCGGATGGATCGGGGCACCCTGAACAGGCCGTTCACATGTTTCCGGGCCTTTTCATGCAGGTTCTCAACATTCGCCCGGCTCAGACCGGATGCGCCCGAGAGAACATGAAAGAACAGATGGTCTTCGTAAGGAAAGAAGACCCCGAAGCTTCTTCCCCGTTTGAGGGCGTACAGGTCCGCCTCGATGTAGGAGAGGTCTTTCCCCGGTTCCGGATTGGTGATCAGGAAGCCCCTTCCTTCCAGAAACCCCCGGGCGCCGTCCAGAAAGAGGTCGGGTTCCATCTTGATGCCTCCAATGCGAAAAGGGACGATAGATTGATTCCCGCCCTGGGTCAAGAAAGCCCGTGCGCAAGCGCACAGGCTTCCTGCATCACCTTGGTTTCTATCGAACCGGAATGTAGTCCCTGGCTACGATGGTCTGGCCCTCCGGGCTGAAGAAGAGGATTGCGGTCGCGTCACTTGAACCACCGAACCGGGACGAAGCCCGAAGGGAGTCCGGATTCGATCCTGCTCCCGGAATCCGCCGCACGCGTGTATGTGAATGACCCGCTTCACTGCCAATCCCTGGGAGCAGTTGTCTGATCGCTCCTTGCACCGGACAGTGCAAGCGTGCATTGCTCATGGTCGAGTGAGCTGGCCCCCCTATGTAGACAGGGGTGACAGTTGGATTCAGACATGGCATCTTGAATGATGCGCTGCGTTCCTTCGGCCTTTATGAAGATTGACCTGGTAAGCAATTATTGACATCTTATCAAAGGAGTTGATAAAAACCCAAAGGTGGTTTTGTGAAAAAAACCTTCTGTTCGGTATCGCTTGTTCCCCTGCTTCTTCTGGTTGCTTCAGGGGCCGGTTTGGCGCGGTGGAATGGTGAGATTCTGGCATGGGGGGACAATTCGGAAGGCCAGTGCGACGTTCCTTCTCCGAATGAAGGCTTCGTAGAGGTTGCGGGTGGTTTTCATCACAGCATCGGGCTGAAGGAAAACGGCTCGATTGTGGTGTGGGGGTTCAACAATTGGGGGCAATGCAACATTCCCGAGCCCAACGAAGGTTTTGCTGCGGTTGCTTTGGGAGCTAGCCACAGCCTCGGGCTTAAGGCAGATGGGTCAATTCTGGCATGGGGTTGGAACGCAGCGGGCCAATGCAATGTTCCTTCTCCGAACAGCGGTTTCGTTGCGGTTGCTGGGGGGTACTATCACAGCCTCGGTTTGAAGGCGGACGGCTCCATCGTGGCTTGGGGATACAATCAGTTCGGCCAGTGCAATGTTCCTTATCCGAACAGCGGTTTCGTGGGGATTGCGGGGGGAGAGTGTCACAGCCTGGGGCTTAGAGAAGATGGCTCCATCGTAGCATGGGGGATGAACAACCATGGTCAGTGCAATGTTCCTTCTCCGAATGAAGGTTTCGTTGCAGTCACGGGGGGATGTTCACACAGCCTGGGCCTGAAGGCGGACGGCTCCATCTTGGCTTGGGGGTACAATGGCTACGGCCAGTGCGCTGTTCCTTCTCCGAATGAAGGTTTCGTATCTGTTGCCGGGGGGCACTACCACAGCCTGGGGCTTAAGGCAGACGGCTCCATCGTGGCGTGGGGGGACAACTACTACAAGCAGTGCAATGTTCCCGATAACGGGAGTTATGTGGCGTTTGCAGCCGGAGGCTACCACAGCATAGGGCTGAGGGAGATCTTCACTTCTTCAGAAGATGAAGGCCATGCAACTATCGCTCCCAGAGCCCTGAACATCCACAGTGTTTCACCCAACCCTTTCGATTCCCATACTACCGTAATCTTTCAGTCTCCGGGTCTTTCCACCGTTACTCTTGAGATGTTCACCACCACCGGACGCCTGGTAAGAACCCAGAACCTCGGCAACTCCCCGGCAGGCAATCACGCCTTCACCTGGGACGGCAGAGATTCCACGGGGCGGGAGCTCACCTCCGGAGTCTACTTCATCAGGATATGCAGCGCCGATCAACAGGCTTCAGCGAGAGTCGTTCTGGTAAGGTGACAACCAGATCCTCTTTGGCTGCGGAGTGATTCCACAACAAGATGAAGATGGCTTTCAGAAGGGCCGATAGCCTCAGGACTTCGAGAACCGAAGATTGTGTGTCAAATCACCGTGTGTCCGGGGCAGAGGGAGTGCCATCTTTTATGGTGTCGAGCCGGCATGAAATGCAGTCGGGCCTGTGACACAGCGGATTGGGTTCACTGCAGGGTTCACATCAGGTCCATATCAGAGAAAGCGTTTGAAGTGCAGACGCAGCTGGATCCCTCCGGAGTAGTTGCCGAAGCCCTCGTCAGCCGTGTCATCCTTGCCGTCGTCCGAGACAAGTGAGATCGGCGCCAGAACCCGGCCGCCGATGGCGATATCTTCCGTCAGGAACAGGTCCATACCCATCTGGGGGGTGATCCCCGCCGTCCAGGTTTCTCCGGTTATTGTCTCCCAGTCCTCTTCCTGGGTAGTGAAATCATTGAAGAGAAACTCGTAACTCGCCATGGAGAAGAAGACGCCCAATCCAACATCACCGGATATCCTTCCCTCTCCGACATATCCGAAGAAGTCCAGGCCGAAACGATTGAAGGCTCCCGTCACATCCTTGATGTAACTTGGCAGTGCCGCCATGGGCTGCATGGGGATCTGGGTTCCCCAGCCCGCCCTGACACCCATCCGGTCCGTGGGGCGGTATTCGATGAAGGCGCCAACATCCAGACCGTTTCCCGGATAGAGCGGCACAGGGACAATAATCCCCCATTCGGCGTCGGGCGAGGGTTTGAATTCGATAGGCAGCAACTCGCCGACTGACAGCGAGCCCCCTATCTCCAGACCGAAGGCCAGACCACCGTGACCGTGTGCATCAGAAACAGGTGAGGCGAGAACCATCGCTGCAAGGATTATCTGACCGACCATGTTCCTCCTCGGGATGGCGTTGAACTGACTATGCTAATCTGTCAGGGATTTTATTCGTCCCCATGTTGTGCTGTTCATGGCGCTCCAGGGGTCCGGGCTGATGTTGGAACTTGCCAGGACATACCTTGTAGAGTAACTCGTGAATCCCGGCCCCGCTCCGTCAGCGCTCTCGATGGAGGCCACGCCGCTCTGCCCGATGAAACCGTTGGGGACCAGCCAGCTGTATATCCACACGTTCTTGTTGGTCACACCCCAGTTGTCGGAGATAATCGCATGGTCTCTGAGCACCAGGCACGGCCACCAGTTTCCGCCGGAAGCCGGAACCCTGATGATTCCCGATCCCACTATCTCCTTCGAATGGCTTTCGTTCACTATGACATGAATGAACCCCACCCAGAAGTCATAGGTGAACTCGTAGCTCCAGCTCTTGCCCAGGCTGAGCGGAAAGTCCAGGTAGGTTGTGACTGGCGAATAGGTGACTTTGTACTGGTATGAGAGCCAGGGCAGAGTTGCGCCGTGTTGAAGATAGTTACCACTCAGGGATGAGTAGAACCAGACCGTTCCCACATCGGCCTGCACCACCCGTTCCGCGTAATCGGCGCTGCCGAAGCTTCCCCCATGGGGCGAGTCGGATTTCTCCATCACATCGAATCCCGAGTATTCGGAACTGCTGATGCCCGAGAAGTCCCAGGAACTCACACTGCCGTCCCAACCTGACCAAGTGCCATCAGTAAGGTAGTAGAAGGAACCGGTTATTCCTGGGGAGTAATTGAAATCTCCCTCTGTTATCGTCAAAGCCGCCGCCGCCACAGGTGACAGAAGTATCAGAAGCCAGGTACGCATGTTTCTCCTCGTCGTTCGGTGAACCGGAGGCACCTTCAAATGCAACGTACCATTCCGGTAAAGCCCCACCGGAAACATCACCATGTTCGGAATGAGTATAGGCGATTAGCGACTTGAGTCAAGAATCTGCGGCACCGGGTCACCCCGCCGCCCTCACGGGCATCAGGGTGAAGCCGATACGCCGCCTCGAGTGCGCCGCCCACCATGCCTTTCTCGGGTTGGATGTGAAACATAAACAGCCTTGAAACGCAGCAAAAGCAGGATTACCGGGATCCGATCATCAGGCCAGGGAAATGGCGCTCGCCATGGAGTTGGGAAGGTAAAGCAGGGCTGACCTTGCAAGGAAGAACCGTTGCTGCCGCACCCGAGAGGCCCAGAAGTTGAGTCTTCTGAACCTTCCCATGATTTGCTGCTGGAGATCAAGCCGATGGGGGCTACTGGGAGAGGAGGCTGGTGACGGAGCTGCGGTTGAGATACATGGTGAGAAGCGCGTTGACAAACTGAGCATAAGAATGTACAATACTGTACAGAAGGAGGCATCTGATGAAAACAGTCAACTTCACTGAGTTCAGGAAGAACGCATCCAGCTTCTTCTCCGATGTTGAGAATGGTAGTGTGCTGGTTGTTTTCAGACATGGAAGGCCAATTGCGGAAGTGTCTCCGGTGTCACCTCTTCAAGCATCTCCCGCCTGGAAGAAACCTGCTCTGCGGTTATCCGTCAACGGTACCAGGCTGGCTTCTGCCATTCTTGATGATCGTTCCGATGAAGATATTCTTTGATTCCTCCGCTTTTGCGAAACGCTTTGTTGATGAAGATGGAAGTGATGCAGTTGAAGCACTCTGCGCAAAAGCCTCAGAGCTTGCTCTATCAATACTGTGTGTCCCCGAGATCATATCCGCCCTGAACAGGAGACAGCGAGAGGGCAATCTATCTCCCGAAATGTATCAGGTGGCGAAACATGTTCTTGCAGATGAAGTTGCAGATGTAGCAATTGTCAACATCCTCCCGGAAGTTGTCACAGACGCCATTGCGATTATGGAGACCAATCCCGTTCGGGCAATGGATGCTCTCCATATTGCGTGCGCACTTCGTTGTCATGCAGATCTTTTCGTCACATCGGATACCAATCAACTCAAGGCCGCAGGGAATGCCGGACTGCAGACAACCCGGGTTTAGCTCCGGGAAAACAGCGCTTCGTGCCGCCCACCAAACCATTCACTGCCAGGAAGATACGGTTGCTCTCGTGCCAGGGTTACCCAGGAGTTGAACCTAATGAACCTTTCCATGATTTTCTGCTGGAGATCAAGTCAATGGGGGACTACTGTGAGCGGAGGCTGTTGACTGAGAGTAGCTTAAGAGAGAGACTCTCATGACACTGAAGAAAGTGTGCAGTTCTCTTGATGCTGGAAAGCCGAAGCAACCCTGCGAAACAATCGGAGAGATAGTGGAGTGCATCCGGGTTCCGAGCTATCTGAGAAGCACCATTCTGGCGGATGCCTGCTGACCCTGTCCGCTGATGCTGAGGATGTAGATCCCGGAAGCGAGGTCGTAACCGCTCGATCCACTGCCGTCCCACATGATGAGGTGTTCCCCTTCCGGGGATTCCCCCAGTTCTTTTCCATCGACCAGACGACCGGTGATGTCATAAACCTCCAGCCTGAGAGAGGACACTCCGGGAGAGCTGTAAGCCACGGTTGCCGTCGAACGGACCGGGCTCGGAGATATCCCGTTGATGGACAGGGCAGCGGGATGGAGCTCCGTAAAGGCCTCATTCTCAATTGAGGTGAATCCCTTCACTCCGAGACAGTGGTACTCACCCCCTGCAAGTCTAACGAACCCCTCGTTCGGCGAGGGAACGGTGTGCATGTTGTAGACGTTGCTGCCCCAGACCACTATGGAACCGAACGACTTCAGCCCAAGACTGTGCCAGCTTCCGCCAGCGATATCCACGAAGTCCACGTTGGGAACCGTTACGTTGCATTGGCCGGAATCGTTCCTGCCCCAGGCCGCCACCGAACCGTCGTCGCGGAGCCCAAGAGAATGCTGCGCGCCGGCTTCGACCGCGATGTACCCTTGGTTGGGCGCGGCGATGTTGCACTGGCCGTACTCGTTCCTGCCCCAGGCAACGATTGTCCCGTCTGCCTTGAGCCCGGCGCCGTGGTCGTACCCAGCGGTCACTGAAACAAAACCCAGATTGGGTGCGGGAGCCGTGCACTGACCGTAATAGTTCTCTCCCCAGCCAACGACAGAGCCGTCGGCCTTGAGGCCCAGGGTGTGACTCCAGCCCGCAGCAACAGCCGTGTACCCGTTGTTGGGGTAAGGCACATTGCACTGACCGTAGCCGTTGTCGCCCCAGGCAACTATCACGCCGGTCTCTCTGAGGCCGATGCTATGGAACATCCCTGCCGCCACTGCCACAAAGCCTGTGTTGGGTGCGGGCACGTTGCACTGACCGAAGTCGTTCCTTCCCCATGCAACTATGGAGCCGTCCGCCCTGAGACCGAGGCTGTGGGCCTGGCCCGCCGCAACTTCAACAAAGCCGCCGTTCGGCTCGGGCACATTGCACTGTGCCCAGTTGTTTCTGCCCCAGGCCACCACTTCTCCGCTGTAAAAGGCGATTCCCGGAGTCGAGATAAGGACTGGCAGCAGAACCATGCATGCAGCTCCTGAAAACCTGTTCATGATCAACCCCCTTCGTTACGCGACAAAGTTATAACTGTATAGCGGAGTGTGGTATGTCAATCCCACGGAGAGCCGGTGCGAGGGGTCGGCGTGTGTGTGCCGGTTGGCTGACTCATAGCATCAAGGTCAAGGGGCCTCACGACCGGGCAGCTTTCGTCGTTCACCGGGCGGTTGTGAGGGTGGCGCCGCCAAGGGCAAACGCTTCCACGCTGGAATCAGGGTATCAGAAGCAGAGGAATCCAACCTTTCCCCGGCCACAACGGTGATGGCCATGGAGGAACCGCCAGCCTGAGACCAGTTGTTGATGGAGTCCTCGAAAATGCCCCTGACCTGCTCCATGTTCAGACCGGCGTCAGGGCATCCCGGGTGCCCTTTTACAGGAGAGTTTCGCTGAGGCAGGAACGCTGCTCCGAAGCCGAGGCGGCTCCGATTTCACCAGTGTATCTGCAAGGGCTATGGCAACCAAATGCTGATTATGAACTGAAGCTGTTTCACAGTGGGGTGGACTTTCACGCCGCAAACACATCGGAGGAAACTGGTGTCCCATCAACAGTCAAAGATAGACAGCTGTAGGAAACTGATGTTGTCACCATATGAATCTAACTTTATCTTACGGCGTCGACACGGCGAAACGTATGGACAGCAGAGCACTTAGGTCATCTAAGCTCAAGACAGATGGCTTCCGAAGGGAGAGTGCGATGAGAAATCCTTTCAGGCCGGTGTTTCTGCTCTTTACTATGGCTCTGCTGGCTTCTTCGGATGAAGGGCTGGCACAATGGAATGGCGAGATCGAGGCCTGGGGAAACAACGAATACGGCCAGTGTGAAGTGCCTTCTCCGAACATGGGTTTCCTGGCGATAGCGGGGGAAGGCTTGCACAGCCTCGGGCTGAAGGAAGACGGCGTCATCCTGGCGTGGGGGAACAACGAAAACGGCCAGTGCGATGTTCCTGATACCGGGGCATTCGTCGCGGTTGCGGTGGGATACCACCACAGCCTCGGCCTGAAGGCAGACGGCTCCATCAAAGCATGGGGGCACAACTATTACGGCCAGTGCGCTGTGCCTTTTCCGAACAACGGGTTTGCGGCGATTGCCGGGGGAAGGTGGCATAGCCTCGGTTTGAAGTTAGATGGCTCCATCGTGGCTTGGGGGAGGAACAACAACGGCCAGTGCGAAGTTCCCTCCCCGAACGAGGGTTTTGCAGCGGTTGCGGGGGGATGCTACCACAGCCTCGGGCTGAAGACAGACGGCTCCATCGTGGCCTGGGGGCACAACGCCCATGGTCAGTGCGATGTACCTTCTCCGAACGAGGGTTTCGTCGCGGTGAGTGGGGGATACTTCCACAGCCTCGGACTGAGAGAAGACGGCTCAATTTCAGCTTGGGGGTTGAACGACCGGGGTCAGTGCGATGTTCCTTCACCGAACAGCGGTTTCGTGGCGGTTGCGGCAGGGTGGATTCATAGCCTTGCAGTTAAGGAAGACGGCTCAATTCTTGCGTGGGGGTGGAATTTTTACGGCCAGTGTAATGTTCCTTCACCGAACAATGGTTTCGTAGCGATTTCGGGAGGGGTCCACAGTCTTGGCCTCAGAGCCATCAGTACCGGGGTTGAAGATGAAGAACCGACCGGGAGCTTCATCCTGATCCAATCCGTCGCCCCAAACCCTTTCGCGGCCAGCACCGCAATCTCGATCTTCCTCCCCACCCCGGGACCCGTATGCCTGGACGTGTTCGACCTGTCAGGGAGGCTTGTTGACACTCCTTTGAACCAGAGACTGCCAGCCGGGAACCACACCGCAGTTTTCGACGGAGCGAACCTGCATCCGGGGGTCTACTTTATCCGGCTTACCCGCGGTTCGGATTACGCCACGGCGAAGGTGGTTTTGGTGAGGTAGGAATCACACCTATCTAACCCACAGCCGTGAGTGTTTCAGGATGCTTCGCTGTTGCTGTTCACCTTTCTCGCGAAATGTGGAAACATTCTGTTTTTTACTCAGCCATCGGAATGAAGCACCGATGAGTCGATATCTATTCTCTTGAGAGCAACTGGAACTTGAAAACCGGGCTGTGCATCGGAAATGATAACAGGCGAGCATTTGGAGAGTATGGAGAGCACAACGGGAACCGAAAGATTACTGGGAGACACGCTCGAAAATGCTTGGCGCCTCGAGCGTGTCGCCCACCAAACCATTCTCTGGTATGATACAAATCATAAACAGCCTGTAAAACGTAGAAAACACAAGGTTTTCAGGAATCCGGTCATCCAGTCCAGGGAAATGGCTCTATCCATGGAGTTGGAGGAAGTGACCAAGGCTGACCTTGCCAGGAGATTCGGTTGCTCCCGGGCCCGGGTTACCCAGAAGCTGAACCTCCTCAACCTTCCCAGGGATTTGCTGCTGGAGATCGAGGCCCTGGGGGACAACTGGGACCGAAGGCTGGTGACGGAGAGGGGGCTGAGAAATCCCCGCAACACAGGCGATGTGTAAAAAACGCAGGGTTTTACCTCTATTGACAAAACAACGGGTTGTCAATATACAGGTGGAGAACGCTTTGTTGTCCATGGGAGGAAACGCACCTTGTCTTACCGGAATGCAGTTTCTCTGTTTCTGCTGACAAGCTTGACGCTGTTTTCGTCAGCAGGTTCGGACTCTCCCGCCCCCAACACCATTCCTGTCATTGCCATGAAGACCGGTCAGGGTGATACTTCCCTGGATCTCACCATGGAAGCCATTCTCAGGCTGCTTTGGCATAACTTCGACGGCGTGTGGCTCGAGGGCTGGGCGGCAGGATGCCAGAGTGCCGCACTGGGACTGGCAGACAGCGTGCGAGCCGTAGTTGTCCTCGCCCCGTCGGAGCTTCAAGCCCTGAACAACGACCCGGTCAACCGCTGGGCAAGGTATTCCCCGATGGGAATCCAGAGCGGTTCCGCCTTCATGCATCCGGATGCGGATTATCAAAGCATAGACAGCACGCTTGGCGCAACCTCGATGATTGCGAACATCCAGGGTCGGTGCACGGATCTTTTCAGTCACACACAGGGGCATGACTGCATCTGGTACTACGACATCTTCAACGAAGCATCCTCGTGGCAACTGGCCTACATGCTTAGCGATACATCATCCCTTGATGACTACTTCCCCAGCGTGTTCACCCAGGACACCCTTCTGACCGAGGTTGACCCGACCGGAGTGTTCTCATGGGCCAAGTGGAAGTCGGATTCTCTGTACTCTGAAGGTGGTCCAACGGTTTCCATCTGCTTCGGGACTCTGCATACGATAGACAGCCTGGAGTGGACGGATTACAGCGGTATCTTCCTTGGCACTTCCCACACTCAGGCGAACTCCGTGAGGTCATACTTCAACACCTGGTACATGCAGTACGAGCCTGATCCGCCATATGTCCTGCTCGACAACTTCCCGGAACGGCTGGATCTGAACACCTATCCAGTCAGACTGGCAGGCTATCACTGGCAAACAGTTACAGCGGATTCCATAACCGTTCTCGGCAGTGCTACAGATCTCTGGATGCTCGAGCACTACGAACTCCTGATGGACTCCACATTCATACCCGCAGCCACTGATCCTGACGGCCCGTTCCCGATCCACTACCACCCACAGGCCTTTGGGAGAACTGGCGGGACCGCGATCTGGTCAATCAGCGGTGGAGAACCGCCCGACACAGTCATCCAGTATGGCCCCTATAACTACCGCATTCCCTCCCCAGCCGAGTTCCGAATGCTGTGCAACATCGGGTTGCTTAGAGGAGCAAAGGGTGTGTTCCCCTACAGCATCAGAAGCTATTGCGGATGGGATGGCAACACTCTTACTCACCACGACACCGGTCTTCTCGACGAGGACCTGATCCCCTTCGATGCACCCTACGAGGACTGGGTTTACAGGGAGAGACCGACCGGTGATTACTTCTATGCCCCGCCCGATTCCATTCCGCCATGGACGGCGGCGGACGGCAGCCAGTTCGATCCGCTGTACTCACTGCCTTCAAGACCAGCCACAACCGGTGCAAAGGCCCTAGAAGACTACCTTGAATGGAAGTTCTCAGCCTACGGCAGGCTCTGGAACGGCACAAGGGAGACATTCGGAGGGATAGCCCGGATTGCCCCCGAGCTCTCGGGGTTATGGTGGTGGTTTGACGGCGGCCGCTACGATGATGCGGAAATCGTTTTCGATCAACACTTCATCCCGGAGCACTACTTCGCGCAACCGCACATCAGGGTGTTCACCGACAGCACGGGAACAGACTGTTACCTGTTCTATGTGAACCGCTTCT